>VFSW01004203.1_pt1 | contig 21469 bp, 22 predicted proteins | sample 5358111 | NCBI WGS metagenome assembly VFSW01 (sample SAMN11554181, study PRJNA540505) | mine drainage metagenome | isolation source: sediment from site ElyBrook_90M | place: USA: Ely Copper Mine, Vershire, VT | collected 2017 | reverse complement strand
GTCGATGACGACACAGTTGCCCTCGAAATATAAGAAGCGCGCCAGCAGTACCGTACCGCTATTCATGGCTGCCACGGGAGTTCCACTGGGGACGCGGAAATCGAGACCAAGATGCGGTCGCTGCGCCTTGCCATTGAAAATTCTCTGTGAACCGAAGACATCGGAGATGGCGGCATCGGCGGGGGCCGTGAATTTGCCGTCCCACTCACGGGCTGGCGTTACACGGTTCAGATAATCTTCCTTGATCTTCACGCCTTCCGCGATTTGCTCCCGCTGCTCTGGGCTGGGCTCGGTAAATTTTCCCTGCACGGTGAGCTTGACCTCGGTCTTGGGATACTTGGCGCGGGACACCGTGAACTTGCGGCTGAAAGTGACCTTCGGGATTGGAGGCTGAGCCGCCGGGCGCTCGCCCGTTAAATCCAAGGAGTAACTGCCAGGAGCGGTTTCCAGGCTGACACCGGCCAACGCAAACCACATCTTCGTTGCTCTATCGAAGCTGAAAGGGACCTGATGGCCGAGCCAGGTTCCGGTCAACGAGTCGAGCGACGCGGGAGCTTTCACTTTAAATAGGACCGGGCCTCCGTTGACCAGCCCCGCGGGCTGAGCGCTCACCGTCCAGTTGGCAGCGGAGGCCGGGAGCATGGCACAGGAGAAGATTGCGCAGATCGATAGGACTAGAGCGACGCCTCGATAGCGCCGCCGGGCTACGCCCGGGCGGGACAGCCGAGGCGGCTGCATGAGGTGAGGCTCCGCCAAGGACGGGTTCCTGAAACTCAACGAGTGCACATCATCAGCGTAGCACTCCGCCGAAATTGCGCCGTCTATAATCGCGGGCATGCGCATCCGAGTGCTCACTGGCTTGGTGGTTTTCCTGCTATGCGGGCCGGGCATGACGCAGACGGCAGTTACGCCGCTCCATGCTGACCGGGTCGTGGTTCTGAAGAAGCAGCGCACGCTGCAACTGCTCAACCGGGGGAAGGTGATCAGGACGTACAAGGTCGCTCTGGGGGGCGACCCGATCGGTCCGAAAACAAGGCAGGGCGATCACAAGACGCCGGAAGGCATTTACGTTCTGGATTTCCGCAACGCGCACAGCCAGTTCCACAAGGCCATTCACATTTCGTATCCCAGCGACCGGGATCCTGCTACAGCTCGCAAGAATGGCGTCTCGCCCGGTGGCGATGTCTTTCTCCACGGACTACCGAGCGGCTTTGGTTATGTGGGCGCGGCCCACCGCCTGAAGGACTGGACGGACGGCTGCATTGCCGTGACCAACGAGGAGATCGACGAGATCTGGAAATCGGTGCCGGATGGCACGCCCATCGAAATCCGGCCCTGAAAGATCTCCGCCGCCCGGTGCTGCCGGAGGGGGTCTCCGGCTGATCTCAGGCTCGCCATCCTCCCGACTCGCATAAGTCGTTTCTCTAGTTCTATTGACGAATATGTATAAAAATAGTGTTCCTGCAGGAACACTTCAGCGATTCTGCGACGCTTCCCCGCCTGGATCCGTCTCGGCTTGTTCAGCCTTTTTTCTGTTCCAGTTCGTGCCACCGGGCGTAAAGCTCGTCCACTGTTTTCTGAGCGGCTTCCATTTCGACGTGGGCGGTCAACAGGCGAGGTCCATCGCTGGCGATGGCCGGGTCTTCCATTTGAGCCCGCTTGGATTGCAGAATCTGTTCCGCTTCGGCAACACGCCGCTCCATGGTCGCGTATTCGCGAGCTTCCAGATACGCGAGTTTCTTTCTGGCGGGCGCTGCTTGCTCTGGCTTTGCGGGGGCGGCGGCCGTCGTCCCTGGAACCTTGCTGCCACTGCCGCGCACCTTCTCGGGCTCAAACGCAGACTTCTCGCGGTCGGCTTGCCACAATTCCCATTGCCGGTAGTCGGCAAAAGTTTCCGCGCCGCCAGCGCCATCCAGGCCAAGCACGATGGTCGAGATACGATCGAGCATGTATCGGTCGTGCGTAACCAGCACCAGCGAGCCGCGAAACTCGAGCAAGCTTTCCTCGAGGATTTCAAGTGTAGGGATATCGAGGTCATTCGTAGGCTCATCCAACAGGAGAAGGTCAGCGGGCTGCAGCATGAGCTGAGCGATGAGGACTCGCGCCCGCTCGCCTCCGGAGAGCCGTCCAACTGGTTGATTGAGTTGCTCACCCGTAAACAGGAATCTTGCCGCCCATGATGCCACGTGAATGACTCGATCCTGATAGATGACCGAGTCGCCCTCCGGAGCCAGAGCGCGGCGCAGCGTTGAATTGGGATCGAGTTCGCGCTTTTGGTCGAAGTAGACGATGCGTAACCAGTCGGCGGGATGAATGGTTCCGCGGGTTGGGGTCAGCTCGCCGCGCAATAGCCGCAGCAAGGTAGTCTTGCCGCTGCCATTCGGGCCGACCAGTCCGACCCTCCGCCCAGCCGAGATCACGAAGCTGAGCCCCGCGAAAAGTGTGCGGTCGCCGATCTGGTAACTAACATCTTCCAGTTCGATCAAGCGCTTGGTCTGCCGATCAGTGGCCGAAAAATCCAGTTGCGCGGTTGCGATGCGGGTCCTGGTATTCAGGTCAGCCAGCTCGCCCATTAACTCGTTAGCCTTGCCGATGCGGGCCTTGGACTTCCTGGTGCGGGCTTTGGCGCCACGGCGCAGCCACTCGATCTCGTTATGCACCAGGTTTTCCAGAGCTTCCTGGCGCTTCGCTTGCGCGTGCAGAAATTCTTCCTTCTTTTCGAGGAACCGGCTGTAATTTCCGCGCACACGCAGCGCCCCGTCGGGATAGACGCAGCTGAGTTCCACCATTTCGGTCGCGACACTTTCGAGGAAGTAGCGGTCATGGCTCACCACCACGCAGGCAAACTCAGCCTGCCGAAGCAATTCCTCAAGCCACTCGATGCCCGCGAGGTCCAGATGATTGGTGGGTTCGTCCAACAGCAAAACATCCGGAGCCTGAACCAGAGCCTGGGCAATGGCCAGGCGTTTCTGCCAGCCTCCGGAGAGCTTGCTGGCTTCCGCTTCCAGGTCCTGAAACCCGGCTCGGCCTAGGGTCTCGGCAAAAAGAGTGCCACGCTCCGAATTCGGCACTGTCGCGTGTTCCAACGCATTTTCGATCACCGACCGGACGGTATCGCCCGATTCGAATTTCGAGTCCTGCTCCACGAAGCTGAACCGGAGCCGCTTGCGGACGGCCAATTCCCCGGCGTCGGGACTTACGGTTCCTGCAAGAATCCGAAGAAGCGTGGATTTTCCCGACCCGTTCGGGCCAATGAGTCCGATGCGGTCGCCCTCGGAGACGGAGAAGGCAACATCCTGAAATAGTGGATCCGCTCCAAACGATTTCGTGATTCCCTGAGCGTTGATAATCGGTGGCAAGGACTTACATTCTCCCAATAGTGTGACTTGAGGTTATCTGAAATACTGAAGAGGCCCTTGGATGGCGTTCCGCACAGTTCGCGGGGCCGCTGAGAATTTGGTGGACCTGGCCGGGATCGAACCGGCGACCTCTTCCATGCCATGGAATCAACAAAATCGTATCTTGCTGACGGCACAGGCTTTAATGGTCGGATGAGTCGGCAAAAACCGGCAAAATCGACGCGTTTTGACACCAAATCTGACACCATATTGGGCCCGGGGGCTGATAGTGGCGGATCAGTCCTTTTCTTTCAGAGTGAGCTTCGGTTGAGAAAAATCCTTCGTCCTCGTTCCGCTTGCAGTGCTAATCTTCTTCATTGCCGGTCTCCTTTATCTCTTGCGCCTAGAGGCTTGTTTCTTCAATTCCGGAAAAGATTTCAATTCCCGCGCATTCGAGGATCTAAGGCAGCTTGGTGGCCTTGATTTCGTTCGGTCCACCAAGATCTTCCCCTCCTGCACTCTTTGTACTGAGGCCGGTGTTAGTAAAGCCGGTGATCTGGCCTTTTTCATTTTTGGTGAATGTGAGGCGAGAGGCGGGATTCTCAACGTTGAAAAACTCCAACGGAGACAGCGGCAGGAACTTGTGAGGCTCGGCAAAGGTAACCACCAATCCCTCTTGATCCGCCTTGACGTCGATAGGAGGCATGCCTGGCGGCGGTTCCGTGCCGCCGGGTAGAACCGGAGTATATTGTCCGACGAAGGACTTCAGCACTTCAGCAGGCAAATGAATTGCTTGGGGCTTGTTTACCGAGGATGGCGCGGCCGGGAGAGTTGGTGGCGCTCCGCCCGGGCCAGACCCGTACATTCTCGCCCCAGGTCCTGGAGACGGCCTTTCAGCCTGCGACGGATTCGCCTCGACGGCTTGATTTGCGGACTCCTTAATTGCTTTCATTGGGTGTCCAAGCCCGGTGACTGTCATGGTCATCTGACCCTTTTCATCTTTTGTAAAGATATGATGAATGCCGAGGATTTCACTGTCGAAGAATTCAGTAGGAGAAAAAGGCAGCAATCTGCGCTTCATTCCGATATCGAGCCACAGCCCCTCCTTATCTGCGGTAATCACCATGGGTGGCATGGTCATTCCCGCTGGCGCATCGGGCGGTCGGATGGGGTCGTATCGCCCGGCGAAGGCCTGGAGAGCATCCTGGGGCAAATGAATTGCTGGGGGTATTTCCTGACCGGTGAGTTCCAATTGAAGAATGGAGTTAGGGAAAAAAACTCCAAAATCAATGTTGGACATGATGGCCACTGTGTAACCGAGGTCGGGATACATATCCAGATTGCTGCTGACCCCTGGAGCGCCGCCGCTGTGCCCCACGATGCGCACGCCATTCACCCGATCATCCATTAGCCCGTAGGCATACTTCACGCTTCCGTCTTTGTTCTCAAGAACCTTGCCGGTCATATCTAAGTCGGTATATTGCTGGTTCAGGAGTTTGTGTCCCTGCAACGCTTGGGAAAACCGTAACAAATCCTCCACCGTTGAATAGCCGCCGCCGGCAGATCCGCCACGGGTAATCATCGAAAAAACACTCGATCTGACCTGGCCAGGTGGAAGTGGTTGCATGTTATCGCCCATGAATGTGTAGCCCAGCGCCAGATTGGGTATGTTATCGTCTATGTTGTAGTTGTCCGTGTTGATCATCCCCGCGGGCCTGAAGACGTGCTCGCGCACATAATCTTGATAACTTTCCCCGGAGACATGCTCGATGACTAATCCCAACAGGATGTACCCTGAATTGCTGTAAGACCACTTCGATCCCGGTTCGAAATCCAAAGGTTGACCGGTAAAGAACGGCAAGAAAGTGTCAAGCGTGCGATGCTCATCCTTAGCGGCATGCATAAATTTGTCGTTGAACATGTCTGGCAAGCCGGACGTGTGGGTCAGAAGTTGATGAATGGTAATTTTGCTGGCGATGTCCTTATCCGGGTAATCCGGCAGATATTTGATCAGGGTATCGTTTAAGGAGAGCTTGCCTTCTTGAGCCAACTGCAAAATCGATACGGCGGTGAACATCTTCCCCATCGAACCCAGATTAAATTTCGTGTCCAACTTGTTGGGAGCGTTGAAGGCACGATCGGCAAGACCGTAGGCATGTTCGAAAAGAATCTTGCCGTTTTTCGCCACCAAGACAGCGCCGGAGAACTTGTTTTCCGCTGCCGCGCGATCCATGCGAGAGCGAAGGTCAGCGATTATCTGTTCATCGGTCATCTTCGGAGCGGCAGATTTCGATGCCGTCTCAGAAAACCCCAGCGGCAGCGCGCAAATCTCGCACAACAAGGCAACCCCGACTATCAACTTTCCGAACAGAAATAACGTCGATCCCATGCTTCGCGTTGTGTTCACCAATCGACCTCCTCCGGCTGGCATGATTCGATTAGAAGTTTCCAGAGACCACGTCTTGCGTTGCCGGTCAAGCCTCGCCCTACTTATCGACACACGAATGTTCAGCCAAGCTTTGCGGATCGATGTGACCGCGCCGGATTGAAAGGGTTGCAATGCCATCTGGAGCACGCGCAGGGCTGTGCTGGCAGGAGTCTCGGAAGCAAATCGCGAAACTTCGTGCGCGGCCTTTTCGCCATAATCGCCCATGCTCGCGCGGGCGAAGCCGCCGCCTCGCTTGGGCAAGCGCGGAACCTCGTCATCTAGGATCAGTGTGGTGGTTTTTTCCACCCGCTTGACTTTCTCCATGGGATACTTGCCCCACTCACCAGGCCTGCGCTAGCGCAACCATCGGTCCCACCGGGTCTCAGTGCCACCGATTCCCAACCACCACACCGCGCCCCCGTCGAAAAGGCGCCGCCTCCCGAGCGGCGGATCGGGCGCTAACGCCAAGTCCGTGGGAAGAGCTCCCAAGGCAACGCGCGGTCCGATAAAAGGCGCGGTTAACTTGCCGTTAGAAAAACGCATCAACCCGGCCTGCACCGCAAGCAACGGTAGCGAAATTTCGCTCACCTGCGGCGTGTGCGCAACCGCGGAATAGCCCAATTGCCGCACATAAGCCGAGACAATGACGGTGACTTCGGAGGCGCGCATTGTGCCAGAGCTGCTTATCAGAACTAGTTATATATCATAACATTCAAATCGATACTATTGATATGATTCGTTTTCGGTCCGATTCGTATCCGAGCGCGAAGCTAAAAGGCTGACAATGAAAGCGGCTAGAAGTCCATCGACTCGGCTCTTTCCGTAATCAGTTGTAGGAGGCGCATGAGTTGTTTCTTGCGGCTTCGGCCGAGGAGATGCGTCATCCGGCGGTCGTGCTCCTGGCTCAGGTGCGTCGCGCCCCGAAGCAGCTTTACCCCGGTTGGGCTGAGATGCAAAGCGTAGGAGCGCCGGTCCCTACGCGCTGGGAACCGCCGTACTAATCCACGCCGCTCCAGTTCGCGCAGTTGCGAGACCATGTTGGATCGTTTGATCCAGAGGGCAGCGCTTACTTCAGTCTGCTTCAGCCCCGGATTGTGCGCGATCAATGTCAGGATTGTGAACTGTCCAGTGTTCAAGTCGAGGCTTTGCAGAATAGCATTGAACTCACGTGCGATTAGCAATTGTGCGCGCCGCATGATGAACCCGATCCGCTCTGCCAGCGGTCCCAAATTGATCCTCTCTCGCTGAGTGGCGCTCCGCCATTCTTTATGCTCCTCAAAAACAGCGTCGTGATCGCCTGTCTTTCGTGCCTTTAGTAGCGAAGCCTTTCGAGTTGATTTTGTTTTACCAGCCATTGGCTTCATAAGATTGACTTTTCCCCTGAAGGTGGACGGGACAAAAAGCGAGCGTTCAACAAGTTCATGGTAGAAACTACGGAGACAATCCGGGGCGCGATCTACTACGGATCCGTCCAAGAGTGTTCCAGTCCTTTTACCAGTTGCCAGATGGCTCGATTCAGTGGCACGGGAACTCCCACTTTCTCAGTTCCGCGATCGCGCCATTCACGAAGTCGACTTCCGTTTGTCGTTTGGCCAAGACGTCTAATAGCCTGCTCACATTTCTCTGCCGCGGCGAACGCGACCGCTCTGGTGAAGGGGCTTCTGAACGATCCGCCGGACCAGCGGGCGATCGCCAGACTTTCCGCCGCCGCCCATTCCGAACTCCACCATGAGGACGACGTGTGTAGCCACGCGCCTCGCCGCCGGACACGCCAACAACGCGTCGCCGCAGACGGCCAGGTTTTATTGCGCTTCAGACCTACAGCCTTCGCGGGATGACCAGTGCGAGCTGTCTCTCGAATTCAGCTTCTCCCTTGTGCGTGATCCTGACCAGTCTTGGTATGCGCGACTGCGCAATCCATTCCAGCTTCAATAACCGCCGGAATAGTAGTGCGCCGAGAGCTCCTCCAATATGCGAACGTTGTTCAGTCCAATCGAGACACTGTGTTACAAGCTCTCGGCGTTCTTCGGCGAGCTGCTCCCAGTCAATCCCGATGCTGTTCATCCATTCGCGCCCCGTGGCTGTGACCGTGTATCCGGCATGACTCGCGGCACACAAGTAATTCCGGCGCTCGAGAGCACGAGCGAGTTCCACCCCCAGGCGCCCGGCCAGATGGTCGTAGCATGTCCGAGCAAAAGCCCAGGGATTCGCCACCGGAGATCGCCTGCGATCTTGGGCGGGCTCTCTTATCGGTTGGGGCGCACGTACAACAACCGAAATCGCTTCGACGGCATGTGCCATCGCAGAACTGGCGATTCGATAGTATTTATTGCGTCCATTTTGGGTCACTATCAGGATTCCCGCCGATACCAGTTTCGCAAGATGCATACTGGCCGATGGTGCGGAAACATTGGTCGCCAGACAAAGGTCGGTCGCGCTACGCGCTTGGCCGTCCATGAGGTATAGGACCATCGCCATCCGAGTGCGATCGGCTAGTCGAGCTGCGATGTATGCCATGTCTGCTGCGTCATCACCCATACTTCACCACTTATTGAACTAATACTACGTTGACTTTTGTTACGTTTCCAGCAACACATTCGACAACAAGGAGGATATGGTGAGGATCAAGTTGCTCTTCGGAACGGTATTCGTTGCGATGCTTTCTTTCACGTTGGTCTCCGGTAGTCTGGCTCAAAAGGACAAGAGCAGCGGTGCCGGTGCCACCGCGCAAAACACCGTCGAGGGTGTTGTACGCGACATTGCCTGTCCTATTCAGAACAAGGAGGCGACTGCAATGGCGTTCAACCTGAACTGTGCGATCGAGTGCGCCCGACGAGGTTCGCCCTTGATCATCTTGACCAAGGACGGGGACATCTACATACCAATCTCCGATTCGATGCCTGACAAGGACCAGCGCGCACGTCTTATGCCATTCGTTGGCAAGTACGTGAAGGCGAAGGGGAAGACCTACGAGCGAAACGGAACTCGCGCCATCGTGATTGCCCAAATCACGGAAATGAAAGATGTACATCCGGTGACTGACGCCCAGTAGCTCGCAATGGTGAGTGGGGCATCGCGCGCGCGCACAACTTCGTCTTGCTGCCAATGGTTGATCCCTTATATTGCGCGACGTTTCATCGACATGCGAACGAAAAAGTCCTCCTCGTTTGTCCGTTTTCATCAAAACAGGAGGAATGGTTTGACTTGGAGTGCGTCAACCTCAACCAGCCGGACTCTGGATGACGCTGTTTTCAAATCTCTTCGTGCAATGGCGGCAAAAAGAGCTTCGGTGGTAGGACCCCAAAGGTAATCGATAATGACGTCGAAGCCGCTGTCACCAGCTTCGCGAACGAACGCTTCGGTGAGATCCCGGCCGGGCTCCCCCAAGTGGATGGTCATGTCGGCTCCGAGGTCGGGAAGTGTATTCAGTACCAACCAAGTCAGGTGTCGCACTGATAGGTGGGTTCGTATCTTTTCCACCTTACTGCCCCAGCGATGGGGAGGACCGCGTCCACATCAGGCATCGTGTGCATCCGCTGCATCCGCATCGGAAAGCGGGCTGGCCAAGAGTAATTTCGTGGCCACAGGCCTCGCATTGATAGTGCCCCTCTTCGACTTTAACCATCAAACGAAAATTGCGCTTGTAAGTGCAATATGAGCATCGGGGTTCTTCCATGTTTACCTCAGTATTCGGAGCGAACTGACTTGGAGTGCCATCGTAAGAGCTGTCTCCGGAGTTAGCGATGGATCGACAATTGCATTTACGAGGAGCGAGCAATGAACAAGGAGCCGATAAAATCGGCTCCCCTGGGGAAGCAACTCGCAAATTTAGAGCTGGGAGTGTAGTTTCGCCATGTGCATTCGCGAAACCAATGCACGGGATTATCGAATGGACTGTGCCCCCGAGCCGAGCCACCCGCGTTGACTGGTGGCCCGAAATGCACTTTACAGCAGGTCTAGAAGGTCAGGTGCATGCCAAACTCCACCACCCGAGGTGAGGCCATGCCAAACACACCGGTACCTGCGCCGACGCGGAAGGCCTGAGCATTCTGACTGCCTGCCGCAATACTGTTAATCGAACCACTGCCTGCGTTGAGCCATCCGGTCATCGCGCCCGGGGGCTGGTTGAAATTGGAGAAGTTGGCCACATTGTAGAAGCCAACACTTGGCTCAATCGTGAACCTGTCGCCAAGGCTGTGCAACCAGCTAGCCCTCAAATCCAAGGCTCTGACCCATGGGAAAATCAACTGGTTTGCCGGAGCCGGCGACAGTACTGGAGCGACAGCGCCGATCTGTTGCAGCTGCGCCACAGTAAACAAGCCACTGGTGACGAGCTTTTGCCCCGCCGGGGTTGGCTGGTTGCCCTGTGTCAGGTTGTACTTATCGATCGCGTTGTTAAGTCCATTCACTCCAAACTGGCGCATGAAGGATCCGTTGGTGGTGCCGGGCATGGGCTGGCTCTCCAGACCAGTTCCAGTAAAGTCGGTCTGGTAGATTTGCCCCGGAGTCCCGGTGTTACCCACAAACGTCGGCATCGACAGTGGGCTGTAGAAGTGGCCAATGACCCCAAGACGCAAGCCATGGGCCAAATCGAAACTGCCACCAAACGAAAGCTGTTGTGTACGGTCGAGCAGCGACGGCCCCATGTATCGGAGCGGCTGATCGCTATCGACAGCGGTCAGGACGAAATCCTGATCGTTGTTACCGACAGGGTTTGATGGCGGGGTGGTGCCTGCGAACCCCATCGGGTTTACAAATTTGGACAGTGAATACCCGACCTGGAAATTCGCCGCCTTCAGCCCGGGAGCTGGGTTCGTAACGTTCTGCGTCAACTTCATCTGCAATGCGTTATAGACCGAACGGCTGATGGGCTCCAGCATATAAAACTGACCAAGGGCAGGATTGGTTCCCGTGAAAGCGCAAGCGCAAGCTCCACCCGCATCCAGAGGGCTTCCCATCCCGTTGCCAACGAAATCGCCTCTCCGGGCTCCCGCATTGATGGTCGCTTGGAGGTCCCCGGGGTGCCCGAACGCTGTTTCAGTCGCAGAGATAGCGGCTTTGGCATTGGCGAGGTTAAAGTTGGAGATGTCGCCAGCGTGGTTGAGATCCACCGCCAGCAGGGCGTGGGTCTCGACGTTGCGCAGAAAATCCGCGCTGAATAGCATGCCGTGACGGATTTCCCGTTGAACACCGAGGTTCATCTGAACCGCGCGCGGGCTGACATAGTTGGAATCGAACAATCCCTGGCTATTGGCATATGCGTTTACGTTTGCACCGGCGGTCAAATAGTTGCCGATGTAGCCTGGATTGGGGTTGGTCAGGCTGAACGGCGCGAGGGCCTGAAACTGCTTCTCGAACGCCGCCAAGGTCGGGGCCGCATTGCCGATGGTATCCGCGCAGGCATTATTACCCGCTGGATCGTTTCCCACCGTTATCGATCCTCCTCCTGCGACCGCAACCGGAATGGCCTGGCCGTTTGCGCAAGGCGTCACGATCTGCAAGAACGCGCCATTTTGTAAACGCGCGGGCCGGTCAAAGAGAACGTTGTTGAAGATCACGTTCTCATAGTAGAGACCGATGCCGCCACGAAGAACGGTCTTGCCGTCTCCCTTCGGATCCCAGGCAATGCCCAATTGCGGGGCGAAGTTGCGATTGGGATTTTTCACCGCGTTTCCATGTCCAGGAAAGAACTGGTTGATGAGAGCAATGGCGGGAAGGTCGCTGTCCGTCCGGCCGGTGTCGCGTTCCCAGCGCAAGCCGAGAGCAATGGTCAGATTCGTTCGCACTTTCCAGCTATCGCCGAAATAAAGGGACGTACGATTGTCCGGGCCCAGGCCCCCCGCGGGGAATCCCAAGGCAGGTTGAGTGGTTGAGAAGCCTTGACCATTCGATGCGAGTACCAAGCCTATGGTGTCATCTAGCGGGTTGGGATCGTTAAGAGAAGGAGCATTACCCTGCACCTGCGGAGCAATACCAAAGAAGCTGGCAAATCCGCCGCCCTGAATATGGTTCCAGCCTCCCCCGAAGCGAATGATGTGCTTGCCGATGACCCTGCTGCCGTCATACTTGATTTGATGGTCGCTCTGCGGAGTGCTTTGCGGCGCCAGCACGTTCGGCCCCGTGTTGAAGTTTCCGATAGCTATGTTGATCCCCAGATTGGCAAATGGCAGGTTCGTTCCTGTCACGGCATCCACAATCTGGTTCTGGAATTTAAGGAAAGAAAAGCGGATGGTGTGAGTAAAACTGCCAGTGTTGAAGTCCAGGCCTGCGACCAGGTTTCGCGTGTAGTCCTTGTTGTTGTAGACCGAGAAACTACCCGGAAAGAACGTGGCGTACACCGAATTCTGGAAGTAGTTGTAGCGGCCGAATGAACGCGCGGTCTTGGTCAGGTTGTAATCCAGACGTCCAGTCAACTCGCCTTTTTTGAACGGAGCTGGGAAGGTTCCGGAATAACTTGAGAATGGGGCAACGTCGAGAACCGGGGCAGCCTGGTGCTGCAACGTGCGCTCGCCGTCCAGGAAGAAGAACAGCTTGTCCTTCATGATCGGTCCGCCAACGTCGCCGCCTTCCTGATTGCGCTGCCAGGGGGTTGCGATTCTCTGGCCAGTCAGTGGGTTGGTCGGTGAAGGCAGGTTTGCGGCGCCGACAGCGCTATCGCGGAAGAAGCCGAAGGGCTCCCCGTGGAAGGCGTCGGTGCCAGACTTGGTGGTCACATTCACTGCGCCCGAGGATGTCAAATCGTTGGAAAGATCCAAACTGGACTGCGCCAGCGAGAATTCCTGAATCGAGCTCGCCGGGATGTCCTCGGTCGTGGTGCCTACGGTCTCGTCGCTGATGTCAACGCCATCGACGTTGATGCGAGCGGTGCGGCCGAAACGGCCGCCGAATGAAATTGATGAGTAGCCGACCTTGGTCGGATCGAAGTTAGCTCCATCCTGAATCTGGACGCCAGGTTCGAGCTGCGCCAGATCAAGGAAGTTCCGGCCGTTGACTGGCAGGGTTGAAATTTGCGATGCAGTGAGGACGCCTTGCACTTCGGCTTGTTCCGTGTTTACGGCAACTTCACTGCCCTGCACTTCAACAACCGTGCTTTCCTGGCCGATTTCCAGCTTAATGCTGCCGTTGGCGGTGTTGTTCACCTGCACGTCCACCGACATTTGTGCCGTCTTGAAGCCCTTGGCCTCCGCGCGCACGGAATATGTGCCCGGAACCAGTGCGCCAGAAGAATATGTTCCAGCGTCGCTGGTGGTCACGTGAATCGTTTGCCCCGTGGGGCCGGTCATGGTGATTCTTGCGTTGGGCACGACTGCGCCGGTGGCGTCAATCACCGTGCCTGAAATGCTGCCGTTTGACACTGAGGTCTGGGCGAACGCCACAGAACACAACAGCAGCGCGGATAAAGCAACCAGCGCCGGCAGCGTAAATCGTGCGCTGAGACGAGCGGGACTAAACATGGGCTGAGATTTCAGCTTAAAATTCATTACTTCCTCCATCACACTGGATTCGACCGCAAACTACTTTTTCGGCAGAATGCTCCCGCTGTTCCTGGTCGCGGATGCACTTGCGCAGGTTGCTGTTGTGCTATCAAGCAAGCCGCTGGCCGTCTTTGGAGGGAAATACGCGAGGCCTCACTGCTTAGGTATGTGTTTGGGTATAAGAGAGTGACGAATTGACCAATGAAAGAAAACAAGCAAAACAAGCTCACTGATCAATTAATACGGATATCAGTAGAAATCGCTTGCCAATGCTCCGAGATTCGGGAGACCGAAAATGGGAACGTTCCCGCCACAGCTGAAGCCGAGTGCCGTTGAGTACGAATGACCACAAACACACCCCGTTGGGAGGAAATCCTCGGCATACCGCTGTTCGTAGGGGTCTGGGGCAAGCGGGCGGCGTTTGAGTTTCCTTGCCGCAGTCCCGACCGTTGCCCCAGTCCCGACCGGTGAGATCATGTTGATGAGATTCACAAGAAATAGAGTAACGAAACGGGCCGGGAACTTTTGGCTTTGTTGTGACATTAAACAAGCATGGACGATGTGAGAAATGCCGCAGAAGGATTGCGCGGATTGAGCTGGCGCACCGACTATGACTAGCGACGAAGCGTTGATGCTGGAATTCCAGGGCGGATCACGCGCAGCATTCGAGGAGCTTTTTGCCCGCTATCACAAGCCACTCTACGGCTTCTTCCGGCGCCGGCTGAACAACCCCGAGCGGGCAGAGGATCTCGCACAGGAAACTTTCCTCGCGGTGATCAACGCAGCCTCCCGGTATGAGCCGCGAGCTTTGGTTCGAACCTATCTCTGCGGCATTGCGTTGAAGCTCCTGGCTGCGGAACGGCGCAAGTTCTTGACGAGTAGCACATTAGGACAGTCCGTTCCAGAGCCGAGGGCTGACGGGACTCCCGAGTGCGTGCTCTGGGTCCGGCAGGCATTGGAAAAGCTGGATGCGCCGGAGCGCGAAATCTTGATGCTGCGCGAATACGAACAGCTGAGTTACTCCGACATTGCAGAGTTGTTGCGAATTCCCGTAAATACGGTCCGGTCCAGGCTTTTTCGATCGCGTCTCGCATTGAAGAGTTACCTAGAGTCGCAGGCAAAAATCAATCCTGCATCGAGACGTAGCACCGGGCAGCCGCACCCAGGAAGACGAGGCTTGCAATGAACACGAACAGACATCCGATCGAACAGGAAGAACTCATGGCTTATCTCGACGGCGAACTGTCCGCGGACCAAGCCACCGAGGCCTTGTCGCACCTGGAACTGTGCCCGGACTGCCAGACCCTTGCTGCCGATTTCCAGGGTGTTTCCCAAGAACTATTGGCTTGGGAAGTTGAGTCACCAGAAGTAGGCATCTCCTCGGAGCTCAACGCGGCGCTTGGGGAGCGCCTCCAGAAGCGGAAAGCGGCAAAGGTCACTTCGTCGAGATTGGAAAACAGAGTGATGACGAGCCGCTGGGTCTGGGCCGGGGCCTTGGCTCTCGTCTGCGTGGCCGTCGGACTGACGTTAATGCTTACCGACCGCAATCGGAATGAAAATCGCGCAACAGCGTATCCGAGCATGGCTTCGATCGAGCAATACCTGATGCCGGATCGCAACGCCGAGATCGCCCTGGCGCGAAGCGCTGCGCCGCTAGCCATATCCAGCGACGCAAAGATCCTGGTCCTCGGGTGGCGGGGCTATGAGACCGCCATCGAAGGAAAGAACGGTTTTGTTTGTATGGTGGAACGATCATGGATGTCCCCATTCAATTCCACGGAGTTCTGGAACACCAAGATACGTGTGCCAATGTGCTTCAATCCTGCTGCCGCGCGATCCATTCTGCCTCTCACGATCAATCGGACGGGGATGGTATTAGCGGGGCTGTCGAAGGCTCAGATGATCGACAGCATCAAGGCCGGATTCGAAAATAAAGAGCTACCGCTACCGGGGCCGGGCGCAATGTGTTACATGATGTCGCGGGCAGGCTTCCTGAATGACGCCCTTGGGCACTACGTACCTCATCTGATGTTCTACTTCCCGCTGACAGACAAATCCTCCTGGGGTGCGGATCTGCCCGACTCGCCGGTCACACTGAATCCGCAGTTTCGGGACGGTCCGGAGCCCATCACCGAGTTCACGATTGCGGTTGGCAAATGGTCGGATGGAACGGCCGCACCGGCTATGTAGGAATGTCTCAATGAGAAAGAGCGACAGCGGTTTCAGTCGAGGCAGCAGGAGTAAAAATGCGGATCTATGATCGTTGGATTTTGAAACTTTTGGAGGCGGATTTGCGTCCGCAGTGGATCGTTTTACTTGCGAAAAAGGAAGGAACATGAACGTTACGGGATGGAGGAAATTGCCCGCCATTTCTCGCGAAGGAAAGGAAATGAAAATGAATCTTACGAGATGGATGAAGACGACCTTTGCCGACACCCTGTCAAGCAGTGCGGCACGCCAAGTCGAGGTACAGGAGCCCACGAAACGAGAGAGTATGCGCATTCTGAATGGCATTCTCACGTTGACCATTGTGGGTTTGCTCATCGCACCCATAGCGTCACCTAAAGCTGCTGGGGCTGCAAAGCCTGCGCCTGGCCCGACCGCGGAAAGCGCGCTGGCGGCTGACGACGAACTCACAAAAGCGTTGCGAGATGACGATCCGGATGGCATTGCACGCTGGCTGTCAGATGACTGGGTCGTGATTTCTGCGAGGGGCGAAGTAGGGGAAGGGAAGTCAATCTTTCCCAATGCGATAAGGTCGGGTCACTTGAAGCATACCGCATATGAGTCATCGGAACCCAGAGTGCGCGTCTACGGAAATGTCGCCCTAGTGACGACGAGGCTCCACAACGCAGGCTCGTCCTTGGTTGGCTCCGAGCACAAACCCTACGATGCGATGGAGATCCAAACCGACGTATGGCTGTGGAAGGACGGGGGGTGGAAGTGCGTTCTAACTCATGAGGCGTGGGAAGGCGCGGAAAAAGATCAGAAGTTACTAAACCGCTGACTTTGGGTTCGTGATTGACGTGCACGCGCGTAAACCCGAGATCATCCACGTCGTCCATCAAGAGCGATGGAGTTGCTCGCCATGTCTTGCCAGAAAAGGAAACGAACATGAATCTTACGAGATAGATGAAGACGACTTTTGCCGACGCCCTGTCAAGCGGTGCGGCAACTCAAGTCGAGGTACAGGAGCCCACGAAACGAGAGAGTATGCGCATTCTGAACAGCATTCTCACATTGATGATCGTGGGCCTGTTGATCGCGTAAATCTGCATCACAAGGCTTCTAAGGAGAACCAAATGAAACAAAATGCAGTCAAGATGATCGCATTGGGATTCTTTGCGCTGGCCCTTGCCCAGAGTACAGGTCGGCACGCGCAAGCACAGGACGCCAAGAATCCGTTTCCCACCAGCATGGCGCCCATCGATCAGTACCTCATGGATCGCAATGATGAGATCGCTTTGGCTCGAAGTGCGGCCCCGCCCTCCATTGCCAAAGACGCCGCTGTTCTGGTTCTCGGAAAAGATGGCTATGAAACTGCCGTCCAAGGCACCAACGGTTATGTCTGCAACGTAGACCGCTGGATGGACGCATTCGAAAACAGTCCCGAGTTTTGGAACCCGAAAAGGCGCGGTCCGGTTTGCTACAACCCGCAGGCTGCCAAGACGCTGATCCCGATCCTTATGATTCGGACGAAATTGGCCTTGGCTGGAAAATCGAAGGCCGAAATGAAACAGGGTGTGCAGGCCGCGATTGAGAAAGGGGAGCTGCCAGCCCTCGAGCCTAGCGCGATGGCCTATATGTATTCGAAGCAGGGATTCCTGAACAGCAAATGCGGGAACTGCTCTCCTCATCTCATGTTTTATGTTCCCGTGCAAGACGCTAAAACCTGGGGTGCAGACACACCTGAGTCCCAGATTTATGTGGCCCCACACTTCAATGGTAATCCGGAGCCCGTGACCGAGTTCATCGTTGAAGTCGCCGAGTGGTCGGACGGAACACCGTACACGGAAGCAACGCCGGCGCCCACGAAGCATAAGCACTGACATTCGATCTCAACGCGATTTCAAGTCAGTAACATGCAGAGAAAATGCGGCCAATCGCGAGAACGGCGAAGCTGAAAAGCGGATCCTGCGGCTTTTATGGAAAAAGCTGCAGAACTGCAGTAGCTGAGACTCAGGAAAACACAGATGAAAGAAAGACCTTCCCGATGGGCTGTCGCGTTCCTACTGCTGTTGTCCGGCGCAACCGCCTACGCCCAGGACGCGTGCGAACGCCTGGCTGCGGCAAAGATTTCCGACACCACGATTACGCTTGCGCAGACGGTTGCGGCCGGCACGTTCAACGGCCCTCCCGCGCCGAAGAGCGGCAGCGAACTCGCGCTTTTATATAAGAGTATTCCGGCATTCTGCCGCGTCATTGCCGAGGCGAAGCCGAGCTCAGACTCCGACATCAAACTCGAAGTCTGGCTTCCGGTCTCGGGATGGAATGGCAAGCTGGAAGGGATCGGCGTTGGCGGGTTCGCCGGATCGATTGACCCTGTGCAACTCGCAACGACAGTGAAGGCGGGGTACGCCGCGACGGCGACGGACACGGGCCATACGGGATCATCTCCGATCGATGCGGGCTGGGCGCTGGGACACCCGGAAAAGATCATCGATTATGGTTATCGCGGAATTCACGAGATGACGCGTATCGCCAAGAGAGTAATCGCGGCTTATTACTCCAAGCCCCCGCTGCACTCATACTTCGCCGGATGTTCTGGCGGCGGGCGTCAGGCGTTGATGGAAGCCCAACGTTTTCCCGAAGACTATGACGGAATCCTTGCCGGCTCTCCGGCGAACGACTTCACGCACCTGCTCGCGACTTTTGCTTATGACACCCAGGTCCTGACGATGGATTCGGCCAGCTTCATTCCTCCGGCAAAGATTCCCACGATTGCAGCGGCGGTGAACGCCGCGTGCGACGAGCTGGACGGCGTGCGCGATGGGATTCTGAACGATCCGCGGCAGTGTCACTTCGATCCCGCAACGATCCAGTGCAAGGGAGAGGGTTCCGACCAATGCCTGACGGCGGCCCAGGTCTCTGCGCTGAAGAAAATATACGCGGGAACGCTTGATTCTAAAGGGCGCGTGGTTTACCCCGGCTATCTGCCCGGCGCCGAAGAGGGCCAAAACGGCTGGGGACTCTGGATCACCGGCCCGGAGCCCGGGAAAAGTATGCAGGCGTCTTTCGCCAACGGATTCTTTTCCAACTTTGTATTCGAGAAGTCCGATTGGGACTACAAGACGTTCAAGCTTGATGCGGACCTGAAAACAGCCATTGAGAGGACCGCGCAGGCCCTGAACGCTATAGATCCCGACCTCAAGCCATTTAAAGCCCGCGGAGGAAAGTTGGTCCTCTATCACAGCTGGAATGATGCGGCGATCACACCGTTAAGCACTGTCGACTATTACGAAAGCGTCGTCAAGAAGATGGGGCAAAAAGATGTCGACTCTTTCTTCCGCCTCTACATGGTGCCGGGCATGCAACACTGCTTCGGGGGCCCGGGGACGGATTCGTTCGGAGAGGCCTACGATCTGAAGTTCGACGACCCACAGCACAGCGTGGACGCGTCTTTGGAGCAGTGGGTGGAAAGGGACACGGCGCCGTCAATGATTATTGCGTCGAAGTTCGAGGACGAGGACCCAACGCACGCGAAGATGACTCGGCCTCTGTGCCCGTATCCGCAGGCATTGAAGTACAAAGGCAACGGCGATCCGAATGACGCCGCTAACTTCGAGTGCGAACGGCCGAAGAAATAAGGTGGATTTTCTGCGCCTGAATGTCGCAACGCGAACTCAAGTCACGACCATGCGAAGGAGTTACGCCGTGCACATCGGTATGAAAGATCGCTGGAAATTAAAAACATTGGCTGTCTGTGTAGTAGCTGTCAGTGTAGTGGCTGCATGCGCTGCCATGGCTGGTCAGTCGCAGCCGCCTGATCCCGCGCTCGCGGTCCTGGGGGGCGGGTTCGCCTCCAGTACCGCACAAATAAACGGAACAACTCTCCATTACGTGCGCGGCGGGATGGGACCTGCGGTGTTCTTGGTGCATGGCTTTCCCGAAGACTGGTACGAGTTTCATCAAGTCATGCCGCGCCTAGCCATGCAATTCACGGTCATTGCAGTGGATTTGCGCGGTGTGGGTGGTTCCGCTGCGAGCGCTGGCGGCTACGACGCTGCGAATATGGCGGAAGACATTCACCAGTTGGCGGAACAGCTGCATTTGGAGCACGTTTACGTTGTCGGTCACGACTTCGGTGGCATGGTTGCCTATGCTTTCGCCCGCCTTTATCCGGAAACCAGCCGCGGGGTGATGCTGCTCGACGCACCCGTGCCAGGCATTGGGCCGTGGGATGCAGTCAAGTCCAATCCCATTATCTGGCATATCAATTTTCAGCAGACGCCAGGCCTGCCCGAGCAACTCCTTGCCGGTCGCGAAGCTATTTACTTACGCCATTTTCTCGATCCCGACACATTCAGCGATGCGGATGTCGCGCGCTATGCCCGGGCTTATGCCGCTCCCGAACATCTGCGCGCCGCGCTGGAGATCTATCGGGCTTTTCCGGCGAATGAGAAATTCAACGCAGCGCAACAGAGCGCGATCAGCGTGCCTCTGGTGCTGGCCCCCGGGGAAAATTCGCCTTTCGAGAAACTCATGCCGAGCTTCGCCGAGGCTTTACGGGCTCATGGCTGCGCAAATGTCAAGATCGAAGTCATCAAGAACAGCGTGCATTACGTTGCAGACGAGCAACCTGAAGCCGTGGCTGAGCTTATCGAGCGGTACGCCCGATAATATGCAAACTTAGTTGGTTCTGTTCAGAAGAACGCATGAACTGATTGAAGATGGCATCGTTTTTTAAAACCGTATTCATCGGGAGAACATCAATGAATCAAAAAACAATCCGAGCCGTCGCATTGGCGACGGTCACATTGGTCGCCGTACTGTGCGCGGCGTTACCAGGACGCCCACAGGACGCCAAACATCCGTATCCCACCAGCATGGCACCGCTCGATCAGTACCTGATGGACCGCAATGATGAGATCGCCTTGGCTCGGAGCGCTGCTCCGTTCTCCATTGCCAAAGACGCCACTGTTCTGGTCCTCGGAAAAGATGGCTATGAAACTGCAGTCCAAGGCACCAATGGCTTTGTCTGCAACGTAGACCGCTCGTGGATGGACGCATTCGAAAACACTCCCGAGTTTTGGAACCCAAAAAGGCGCGGTCCGGTTTGCTTCAACCCGGAGGCGGCCAAGACGATGGTGCCGCTCCTTATGATTCGGACAAGATTGGCGTTGGCGGGAAAATCGAAAGCAGAAATCAAAGAGGGGTTGAAGGCCGCGATCGAGAAAGGGGAACTGCCCGCCGTCGAGCCTGGCGGGATGTCCTATATGATGTCGAAGCAAGCGTACCTTAGCGACCGAGACGGGCATTGGTTTCCCCACCTCATGTTTATTAATCCCGCGAAAGACGCCGGAACTTGGGGCGGGAATCTGCCCGACTCGCCGGTTATAGGCGGCACTGCCGCGCGGGACCCGGAGCCGATTTCGATATACGCCGTGACCGTGGACAAGTGGTCGGATGGAACGGCCGCGGAAGGTCTTTCGGGTGCTCACTGACGTCCGAGCTTAATGTGAACTCAAGTCATGACTGTGTGAAGAATATCGGCGAACTCTTAAGGCTCCGCTCCCGAGCGGTCAGCCAAGAACTTTACGTTTGATGGAATAGAAATGCATGGAGACTGGAAACCATGCGCGTGTTGATCGTGGATGATGAGCCCGTGGCCCAAATGGCTCTGGCGAATATCCTGTCGACAAGGAGCGACGTGGAGCATTTCGATTCGGCCAACGATGCGAGCGCTGCGCTCAAGAGATTGACCACGGATTCTTATGATGTTTTGCTTCTCGACATCGATCTGGACCTGTCGGGCGCTCAACTCGTCGGCCAGGTTCGCGAACGAAACATTTCGTTGCCCTCAATCGTGTTTGCAACGGCACACGTTGAACGCGCAGTGGCAGCCTTCGAGAGGCACACCGTAGACTACGTCCTAAAGCCTTTCTCGAATGAAAGCGTCAACGAAGCGTTAGACCGCGCGGCTCGGAGAGCAAAGGGCGAGCGCGCCGCAAAATTGATAGAAGCTTTGCCGCAGTTGCTGCAGCTGTGTCCTGGTCCCCCGATCATCG
>VFSW01004202.1_pt1 | contig 21470 bp, 16 predicted proteins | sample 5358111 | NCBI WGS metagenome assembly VFSW01 (sample SAMN11554181, study PRJNA540505) | mine drainage metagenome | isolation source: sediment from site ElyBrook_90M | place: USA: Ely Copper Mine, Vershire, VT | collected 2017 | reverse complement strand
CCCCCCCCCCCCCCCCCCCCCCCCCCCCCCCCCCCCCCCCCCCCCCCCGCTCCTATTCCCGTTCATCACCGTCGTGAGAATCAAGAAAGCCAGACTATCGTAATGTCTGGCTTTCGCTTTTTTCTTTTTTCTGCACAACTCCCGTGTTACGTCAACCGAATCCTAATCCACATAGATCAAGAGAAGTATGATGTTCGAGTTAGCAAATCCTCTGCTTACCTCTTCCATCCAGCGACGCAAGCTGTCGAGAAGGCCAACCGTACCGATTTAAAACGATAGCGGCTTATAATCTAGGATGGTTAGACGCTCAGAGGCTCGGTAAGCCCGCATTTACGGGCGCTCCTAGTCAATTTGAAATACCATCCCTAGTAGGCGTACTGGTTTCTTCATTGGTAGCATTGTAGCCTCCTTTCAGAGTACCAGTGCAAGGTGCTTCACCTTGTGCCAAGGTCTCAGGTCAATGACCCATTCCCTGGTGTGTTCCTATCTTTTGGGAACACTCTTACTATAACATGGACTAGGGCGAATGTCAAGGTTTCGGACAAAAAAAACAGGATATCACAAATTTCTAAGCTTTGTGACGCCGCGAGCAGATCAGGTGACTACCTGAAAGAAAATCATGTGTGCGCAATTCTCTTCCCTATTCCCTTGCAGCCACTTCTATGATATACACTAGAATAAGAGAAAGGGTATTTTCATGAGAAGCCCTAAAACGTTTTATTGTGCCATCATACTGTTCAGTCTAGCAACGCGATGGATTTTATGGGCGTAGACAAGTATGGGGTAGCTTTTAGAGAGGTATGGTAATGAAAAGTTCACGTGTCCGCTTTATTCTAGTATCACTCACCTTGTTGGCATTGGGGAGTATTTTGCTGGTGGCATGCCAGCGTCCGGGAACCAGCACGGCTAGTGCATCGAGCAATTCTACGGCTGCAAGCAGTACTTCCACGGCTGCAACGGTGCATATGGGGGACGCAAATTTCTTGCAGTCATCGGTTACCTTAAGCAAAGGTAGTACGCTGACGTTGATAGATGATGCCGCCGTACCACATATTGTGCAAAACGGCTCGTGGGTGAATGGATCAGCTCAGCCGGCAGCAGAGACAGGTGCGCCGACGGTCAATGTCCAGTTTCAAGGCAATGATTCGCAAAGTGTTGGGCCTTTCAATACAGCTGGCACGTTCCATCTGTATTGCACCATCCATCCGAATATGAATCTGACGGTTGTTGTCCAATAGCATCGCTGTGCTGTGCTGTGCTGTGCTGTTGCTTTTTACTCTTGTCATACGTGCTAAGAGTGGAAAGCTGTCATAGTGTGCATGCTGGATGAAATGCGCAGAGAGGCGCTCCTATTATTTTCGGGTTGGTGTACGCAGCTTCTCACAGAGGCCTACTGATGGAATAGGAGCGCATGTATGTGTGTTATTGGTAGTGTAATAGGTGCAACGGTGCTAGCACATGCGTTGGACTGCACAATGTATGGCGATGGCGGGTAAAAATAGGAGTATTGGCATCCCCATTTGTCAGCTCTTGGGCGTCTGAGGTAATATAGAAGTAAGAGACGAATATGTAGAGTATCGCTTCGGGTCGACGAGTTTTAAAATGTAACCAAGTGGCTCATAAAAACGTAATGACTATAGAAGTGTCTACAGAGAGCGTAATGTTTCCTGATAGTGTCCCTGTACATAGGTAGTCTCGTTGAGGACGTTCTGATCTTTGGGTATAGAGAGGTAGCACGCTATGTCAACAGCAACTCTGGAAAACAAATTGGATCGCGCTCTAGAGCTAATCGGCTCTATTGACCCTGAAATTGCCGACTCCTATACTTCATTAGAGGCGCGCATTCTAGCGCAAGCTCTTGAAAATGTTGAGATCGCAGAGCGCCGCCTGCGTGAAATCCAAAAGCTCGTGGGAGAGTTCAGTGATATGCTGGTATAATGGTTGAAAGTGCGGCAAGAAGGAAACTTTTGCTTGCATCGTGCGTGCTTTCATTGCTGAACAATCCGTATGCTTTCTTTCTGCACTGCCGCAGATGATGTGCTTGCACGCTCTCCAGATTTCTCCACAGTTTTGACAATCACCAATAAAATTTATTTGTAGCGTCTGCTCATGGCGTGTTGTGCTTGTGAGCAGATGGTGGGTTTTGTATTTAACTGCGGCGCAGTGTAACAGAACAAAGCAACGAAGACAGGCGCGTACTTCTACGCGCCTGTCTTCGTTGCTTTGTTCTGTCGTTGCCCTTCTCTTTACTTTTTAGTGTAGGGCTTGCCGTCGTTGGTCATGCAGGCCGATTCTAGCATATCAATTTTCAATGTTGAGCATATGAAGAGGAGAGCGTATGTAAAAAGGCTATTACAATCTGCTCTGTTTCTTCGGGGGTTTGCGTCTCCATCAGTTGCATGCGTAAATCCTGCGCTCCGGGGAAACCATTTGCATAGACTTTAAAAAATTTACGCAAGGCAGGAAAATATTTAGTCGTTCCCCAGGTTTCCTGCCAGAGATGCATATGGTCAAGCAACAGGTGCATTTTCTCTTCTGGCGTTTTATCACCTATCGAGGTGTCTGAAAAGAGGAAAGGATTTTCAAAGATACCTCTGCCTACCATTGCGCCGTCCGCCCCAGCTTCTGCCACTTTTTGTCTCGCCTCGTTCAGTGATTTTATATCCCCATTCCCGATAATCAGTGTCTCACTGCTCAATGCATCTCTCATCTCAACAACCGTTTTCAGTTTGTCCCAATGCGCGGGCATTTTGGACATCTCGGAGACGGTACGCAGGTGAACAGTCAAGGTTGCTGGTTTCTGTTCAAGAACAAATTGTATCCACTCGAAGTCTATTGCCCGAAAACCCAAGCGTGTTTTGACGCTGACCGGGATTATACCTGCTGCCCCTTCTTTTGTTGCCTCAATAATTTCTTTGGCACGTGGTCTGTCATTGATTAAACCTGAACAGACACCTCTACTCACCGGACCCTGGGCAGGACAGCCCATATTAAGGTCTACCCCACTGAACCCCATATCTATCAGCTTTCTTGCTGCTTTAGAGAAGTTCTCAGGCTGAGACCCCCAAATTTGGGCGACAAGTGGCAGCTCTATTTCGGTATATTGCAGTCTATGGATAACATGTTTTTCTCCTTTAGAGAACAACCCTTCCACATTAGTAAACTCTGTAAAAAAGACGGTGGGCTTCCCATATCGGGCGATCACTTGTCTCAGTACAGTATCAGTCACATCTTCCATTGGTGCCAGAATAAAGATGGGCTTTTCTAGCGTTTGCCAAAAATTTTGCATGATCTTGTTGCTCCATGCTCCACTCCCTTCCGGTTTTAAATGCGAGCAGAGGATTACGTTTGCGGTTTATTCAGTTATGAACAGTATCTGTAGAAAATCGGAGCATTTCAGCTATTTCTTCAACTGTCAAATAAGGTTTCTTCCCCATACCTTTTTTGCCAACATGATAATGTAGGACACAATTGCTCGCCCATACCCTTGTCTATGGCTGCTTGTGCCAATGATATGATAGCGGCTAAACCTGTGTATATGAGAATAGGCAGGCTAAAGTTATCTTATAGACATGCGGTGTTGAATAGTCAGTATGCTTGTATCATACACAGTTTTAGAAGGCTGGTCAATCCGGTCTTTATCTCTACTATGAGTTATGAGTGCCTGCTGCACTCTTGTCGTCTGCTGAGTAGGTATAGATTGCGCAGGAATATCCTGACAACGTGCGCTCTGCGCTATAATAGTTGAAGGGTAAAAAAAGTTGCTCAAGGGAGAGCGCGCCCTGTGCTAGTACGAAAGGGAATGATAGTTTATGGCACATACACGTGTGGAACATCAGGTGCAGCTTCCGTCTGCCAGTGATCTGTATAATGTGGACCATTTGCTCAGTGAGGAAGAGCGTATGGTACGTGACACGGTTCGTAAATTTGTGCAGGAGCGTGTTTTACCGACCATTGGCGAGCATTTTGAGGCAGGAACCTTTCCTCGTGACTTGCTTCCTGAGATCGCGGAGTTGGGTCTCTTTGGGATGCATCTGGATGGCTATGGCTGTGCGGGCGCGAGTGCGGTGTGTTATGGTCTGGCATGCCAGGAGTTAGAGGCAGGAGATAGCGGCTTGCGCTCCTTTGTTTCAGTACAAGGCTCGCTGGCGATGTTTCCCATTTATGCGTTTGGCTCTGAGGAACAGAAGCAACGCTGGCTTCCCGCAATGGCACGTGGTGAGGTGATTGGCTGTTTTGGTTTGACAGAGCCGGATTTTGGCAGTGATGCGGGTGGTATGCAAACCTCTGCGCGCCGTGACGGCGAGAGCTATGTGTTGAATGGCACAAAGATGTGGATCACGAATGGCAGTATTGCTGATCTTGCCGTTATATGGGCCAAAACTGAGGATGGTGTACGTGGCTTTCTGGTCGAACGTGGATCACCAGGCTTTACGAGCAGTAATATTCAGCATAAGCTCTCGTTACGTGCCTCTGTCACCTCTGAATTGCATTTTGAAGATTGCCGGGTCCCAGCAACGCATCTGTTACCTGGCGTGCGTGGTATGCGCGGCCCCCTCTCGTGCTTGAATGAAGCACGCTATGGCATTGCTTGGGGTGCTATGGGTGCTGCTCGTGCCTGCTATGAAGTGGCACTTGACTATGCTAAATCACGTATTCAGTTTAAGCGTCCGATTGCGAGTTTTCAGCTTGTGCAGCAGAAATTGGCGATCATGGCGACCGAACTGGTGAAGGCACAATTACTCGCTCTGCAATTGGGACGCTTAAAAGATGAAGGTTTGTTACATCCCGTACAAGTTTCACTTGCCAAGCGGAATAACGTGCGTGAGGCTCTGAAAACGGCTCGTGAGGCGCGTACTATTCTGGGTGCAAACGGTATTACCCTCGAATATCCGATCAGCCGCCATATGAATAACCTGGAGTCGGTCTTTACCTATGAAGGAACGGATGATGTGCATACCCTCATTATTGGGCAAGCAATCACCGGGTATAGCGCATTTGTGTAAGAAATTATGAGCGAGATTGTCAAACGCTGCCCGATCTGGCTTGCTCTTGCTCTTGTTCCTGCTGATCTGTTTGGGCGTGAAGTGCGCGGGCTTGGCGACGACGTAACCAGAAGAAGGTAATCACTAGCACAAGGAGACTGATCACTACGAAAGCGATTACGCCACTCACTGTGCCAGCCATCCGCTCAATTTGGGTGAAGTTATCGTGGAAAATGCGTCCAGCAACATAACCTAATGTTCCGTAGAGGATAGACCAGAGAATACCGCCAGCAGCATTATAGAGCAGAAATGTGCGCCAATGCATGTGATTGACACCTGCGAAGAAGGCGGCCCAGAGGCGCAGTATCGTAGTGAAACGTCCAAAGAAGACCGTTTTATCGCCGTGTTGGGCAAAAAAACGGTCTGCGCTTGCTAAATGTGCAGGCTTGATAAAGAGATACCGTCCAAAGCGTTCGAGGAGGCGGCGCCCACCTACTCGTCCAATCGTATAGCCAATATTATCGCCGAGGATTGCTCCTAGCGCGGCACTGGCAATCACCAGCGGAATTTGTAGCTGATGACTGGTGGCGGCATAGAATGACGCGAGGAGCAACATGGTTTCGCCGGGGAAGGGCACGCCCATGCTTTCGATCATCACAAAAAATGTGATGGCCGGATAACCGCCCAGTGCGAGAGACTGCTCTAATAAATGGAGCGAGAATGTCGCTGTTGGTGTCAGATGTGAGGTTAGATAGGTGACAAACTGTGTGAACGACTGAAACCAGGCGCGAAAGAAATCAAACAGCCATACCATAAAAACTCCATGAGATGCGCGATATTTTGCGATGCATGTGGGTGCGGAGGTTGCTCCATCACATTGTTATTGTATATAGTATGTACGCCAGGAAACTGTTAAGGTTGCGTTGGGCAGAGCAACGCGTACTGTGTGCATACAGAGCAGATAACCGCAGTTGCCGATAGAGGATGTGGTTGTCGGCTCTGTATGCAGTGCAAAGCCTTATTTGCAGGTTGGTTGTCCTGGCCCCAGACTATCGCCGTAGCTCGTGATCTTCCACGTATTCGCATTGGTATCTTCTTGCATGCTTAAACGTAGCTGGTAGGGTGTAGAGCCTGTTTTGCTGCGCGTCACATTATAAAGATAACTCTGGCTCGTGTCCTGCGTATTGGCACTATTAGGAACCTCGCTATAGTTTGTAATCATGCCAAAGCAGCGATCATTGTTCGCCGCCGTTGTCTGGAAATCCTGCTGCGAGTGTTGCAAGGTGATACTTGGGCCGAGGTAACTATATGCCTGCGCATAGTTAGGATGTGGACCTGAGAGAGCTGCCAGGAAGTCGTTCGCAGTTTTAGCCGCATTCGCACCGACACTGATGCTATTAAAATAATTGAAGGCGATGTAGCTGACAGTGCAGGCAAGAAGAGCGCAAATCAGCAGACCAGTACCGATCAGTAGGAATGTGCGTCGTGTACGCTTGGGTGCTGGTGACTCTGGTTTTGGACGAGCAACGCGCTGCATTGGCGGCGGTTGATCAATCCGTGCCATCCCGGGCGGGCGTTGAGGGATGGCATGCGATTTGCCGGTGCCGTTCCCATTGAGAGCGGCACGATGACGCGTCGAAGGTGTTTCCCAGGGATTATCGCCTTGATCGAATTGTCCTGGCATGCTGAAAATCTCCTCCAGTAAAGAGTCGTGGAATGAAACTGTCTTGTCTGCTATTGTACATCAAGCAAAATTGCGCCTGCCAGGTGAGCATGGGCGCGCATCAGTTGCGCGTGCGCTTTTTTACTCTGTGTGCGTGTTGTGCGACCCGCGACGATGAACAGGAATGTCTGCTCGACGAGTGAGGCCAGGAGCGATGCTTCTGTGCCAGCCAGTACGGGTGTGCTGTGTAACACGATGAGGCCAGACTGCCCCTCACTTTCAAGTGTGTGTGTTAGTCCGTTAAGTACATTTTGCAGACGCAACGTTGAGAAGAGCAAGGAATTTCCCTGTACCTGGGCAACCGCCTGGCCTGCACTGAGTAGACGCAAACCAGGCACAAATGTCTGGTTGAGTGCTGCTTTCACCTGCGTGAAAGAAAACGTCTCGGCGGCTAGAAGATCGCTCAAGCCAGTACTATCATGTATGCCGAAACGTTGATGCAAGCTAGATGTGCCCCAATAGGCATCGACCAGGATTGTCGGCGTGCCACTTTGAGCCGCAGCTATCGCGATATTGGCGGCTGCGCTAGTCTGTGCTGGCCCATCGGTAGGCGTGACCACAAGAATCGTTTGTTGTCGATTTTTGTCGCTCTCCCAATTCAAGCGAATATTAGTATATACACTATGATAAGCTCTACTATAAGCTGAATGTGCATCATAATCAGTGAGCAGTGCGACCTGCTCTTGAGAAGGTATAGCCACGAAAAGCTCCTCTAATATGTTCTACTGTTCATAACCTGCTTTATACAAGCTATTAGACACTGTGATGTATAGTGCGCAATGTAAGGCATAATGGCGCATAATGCATGAAATATGCATCGCTAGCGACGTGCTACGCGCTGTCCGGGCTGAGGCGCACGTGGAATTTCTCCATAGATCGGTAGTTGTAAGAGCTGTATGACTTCTTCCTGACTACGAATACGTTCATCCAGGTACTCAACCAGAAATGCCAGGGCGATCCCGATGACCAATGCAACCAAAACTAGCACGAGCAAAAGTGTGGGTTTGCTCGCGGATGGTCCTGGGATAACACCATTATCGGTGGCGGGGCTGATAATGCTGGCGGTTGTGATAGGGAAGGTGATGCTTGCGCTGGTGGCTCCGTTGCTATTCCCAACTGCGGTAGCAGTAGCAGTAGCGGCGAGAGACCCTGTGGCAGCTTGCCCATTGATATAGCTGACGTAGGTATCGATATGGGCGGCCAGCACCTCGCTGGTCGCGTTTGTAATCGCCCATGCGCCTGCTTGTGTGGGCCAGGTCACGCTGAGTGTCACCAGATTATGATCGCGGGTCGCGCTGATTGCGCCGCCGATTGCTCCTGCTGAGAGATTGCCGAGGTCTGGGTTGGCTCCATAGTGTTGTGCAATCAGATGCGTGTCTGTCTGAATCTGCTGTATCACTGCATTATCAAAAGCAGGAGCAGTAAAAATACCACTGGTGGTCAGCACATCAGAAAGTGTTTCTGTGGCCGTGATATAGTCGGCATAGTTAGGGTCTGACAGCTTTGAGGTGGCTTGCAAGCTCACTTGAATGACAGCAGAAGATTGATAGGCTTTCAAATCGCCGGGTGTTTTGCGTAAATGGTAATATTGATAAGCGGCATAGAGCGAGACCACGCCCACAACGAGCGCGATCACCCAGATACGCCTCCAAATAATTGACCAGTAAGTCCGTAGTTCCACGTATTAAAACCCTTTCTCGTGGGTAAGTATTTATCGTACAAGATCGTTAGTGGGTGTACGATACTGTGTATTGTTGCCTTCGTTGACTTTTGCTTCTACAAATTGCAGAATACGACGCCGAAAACGTGGCATATCAAATTCGAGTGCATGATTGCGAATAACCTGTGGATCATACTTTCGTTCATCGAACGATGCCAGCACCGTTGCCAGACTTTCGACAGTCTGCTCATGGAAAAATGTGCCCGTGATGTCGTCGATGACAGAGGCCAGCGCGCCGCCCGCCCCATAAGCAATGACGGGGCGTCCTGATGCCTGTGCTTCTAATGGCGTGATGCCAAAATCCTCTTCACCGGGAAATAGCAGAGCGCGACAATGCGCATAGTAGTAAAGAACCTCTTCATCGGGCAGGCGGCCTAGAAAGCGGACTGTGGGGCCGGCCAGCTTGCGTAGACGTTCCAGGTCACGCCCACTTCCAATGATGACCAGAGGAAGCTGAAGCCGATTACATGCCTCAATCGCCAAATCAATGCGCTTATAAGGGATTAAGCGGCTTAAGATGAGGAAATAGTCCTCAAGCGGAGTCGTGGGGTCAAAGGGAAAACGGCTGGCATCCACTGGTGGTGGGATGACTACTGCATCCCGCCTATAATATTTCTTGATACGCTCTGCTACAACGGGCGAGTTGGCGATAAAATGATCGACACGCATGGAGCTGGTTTGGTCCCAGACACGCAGGCCTGCGATGAGCGTTGGCAAGACTGTGCGGGCTACTCTGCCCAACTGTTCGCGCTCGACATATTCGTCATAATTCCAGCACCAGCGCATTGGTGTATGGCAATAGCTGATATGCATGGTCTCCGCTTTAGTAATCACCCCTTTGCCAAATGCGCTTGAACTGCTCAGGACGAGATCATAGCCGCGCAGGTCGAGGCTTTCCATCGCGAATGGGTAGAAAGGCAGATAGGGTTGGTGATGCTTTGTCACCAACGGAAATTTCTGCATAAATGTTGTGCGAATATCCATGCTGCGAAACGTCGGATCGACACGCTCCGGATCATAAATAGAGGTATAGAGTGGGGCATCGGGAAAAATTTCGTGAAATGCCAGCACTACTCGTTCCGCGCCACCCATCTGATTGAGATAATCATGCACCAACGCAACTTTCATTTAGTATGCTCCTCGGCTGAATAGCACGGCTGGAATAGTGCGGAGAAGAATCTGGAAGTAGAGCCGTAAGGACCAATTTTCGATGTAATAGAGGTCCATCAAGACCCCTTCATCGAAACTGATATCGCTACGTCCACGAACCTGCCAGAGACCCGTCAAGCCTGGCTTGATTGCCAGGCGACCCTTCTGCCACTCTTCATATTGCGCAACCTCTTGTGGGAGCGGTGGGCGTGGCCCAACCAGGCTCATATCTCCCGCGATAATATTAAGAAACTGTGGAATTTCATCAAGGCTGGTGCGCCGCAAGAAACGCCCAATCGGGGTGCAGCGCGGGTCATCTTTCATTTTGAACAGTGGTCCCTTTGCTTCATTTTGCGCCATCAAGGCCGCCAGCACTTTATCGGCATCCTTGTACATCGAACGGAACTTGTACATTGCGAAGAGTTGACCATTGATGCCAACACGTCTTTGCTGATAGATAATAGAGCCTTCGGAGGTCATTTTGATGATAAGGGCAATGCACAACCAGAGCGGTGAGCCTAACAAGAGAATTAAAGCTGAGACGCTGATATCGACGATGCGTGTGATGAGACGCTGAACCGTGTTGAGTGAAACCTGTTTGATACCAATCAGCGGAATACCCTCGACAGCTTCCATATCGATGCGCGAGAGGCTCAATTCATAGAGATCAGGGATTAATTTAAAAGATGCTCCTAGTCGCTCACACATGCGCACACTGCGAATAGCGTATTTGTGCATATTAGATGGTAAGGCAATAATAACTTCATCAACTTGCATAGAGCGAATGACGAGGTCTAGATCATCCAGGGTTCCCAGCATTTTAAAACGTCCGAAGTCACCTGGTTCTTTGTTCATGTCATCCGGTTCTTTGTTCATATCGTGGAGAAAACCGACTATGCTATAGCCCAATGTGGGGTTGGCTGCAAGATGCTGCATAATCATCTTCCCCAGCCGCCCAGAACCAACGACTAAGATGCGGGTTTCACCTAGACCGAGGCGGTAGAGTAGCCCCATTACTCCTGATGTCAGCATGCGACCGAGGCAAAGCACAAGAATAGTCGTCAGCCAGACGAATGGCACGAGAAGGCGCGAGCTAGAAGGTGGCTGGAAGATGAAGTAATATGTAATGAGAAATGCCGTCCCAATCGTAGTTGAACTAATAATCGTCCATGTTTGACGAAACCATGTGCCTGTCAGACGTATGCCATACAGACCACGTAGCGCAAAAATGACAAGCAGACCGATGACAATGCTCGTCTCTAACAGCGAAAAACTATTTAAGGGAGCCAGTGCGTAGCCCTTGCCGGTCACGCTTCCATTGTCGAGCAAATTTGCCCGTAGTGCCGTTAAAATGTGGTTAAGTTCTCTCTTTTGCGAGAGATAGAGACGAAAGTAATAGGCCAGTTGAAACGAGATAGTAATCAGCCAGACATCCAACACAATCATAGCCGCACTCTCAAAAATGCGCCATTGGCGGCGATGTGAACGCCGCCGCGAAATTGCTTTTGTGATTGGGCCTGTTGCTCCACCTAACATCTCAATGGCTCCAGTTCTATCGGTATCTGGACCAACTATGGTACGTGAGAGTTCACTTCTATTCACAATTTTTACCACACTCTATAATTATTCATGTTATTCCTAAAAATTTATCGAACCGCTTAAGCCATAGGAGCATTTTTTGCTGTTCGCTTGTGTTGCTCTTGGGTCTGCCTTGCTGCTGCCTGTGCATAAACCGCTAACATCTTCTGTGCCATCTCCTGCGTCGAAAATTTCTGTAAGACCGTTTGCGCCTGCCTCTGGCAGAATGTACGATATGCCTCGTCCGTGATGGCCTGATAGAGTGCTTGTGTCATCGCTGCAATATCATGTGGGTCGATGGTAAGCGCAATGTTTGCACCGGCTTCGGGCAAACTGGAAATAGTCGATGTGACGACAGGAATACCACATGCCAATGCCTCCGCGACCGGCATGCCAAAGCCTTCATAGAGTGACGGATACGCAAAAACCTTCGCGGCCTGATACCAGAGAGCCTGTTCTCTGTCCGGCACAAAGCCGGGAAAAATGACCTCTGTTTCCAGACCCAGTTGACGTACTTTCTCAAAAATAGTGTCATAAAGCCAACCTTTGCTGCCCGCCAAGACCAATTTTTCGCGGCGATTATGCTGTTGGCGTAAGTGTGCATAGGCCTCTAGCAGGGTTGGAAGATTTTTACGTGGTTCTAGCGTGCCTAGATATAAGATAAAACCGTCAGTTAGCCCTTTTTGTGTGCGGAAATTTTCTATCTCTTCCCTTACGATTACGTGCGAGAAGCGTGTATCGATACAAGGATAGACAGTTTGCATGCGCTCGTAAGGAATATGTACCAAGTCATGCGCGTCTTGTTGGGTGCTATCTGAAACCGTCACTACCATTGTTGCGCGCTGTAAACTGCGCATCGTAAAGGTACGATGGTATAGACGTTTAGAACGTGTTAAGACATGCGGGAAGCGCAAAAATGCCAGATCATGCAGCGTGAGGATGGTTGCGCAGTGCGTAGGCAACCATTCTGGCAACACATTGACAAGAGAATGGAAGACATCGACCTGCCGCTGTCGGAGCAACGATGGTAAGACCATCTGCTCCCAGGCAATACGCGCTGCTGGGTGTTCTTCGGGCCAGGGCGCAGGAACATAGGTAATCTGTGGATGGTGCGCCTGGAGTTGGTCAATGACCGCTTGCCCATTCACGAAGATCGTATATGAATGCTCTCCTGGGTTTTGTGCAAGACCCATGAGCAGATACCGGATATAGCGACTCACACCGCTATTACGATAACTTTGCCCCAGTGAGAGCAATTGAGCGTTAATTCCTATGTGCATACCGAATGTCACCTCCTCACGGCTATATAACGACTCTGATTTTCGCGTGGTAACAGCTTGAGACCTGCTTCCTATCCTTGAGTTTTATCGCTGGCCCTATAGCCCTTTTTTCCTACTGTGTCATGGCTATCTCTCTTCCAGTATATCTTGCAAACGGTGTGGCGTATACTCTATGGCCTAATTGGCTAATCAGCTTTGGTCATCCATGCCCCCAGGATAGAGATGAGCTGTTGGATGCTTTCAATAAAAATTGCTTCATTTCCCAGGCTGAGAATAACTATCGGAAGCAACTGCGTATGCAGGGTTGCCAGTGGTAGATGGCCCGCAGTCAGTGGCAATACCTGAAGACGCTCATCATAGACGCGCAGACAGGCTTGATAGACAGTTTGGGCGAAAGGGTGTTCAAGTGGTGTATGCATAGTGGCAGAAGCGTGGAGCAATTGGATGGTAATATCCTCAAAACCATTGTGTTGCAGATGGTCCTGCAACAGTGCAAAAACGCTCTTCGGCTGCTGCTCAGGGACAAGTTGAAAATCTACGATAGCTGCTGCCTGTGTTGGCACGTGCGCGGCCTCAGATGTGGAAGATAGCGGTTGTCCGCCCTGCATTGCTGTGATTGTGCAAGTGGGCATAAGTAGATGCGTATAGTGTTGTTGGAAGCCATGCAGGCCCAATAATAGTTGCGGCAGGCCCCATTGCTGAGCAAGTCTGGGAGCAGTATTGGGCAGACGATATAGCGATGCGGATTCGGCATCGCTTCCCGACTGGATCAAATCATAGAAACCGTCAATGAGCATCTCTTCGTGACGATTTTTAATACTATTTAAGGCCCAGGTGAGACGCCAGAGCGCGTCGGGTACCAGTGCGCTTTGCATCAGAGGTAGCGCGGCATTGGCGGTATGGGCGGTGAGAGAGATGCGTAGGAGGCCCTTGCAGCCGAGGGCAAGCAGCGGAAGCTGTGTCGCCTCGATGCCTATCTGACCAGTTGCATCCCAGAGACAACCGCTCGCCTGAAACAAGTGTGGTTGCTGTTGGGCGAGGTATTGCAGATGCAAGTCATCGTGTATTCCCGCGCCATCGAGGAGCCAACGGACGTGAAACGGTAGTTGTGGGAAAAGGTGTTGATATATGCGAAGAGCCATCAGTGTCACAAAGATTGTGCGAGCATGCTCTACTGTGGGTGCGGATGCTTGGTAGGGTGTATAGAGGAGTAATGGTTGCGTAGAAGTGGCTTGCGTTTCAAAGGCAAGACAATCAGTGGCGTTTGGTATGTTATGGGTAGAGAGACCATGTTGTTGCAGGAGCGTCTGTATAGCATGGGTTGTGTGCTGATGGGTGGCATGGAGAAAGGCATGGGCAAACTGTGTAAAAGTTGACTGTATGGAGGCAAGGTGGGTGTGCAGGTAAAGAACGATAGTTTCCTGCGTGAAAGATAGAAAGTCGTCCATGTATTTATCCTCGGACGTAAAAACGGCAAGTACTATATCTTGCATGCTGGGATATGAAAGAGTATACTCATGAGCAATAGTAATTGCTAGATACAAGGGCAATGCACGCGCAAAAGAACCAGCGCGTTGCGTTTTTCTCAGCGTCGGTGTATTATAGCCTAAAGATCCAGCAATGCATAGTGTGTGCAGCACATCAGTCGAGATCGACTAAACTCACAAGTACGGGAGAGGTTCGTGTTGTCCAAGCAACTCCGGCTCGATCCAGCACAACTGACAGACGTTGGGCGCAAACGTCCCCATAATGAAGATAACATGGCATACGTCATACCGAAGGATCCGGTAGTGATGGCAAAGAAGGGGGCGTTATTTATTGTTGCTGATGGTATGGGGGGACATGCGGCAGGTGAGGTAGCAAGTGAAATAGCAGTTGATACCGTTAGCAAGGTTTACTATCTTGATGATAGTGAAGATGTCGCCACTTCGTTAGTCCAGTCTGTTAAGCGTGCCAATACATTAATTTATCAGCGTGCTGCGGAAAACATGCTGCGCAGTGGAATGGGAACAACCTGCGTGACGGCTGTTTTACGGGGAGGGACCGCCTATATTACCAATGTGGGCGACAGTCGCGCCTATATGATGCACAATGGGCAAGTGCGTCAGGTCTCACAAGACCATTCTTGGGTAGCAGAACAGGTGCGCGCCGGTTTCCTGACAGAAGAGCAAGCGCGCTCACATGCACAACGTAATGTGATTACACGTAGTCTGGGCACGCAGCCAGAAGTTGAAGTCGATATTTTTGTTGAGCAGCTAGAAGAGGGCGATTTCATTATTCTGTGTAGCGATGGCCTCTCCGGTCTTATTAGTGATGATGATTTGCGTACAATCGTGAGCCAGTATCAGCCGCAAGAAAGTGTATATCATCTTGTAGAGCGGGCTAACGAGAATGGTGGTTTGGATAACATCACGGTCATTGTTGCGCGTGTGCAAGAGGTGGGTTGGGAACCCCCGACGCTACGGCAAAGTGGTAGGGCAATGGGGGCCAGGCGAGATGTTGCTGACGAAGAGACAATGCCGATGGGATTTGCAGGAGCGGTGCTTGGCTTGCCGATGCGTCCCGAAGAGGGGCAAGGGCGTGTCAATACCTCTCCATTGAATCGCTCAACTGGTCCACTGGGGATGCCAGAAAACGGCTCCCCCTTATCTGTTCGTGTCGCTAGTCGGCAACGCAAACGCGGCTTTCTGTTTTACCCTCTCCTGGTACTCCTGGTGGTGCTTCTATTGGGCGCAGCGGGTTATTACTATGTAGTATCACAGGGGAATACCTCCTCTGTCGATACAATGCTCAATAATGCCAGCACGTTGCTCACGCAGGCTCAACGTGAGGATATTACTAATCCTGGGGATGCACTCAGCAAACTGGCGGCGGCCAAAAAGATCCTTGCAGGCATACAGACCTCTGCACAGAGCCAGCAGGTCACCACTCTGCGTAGTACGCTGGTGACAGTGACGAAAACCGCGATTACAAGCTACAATACACAATCAAACATCGTGGCTCTGCCCTGCACGACGACAAGTAGTGTGCCGCTGAACACTGGCAACACCAATACGCACGCGAATACGCTTGCGGCAGTGACAGACCAGAAAAATAATGTTTTTCTCTATGGTTTGGGCGACGATGGCTTCTTGTATCAGATCAATAGCACGCAAAATCTGGTAAACCCGCTGACCATCTTGCCCGGTGTTCTCAAGATCAATAGCGATGGCTCACGTATTCTGGCGTTGGTGATGCAAAAGAATGCCTATAGCGTGCATTTATTGCTACCTAATCAACAGGGCCTATTGCAGGATACGAATGCTAACAGTATTGTGCTGAACCAAACACAAGCGAATAGTACGCCGGCCTTTATCACTGCCTGGGGGGCCGATGTCTATGTGGTGTTGACCTCAGCGACAGCCGCCGCCCAAAATCAGGCGTTTATCCAGAGCTACACAGTCACGGCGGATAACAAACTGATGATACAAGGGCAACCCACAAAAATCTCCATTTCCAGCGATATCGTTAGTGTGGCAGCCTTTCCCAACCACCAACTTTTTCTGGCCTATAACAACGGCTCTGTGCAAAGTTTAATGAGTGGCAGTCAGACAGGCGTCAGCGTCGTTGTCAATCATCCTATTCCAACTCCTCTTGCTGCGAGTGCGCAGACCTTTACCGCTGCGACACCTGTGCCACTGGTGACAGGGCCAGCATCTGTTTTCTTGACCTTGTCACACGCACCACTTTTGATTGCTGGCTCTGTCAATAAGATTCCCCATCTCTATGTGGTTGATCTGTTTTATCATCGTGTACTCGATTTGCAAGTGATTGCGTCTGCTCTACCTGTTTCTGCTCTATCGCCCACACCAACGCTGGGCGCGATAGCAACAAATGCCCCTGGCGGAGGTGTTGCCAGTGCCAGCAACCAAGTGACGATGCAATTAATGCAGCAATATGCCGCCGTCGCCTTGCTCACGCAGGTGGTCAGTGTGGTTGCCGATCCGCTGAAAGTGCAACTTTACCTGTTGACCGAAACAAACCAAAATGGCGTCGTACAGAGCTTTATTGGGCTTGATGTGAATGCTCAAGATACGTGTACTCCTGCTCCCTAAAGACTAGACAGACGTGGCACAATAGTGAGAGCAATGTTTCCCCCTGTGCATAGAAAATTTCATGACAACTAAAGGAGCATACCAACGTGGTTTTTGAGGTACATTATCGAACACATACTTGCGGCGAACTCGGTGAAGGCAATGTGGGACAATCGGTAACGCTATCCGGTTGGATCAATCGGCGGCGCGACCATGGCGGTTTAATATTTCTAGATATGCGTGATCGGTATGGCCTGACACAGGTGATTTGTGATCCTGAGCGTTCAGCCGAGGCACATCGCCTCGCCTCTGAGTTGCGTTCCGAATATGTGGTGCAGGTTAGTGGTACGGTTGTGCATCGTTTAGCCGGAACTGAGAATCCTCATCTCAGCACGGGGGCGATCGAAGTAGTGGCAAGCCAGATCGTTATTTTGAACCCTTCGCGCACCACGCCCTTTCCTATCAGCCATGAAGCCGCCCAAGTTGACGAATCGCTGCGCCTGAAATATCGCTATCTGGACCTACGCCGTCCCCAATTGCGTGATAATATCATCTTGCGCCATCGCGTTGTCAAGGCTATGCGTGACTATCTGGACGAACGCGGCTTTTTAGAGATTGAGACACCAATTCTGATGAAGAGTACGCCGGAAGGTGCAAGGGACTACTTGGTTCCGAGCCGCCTTTATGCGGGTGAGTTTTATGCCTTGCCACAATCGCCGCAGCAACTGAAACAGCTTTTGATGGTGGGTGGCATGGATCGCTACTTCCAAATTGCACGCTGTTTTCGTGACGAAGACCAGCGTTCAGATCGCCAGCCTGAATTTACACAGTTGGATGTGGAGATGGCCTTTGTCGCGGAAGAAGATGTTATGTCATTGATTGAAAATATGCTCATCTTCTTAATCGAAAAAACAACGACAAAACGGATCAAAACCCGTCCTTTCCCACGTATCAGCTATAAAGATGCGATGGCAGGCTATGGAACGGACCATCCAGACCTGCGCTTCGATTTACCGCTGATTGACATCACCGATCTGGCCGCTGCTGGCAGTTTTGGTGTTTTCAAACATGCTCTGGCGGCTGAAGGCATCGTGAAAGGTCTGCGTGTTCCAGGGGCAGCCGGCTATACGCGCAAAGAAGTTGAAGAAGTAACCGATTTTGCGCGTGTGTTGGGAGCAAAAGGATTGGTCTCGTTAGCGATTAATGCGCACGGTGAGGTCAAGTCTCCACTTGTTAAGTTTATGTCGCCTGATGAGGTCCAGGCAATTATTACGCGACTTGCAGGACAGCCTGGCGACTTGTTGCTCTTTGTAGCAGATAGCGCGAAAGTCTGCAACGATGTCTTATATCGTCTCCGTGTCAAGCTGGCAGAGCGTCTCCAACTGATTGATCCACAGGAACTGGCTCTTGGCTGGGTTGTCGATTTTCCGCTCTTCCACTATGATGAAGAGTTGCAACGCTACGATGCTGAGCATAATCCTTTCTCTGGTATGGATGAAGCGCATATCAGCCGCCTGGATAGCGAACCGCTCAATATCCGTGCTAAGCAGTATGATATTATCTGTAATGGCTATGAAATTGGTGGCGGCAGCGTGCGTATCAATATTGCTGAATTGCAGCATAAAGTCTTTGCCCTCATGAATATGAGCGATGAGCAGATCAAAGAGCAGTTTGGCCATATGCTCGAAGCCTTTGAGTATGGCGCGCCTCCGCATGGAGGCATCGCGCTAGGCATTGACCGCCTGATTATGTTGCTGGCTGATGAGGATAACATTCGCCAGGTGATCGCCTTCCCCAAGACGCAGAGCGCGCTAGACCTTCTGATGGGCGCACCCTCAGTGGTTGATAACAAGCAGTTACGTGAGCTACATCTACAATTGCGGCCCGAAGAGAAAAAATAGCAGCGTTGGCAAAAGAGCGATGTGTACTAAAAATGCGCAGCGCTCTTTTTTTTGCTCGTCGTGGTCGAGGTTTCCAATTTTAAATTTGCATGTCTAAGTATAATGGAGATAAGCGGTTACGTTTTCTGCTAGTCAGGTAGAACATCCGGTTGGGAGGATGGAAGGAGGAGAAAATCTTTATGCATCAGAAACAAATTCTGCGGGCCGCATCGGCCTCAGTTACGACCTCAAGTGCTACAGTGGGTTCATCGAGTCATCTCAATGTGCTGGGGCGCATCGCCGCCAGCGCGGGGACAGCGGTGAGTACTGCTCCTAAATTTACACCTGCGCTCAACGAAGAAGAAGCTGTTATGCAGGCTCGCTTGCTCAAGGCTCTGGCCGACCCGACCCGTCTACGTATTTTGAGCTTGCTTAGTCGCTACGAAGGCGAAGTGTGTGTATTTGAGATCGTTGAGAGCTTTACCCTTGAACAGCCGACTATTTCGCATCATCTGCGCATTTTGCGTGATGCAGGACTGGTTGATTGTCGTAAGAAGGGATTATGGGCATACTATTATGTGCGTCGTGATGCGCTGGGGCGTGCGCGCGAAGTGATTGATGCGCTTGCGTAGCGGATAAACGCGGAAAAATTCTGTTTGTGATTGTGTGTCACAAACAGAATTTTTTTGTGGCTGCTAGACTAGCGACCAACCATTGTTAGGTTGTATGATATGCCGTATCAGATCAGCAAACATGTGCTGTAAGTATTCCCCATTAATAGAGGAGCTAGGAAATACTATGGGCCAAGAAATCACTGTAGATTTTGACGTTGCGGCGACTATGCGCGACGGTGTGACGCTGCGCGCCAACATTTACCGTCCCGTTGGTGAGGGACGCTGGCCGATCTTGCTAACCCGTCTACCTTATGGAAAGGATTTTCCTGTAGGCAGTTCGATACTAGACCCTGTGCAGGTAGCACGGCGCGGTTTTGTTGTAATTGTGCAGGATACACGTGGGCGTTTCGCCTCAGAAGGTGCATGGGACCCATTTCGTCATGAAGCTTTCGATGGCGTTGATACGGTCGAGTGGGCCGCACAGTTGCCGTACAGCGATGGCAATATCGGTATGTATGGCGCATCCTATTTTGGCTTTACGCAGTGGTCAGCGGCGGTGCATCAGCCGCCAGCCCTGAAAGCGATGGTCCCTTTTATCACCTGGAATGACCCGCTCAATGGTGTCATTTTTCGTGGTGGTGCCTTAGAATTGGGAACCTCGGCCAGTTGGCAGATGTCAATGGGTTTGGATGTCCTCGCACGTCGTTACCAAGGCAACCCTGACCCGCGTGAACTGGGGCGGGCCTTTTATATGCTCGTGAAAGAGATCGATGCGCTAGGCACACAGGGCTACTGGTCACTCCCACTCAAAGATTTTGCTCCCCTCCAACGGCACGCTATCGCTCCCGCTTTCTTTGAAACCTTCGAGCATCATATGGACCGCGATTATGTGTCTTATATGACAATTCAAGGGAAGCACGATCAGGTAAATGTGCCGACCTATAACATTGGTGGTTGGTATGATATCTTTTTGAAGGATACCATCGACAATTTCACCTTGATGCGCACACGGGGCGCAACCGCCACCGCACGTCAGAGCAAGCTCTTGATTGGTCCCTGGACGCATGGCGGGACCAATAACCCGATAGGTGAACAGAATTTTGGCTTTGGGGCCAGTGCTGCTCTGATTGATCTCCAGATTGATATTATGAGTCTGCAAGTACGTTGGTTCAACCAGTTCTTGAAAGGTCAGGAGACAGGTATTCTGAGCGAAGCCCCGATCAAACTCTTTGTCATGGGGGCCAATATCTGGCGCGACGAACAGGCATGGCCGCTGGCACGTGCCGTTGAAACACGTTATTACCTGCATAGCAATGGGCAGGCCCATACACTGCATGGCGATGGCCTGCTTAGCCCAACGCCGCCAGAAAGTGAGCCGGGCGACCAGTATGACTATGATCCGACCAATCCTGTTGTGACGCGTGGGGGGGCACTCCTGATGACGCCGGAGTTCCCCGGTGGGCCGTTCGATCAGCGGCAGATAGAGGCACGTGCCGATGTGCTGGTCTACAGCACACCTGTGTTGGAGCAGGATGTTGAGGTTACTGGACCGATAATGGTCCATCTGTGGGCCACCTCAAGCGCACCCGACACGGATTTTGTGGCACGCTTGGTCGATGTGTACCCCGATGGCTATGCCCAAAATTTGACTGACGGCATTATTCGCGCACGCTATCGCAATTTTGCTCAGGGTGAGTTGCCAAGCTTGCTTGAGCAAGGTAAAGCATATGAGTATGTGATTGATCTGTGGGCCACTAGTAATGTCTTCAAAAAAGGCCATCGTATTCGTCTCGATGTGACCAGTAGCAATTTCCCGCGTTGGGACCGCAATCCCAATACAGGGCATGACTTTGGGGTCGATGCAGAACTGGCTGTTGCGCATCAGACCATTCTCCATGATGCAGCGCACCCATCCTATCTCTTGCTCCCGCTCGTTCCAGCCGCACAGGCATAACAAAAAAACGGTTAGGAGAGCAAGCATGTATGATAGGGCATGTTTGCTCTCTTTGTCATTCCTTGACAGTAGTCGCCCTTTGATGGTATAGTTAAAAATAACAAATAGCTATATATGCTAGACACTGTAGATATATTCGGTCCTATCATATGCATAGACTAGTGGCCTGTGCAAAGGAGTATGCCACGATGTGGTATAGGTACCCACGCAGACGTAGACGCAGATTTGCTAGATTTATTCCCCTGCTGATTCTATTCTCAACGCTATTCATTTATCCCATGCATGTTATCTCGGTGTTTTTTTTGGCTATCCTGCTCATTATATCGGCAATCGTCTTCATTGTCTCATTTGGGACACAACGTGCGAGCCATTCTGCGCAGCAAATGCCATATCAACCAATGCAGCCGTATCAGCCAATGCAGCCGTATCAGCCATAGCATAATGATACGCCAAACCATCTTAAATCGGCAACCACACGAAATACGCCAGGAAATATCAATGAGAGAGGACTAAT
>VFSW01004201.1_pt1 | contig 21473 bp, 13 predicted proteins | sample 5358111 | NCBI WGS metagenome assembly VFSW01 (sample SAMN11554181, study PRJNA540505) | mine drainage metagenome | isolation source: sediment from site ElyBrook_90M | place: USA: Ely Copper Mine, Vershire, VT | collected 2017 | reverse complement strand
TTCCGGCCGAAGTCGCATGCACATACCCACGAACCGACTCGGCAGCGCCGCCCAGTAAGGCCACCAGGCCGATCGTCACGTTGATATGCATGAAAAGCTTCCTTCTCGACTCACTGGGGCTGATGGCAAGAAAGCCGAAGATGCCAAGCAGCGCTCCGAAGCCCGCCGGGATCATCGCCGTGGGATGCTGGCTGCCCGTTCCCAGATAGCCGACCAGACCAAGCGCGATGAGCAGCGCCGCAAAAATCAGTGTGACCTTAGCCATGAAACCACCGTCTCTTTCTCAACAGCGATGTTGCTTGGATGTTGTTCTTGTATCGGGCGATGCAGAAATTGCAAACCTTCCTGCGTCGCGCGCTCCGCACGGCCTGACCGGCCTGGCTACGCGCCTGCGGCCTGCCTTACCTCTGCGAGTACCTTATCTGGAGTCCATTCATTGCCCGGGTAAAATTGCACGACCTTCCCATCGCGCCCGACAAGCGTGGTCGAAAGGGTATGCGTGATCGAGCCGTCTGATCCGGTAGTGATGCCGACATCGAAATACTTCGCCACTGCATCCAGGTCCTTCGGGTTAGGAACGGCGAAGCTCCAGTGCGCGAAGGCGTCCGGCTTGTCGCTGCCGATGTACTGGGCCCCGTATGCCCTCAAACGCGCCGGACTATCATGCTCGGGATCGAAGCTCACGCAGAGAAGCTGCGTTTTCCTGAGCAGGGCCGGGTCCGCGGCAAGTTGCCGCTCGATCACGGCGAAGTTGCGTGTCACCAGAGGACAGAAATTCGGCAAGGGACAGCGCGTGTAAATGAACGTAATGAGGAGCGCTTTTCCTCGAAACTGACCCAGATGGATTGCGCGTCCATCCTGGTTTCGCATTTTGAAATCCGGCACGGCATCGCCCGGCGAGGGAACGTGGTAGACCGACGCCGGCTTATAGTCCGGCTTTCCCTGCGCCACGATGACGATATGGTCGAGCAGAACATCTGCATCTGTTTCCTGCGAGACGAGCAAATCTGCAGTCATCACGTCGCCGGGGTGCAGCTCGCCGATGATGCTGGGGTCCTTCAGCTTGTAGGGCATGGTCATCGCATCCATGAAGCCCGGAATCGCTTCATGCGCGATCGTGACTTCGCCGGAAGACGGATTGGCCGAAACCACCTTGCCGCGCAGCTTGTAAATCTTGTAGTTGGACGTGGCGGCAGGCGTTTGAGTCTGCGGAGCGGAGTGGCAGCCTGCGAGCAGCGCACAGGCGAGGGCGATTGCAGGGATGGCTCGTCGAATCACTGTTCAGTTTACTACCGGAGAGGAACGGCCTGCCTGCGGGGTTGACGAAGTGGCATGGCCTCATCGTATAACCCAGAGATGAGCCTCCCGCTGAGTCCGGCATACGACGCGTGGCTCTCGAATGGCGGCACGATTGTCACGGCGAGCGACCGCGCGGCGCGAAACCTGCGGAATGCGTTCAGCCGGCAGCGTCTTAGCGAGCGCGTGCAGGCCTGGCCAACTCCGGACATCCTTGACTGGACGGCACTGGTCCTCAGAGCGTGGTCTGATTGCGCGCTGGATGACCGCATGGTTCTGAATCGAGCGCAGGAAGAATTCCTTTGGGCAGGAATCGTCGCGGACCACTCCGGCCTGACTGCGTTTCTGCCTGAGGCGCGCCACCGGCTGGCCCAAGAGGCGATGCAGGCTTACGCGCTCCTGAGCAATTTCTCGCCCCGGCACCTGGATTCATCGGCCCGCAAAGGCTGGACGCTCGATAAGGCCGCATTCAGCGCATGGTTGACTGCGTTTGACGCCATCTGCAGGGCGCGCAATGCAGTCAGTCCGGGACGAACGGCGCTGGAGATTGTTCCCCGGCTCGCAACGGACGCCACGGTGCGGCCGCCGCTCCTGCTGGTTGGGTTCGACCGGCTGCAGCCAACGCAGAAGGCATTCCTGGAGGCCTGGGGTCCATGGAGGTTCGCGGATGCTGCAGAGCCGGCTCGGACGGCCCAATACTGGAGCGCCTCCGATGGGCTGCAGGAACTGGAAGGATGTGCATCCTGGTGCAGTCATTTCCTGCAGGACGATCCAACGCGAAGTGTCCTTATCGTCTCGCAGGAGGTTGCCGAACGGCGCGGAGAGATGGAACGCGCATTTCTGGAGCATCTGCCGGGCGCCTCCTCGACTGCCTATGAGTTCTCGCTGGGGATTCCGCTCGATGAGTCACCGGCGCCAAAAGCCAACCTCTTGATGCTTCGTTGGCTCACGGAGCCTTTGGAAGAAACCGCAATTGACTGGCTTTTTTCGACCGGGTATGCGTCGCAGGCGCAGGCAGAGAAGCTGGCGCTGCAGGCAGCAATGCGCAGCCTGAGAGACGCGGGTTTGCAGCGCCCAAACTGGACTCTGGCAAAGTGGATCCAGATGGCTTCTCGCAAGACTCCGCTGCCATCCGAGTGGACGCAGAGGATGCAAACGGCAGAGCGCCGCTGCGCTGAGCTTGCAAGCGTGTCCCGCCAGCCCTCCGAGTGGAGCGAATGGACTGTTTCTCTCCAGCGCGAGATGAGGCCGCAGGGCGATCACGCCCTCTCCAGCGCCGAGTTCCAGGCCATGCGTCGATGGGATGAGGCGCTCGACACCTGTGCTTCGCTCGGATTCAGCGGAGCGAGAATTTCCTGGAGAGAGTTTCTCGCGACCCTGTCGCGCGTGATGAAGGAGACGCTTTTCTCGCCCGAGTCAGAAGATGCGCCGGTGCTGATCACAGGCCCTTCCGAGGCTGCGGGCCTGCATGCGGACGCGATCTGGTTCCTCGGCGTGAACGAAAATAGCTGGCCGCCGACTGGAAAGGCACATCCTTTTTTGCCGCTGCAACTGCAGAAGGATGCGGGCATGCCACATGCCGATGCCTTGCAGGAGTGGACCCTTGCGGAAGCAATGACAGCGCGCCTGATGGCATCTGCGCCAATCGTGCAGTTCAGTTTCGCGCGCAGGAGCGAAGCCGCTGAACAACGGCCATCTGGCATCGCGCTGAAGATCGCTCCGCTTCAATCCATGCTGAGTGCACGGTTTCCTGCATTGGTGCAGGACCAGACGCTTTCATTTCGCGACGCAGCGCGGATTCCCTTGACTGCCGAAGAAGCGGCAGGCGGCGCAAGAATCCTCACTACGCAATCGCAGTGCGCATTCAAGGCCTTTGCAACGTACCGGCTGGGAGCAAGGGGCTGGAATGGGGGGCAACCGTTCCTGAACCACCTGCAGCGAGGCGAACTTGTGCACGCGGTCCTTCGGTCCATCTGGAGCGGACCGCCCAACGGCCTGTTGAATTCAGAAGACTTACAGAAGCGTCTTCCGGAGTTGGAGACATTTGTCTCTTCGCACGTCCATCGGCTGGTGCCCCATATTTTGCGAGGCAATGTGGAAGACTGGATGCCCGCTCGCTACCTTGATTTGGAGCGGACCAGGCTGACTCAACTGATGACCGAATGGCTGGAATATGAGTCCGCGCGCATGCCGTTTACTGTCGCAGGCGTTGAAGAGCCCCGTCCAGTCTCCGTTGCCGGCTTGTCGCTCAACCTTCGCATGGACCGCGTGGACCGGCTCAGCGATGGCAGCGCCTTTGTCATGGACTACAAGACCGGAGAGATTTCACCCACCGAGTGGAGAGCCCCACGTCCCGGCGATGTTCAGCTCCCGCTGTATGCCACCTTCGCCCTTCCTGATCAGAAGCTTGTTGGTGGGCTTGCGTTTGCATTGGTTCGCGCAGGCAAAGCGAAGTACGCAGGTCATTTCACTCACCCGGGAGAAACCTTGTTTGCCGGCTTGCGATCCTCGGATGCGCTGATCAAGAGCCCGCTTACGCTCGCCATGCTGGACGAATGGAGACATTGCATCGAGCAGCTTGCAGTGGATTACCTCGGAGGCAGGGCCGATGTGGATCCACGAAAGGAAATGGATACGTGCCGGAGATGCGATCTCCAAGCGCTCTGCAGAATTCGGGAGAACCGAAGCCTCGGTGATGAAGTTGCGGAAGAAGACGAGGTGTCTCCCGATGCCTGACCGTGTGTTGCCAATCACGCCGTCGGATCAGGAGCAAAGATTGGCTGCTCTCGCTACAAACGGGTCGTTTCTTGTTGAGGCGCCTGCCGGCTCTGGAAAAACGGACCTTCTGACGCGCCGCTTCCTTCGACTGCTGGCTGAGGTGGAGGATCCTGCTGAGGTCGTCGCGATTACCTTTACCAAGGCTGCGGCCGCAGAGATGCGCCACCGGATTCTCGCCGAACTGGAGAATGCTGCGAGGCACGATCCGACCCGTTCCGAAGCAGACCTGGACTTCACATCGATGGCCGCGCTCGCTCACCGTGCCTGGCTGCGCGCGCAAAGCCGTGACTGGAGAATCTGCGATCTTCCCGGACGCTTGCGAATTGAGACCATCGACGCTTTCTGCCGTGAAGTCGCCCTCCAGCAACCTCTCATCTCTGGTCTGGGAGCGGCGCTTGATATCCATGACTGCCCCGAAGACCTTTATCGTGTGGCAGCGCGCCGCGCTCTGGAAGGGATTGAATCCGGAAACAGCAGCCTTCGCAGCGCCATCGCTACCCTGCTCTTATGGCGTGACAACAATTGGCCAGAGATGGAAGACCTCCTGGTCGATATGCTCGCCAAAAGAGACAAATGGATGCATGGCTTCGTGGTGGGCAAATGCCCGGACGAAGATGCATTGCGCCAACAGCTTGAGAAGCCCTTTCTCAGAGCGATTCGCTCGCACCTGATCCGTGCGCAGACCCTGCTGGAGCAAATACAGAACGCGCCGGCGGAACTCATCGCCCTGGGGCGCTTTGCCAGCCACCAGACAGGCGGCTCATTGCATGCTGGATTTGCTTCCGAATCATTTCTCCCCGCACAATTGGCGGAAGATCGTGCGTCAGTTGCGCAGGCTCTCACTGCGTGGCAGTCAATCGCTTCCCTTCTCCTCACGAAAGACGGGACATTTCGAAAAACGATCGACAAGAAGAACGGCTTTCCGCCGGAGGCGCGGGCCGAGAAAGATCGGTTCAAACAACTTCTGCAATCCCTTTCCGCCGTGGATGGGTTGGAAGATGCCCTTGCTTACGTGCCGCATCTTCCTCCGATGTCCTATTCGGAAGATGAATGGAACATCGTGCGTGCATGCTTCACTCTCCTCAGTCACGCTGCGGCGGAGCTACGCGTGGTGTTTGCCGAGGCAGGCACAACCGACTTTACAGAAATTGCACAGATCGCCCAGAATGTTCTGCAGCATGAAGATGGCTCTCCCAGCGATGCAGCCATCGAGATTGCCGGGGGCATTCGCCATATTCTTGTCGATGAGTTCCAGGACACGAGCCGGCTTCAGCATCGGCTGCTGGCAAGCCTAATCCTTGCGTGGCAAGAGGATGAGCAGCGTACTCTCTTCGTCGTCGGCGACCCGAAGCAGTCCATCTACTTCTTTCGCAATGCCGACGCGGAGCTTTTTCCTCGTGTGGCCAGGCTTGGCCTTGAAACCACCGACGGTTCTGCGCTTGGCCTCGAGCGCATCTCTCTCTCCGATAATTTCAGAACTGCGCCGTCTTTGATCGACGCATTGAACCGCGTGTTCTCCCCCATTTTTGCCGAGCCTGACGGCACCGACATTGCGTTTTCAGATGCTGTCGCGGCACGCTCCGGAAGCCTCAGTTCCGGACCAGTATTCCAGATTCACACCGAATTTATGCCACCCTCCGCCCACAGCGCGGCTGTGCAAGACGATCTCATCGAGATCGGGAGTGAGCAACCTTGGCAAGCAGCCCGCGCAGAGGATACACAGCTTGAGCAGATGACGGCACTCATCCGCGAGCACGCTGAACGCGTAGAGAATGCGCGCGCGTCAGGACAAAAGTATCGGATTGCCGTTTTGGGAAGAACGCGAGCAATCCTCGCCAAAGTGGCCGATGAGCTGCGGCGGTCGGCCATTCCGTTTTACGCGGTTGAGCTCGAGAAGCTGCAGAGTCAGCCGGAAATTCAGGATGCTCTGGCCTTGGGGCGCGCCTTACTCAATCCATATGACCGGGTCGCATGGCTCGGAGTTCTCCGTGCACCCTGGTGCGGCCTCGCTCTGGATGATCTGTTCACGATAGCCGGCACCGACGGTCTTCCTGCGCCTTTTCAGGATTTGCCGTCCCTGCTCCGCGAACGGTTTGATTGCTTGAGTCAGCGGGGGCAGCCCGGAGCTCGCCGCGTGATCCGTCTGCTCGATACTCTCCCAACCTTAATTGCCCATTTGCCAAATGCCACACTTGGCACCTGGCTCAAGCGGGCATGGCTCGTGGTCGAAGGCTATCGGTGCGTGGATGCCGCCGGATGGGCGAATCTGGAATTGCTCTGGCGGTCGCTCGATCGAATTCGCGGCACGCAGGGTTTTCTCGGCAGCGAACTGGATTCTGTCCTCCAACAGCTCACGGCACTTCCTCATCCCGATGCCAATGCTGACTGCGGCGTGCAGCTGATGACGATTCATAAATCCAAAGGTCTGGAGTTTGAAGTGGTCCTTGTGCCCGATCTGCAGGCAGGGACCTTTCGCAGGGACCGGACGCTTTTGTCCTGGCTCGAGCGCGGGCTCGTCAAGCAAGAGGCCTCGGGCGCCATCACAGAGTTTCTCGTTGCGCCCATCCAGACCAAGGGTGCAAAGGGCGGCTTGACGAAGAAATGGGTCGATCGTGAGATTCGAATCCGGGAAGATCAGGAGATGCGGCGTATCTTTTACGTCGCAGCTACACGTGCGCGCGAAGAACTGCATCTCTTTGCAAGGCCTTCCCATGCCGAACGCGATGGCGACCTGCACCTTTCTCTGCCATCCCGATCGCTGTTAATGACCGCCTGGCCAGGAGTACGGCAGCAGGTTGAGGATCAATTCAACGAGTGGAAGCGCACCCGTCAGTCTGCCGCTGAACCGCTCCACGGAGCCGTCGTCGATAAGCTGGCTGCGTCGGGAGCAGGCGATGCCATTCTTATGCCGCGGGCGGAATCTCCTGCTGTTGTGCGCCGCCTGCCAGGCGAAGAAGCCGCACCGGCTGCGCGCCCTTTCGATCCGCTGACTCTGCCGTCGCTGTCAGAGAGTCAGATGGTCGAGCCCTTCGCCCGTCACGAGGGCGGTTGGTATGTCCGCGCGCTGGGCAATGCAGTTCATTCGCTGTTCGACCTGCTGGCGAAACGGGCCGCATCGGACGCGTGGGGAGCCGCACTCGCTCAACTCTCACTGGCGAAGCCTCGGCTCGCCTCGAAAGCGAGGGCCTCCGGCGCAGCGCCGCCCATCGCCGATGCACTCGCAGAAGAGGCTGTGCAGATCGCTTTGGATGCAGCGCAGCAGGCAGAGTGCAAGTGGATTCTGAGCCCTCATCCGCAGGCGGAGCACGAAGTCTCATGGACGGGTGAGGTTGAAGGCAAGTTGCGCAACGTGAGGATCGATCGGCTCTTTCTTGCCGGCGACGAACCACTCAGCGATGGAGAATCGACTCTTTGGATTATCGACTATAAGACAACACATGATGCGAACTCACTCGCTGCGAGCGGCCTCGCAGGTCTCCGTGCTGTCTTTGCTCCGCAACTGGAGCTGTATGGCAGGATCCTGGGACACGGCTATCCCAGCCGCCCCATTCACGCTGGGCTGTATTACCCTCGATTGCATGCCTTGGACTGGTGGAAGATCGCCTGAAAAGTCTTACTTGTCGCTGCTCTTTTCAATCTTTGGCGCCTGCAGACTCTTGTGATGTCGCACGTCATCTCCCTGCACCCAGAAGATCACATCCTCCGCAATGTTCGTGGCGTGATCGGCAACTCGCTCCAGCGCCCTGCAGATCATCAGCGCATTCAGCGCCTGCGGAGCAATCTGACACTGCTCCTCCATCACCTTCGTGAGGGCTTTATACGCTGCCCGATTCATTCCATCGACTGCATCGTCCATCGTCAGAACGGCATGAGCCAGTTCCGTGTCGCCTTCGATAAAGGACTGGAGGCTCTTGCGCACCATCTCCGCCGCCAGCTTCGCCATCCGTGGAATGTCGACAGGAAGCTCGGCGGTGGGCATCTGCTCCATGTTGCGAACCCTGTCGCTGATTCCCTTGGCGGAATCGCCCACGCGCTCAAGATCGGCATTAATCTTGATCACGCTCAGGATGAAGCGAAGGTCGATCGCCATGGGCTGCTCCATCGCCAGCATGTCAAGCGCCGCCTGATCAATCTCGCGCTCCATCCGATTGATGGCGTTTTCGCTGCGGCTGACCAGATCGCAGATAGATAGATCGCGCACGCGATAGGCTTCAATCGCACGCTGAATCGACTGCTCGGCCAGTCCGGCCATCACGAGCAGTTTCTCTTTCAGCTCGTCCAGGCTCTGTTGAAAACGAAGACGCGTCATCCGAACCTGCCTGTAATGTAATCCTCGGTGCGCTTGTCACTGGGATTTGTGAAGATTTTATGGGTTGAATCGAATTCGACCATGCGCCCATTCAGAAAAAACCCTGTCTTTTCCGCGACGCGCGCCGCCTGTTGCATATTGTGCGTCACAATCACAATTGTGTACTGCGATTTGAGTTGAAAGATGAGGTCTTCAATCTTGGAAGTGGAGACCGGGTCAAGCGCCGAGGCAGGTTCATCCATCAGCAACACTTCGGGGTCCACTGCAAGCGCGCGAGCGATGCACAGGCGCTGCTGCTGACCTCCGGAAAGGCTGGCGCCGGACTTCTTCTTGAGGTCGTCCTTGACCTCATCCCACAAAGCTGAGTTCTTCAGGGACTTCTCCACAATTTCATCCAGGGCGCGCCGATTCCGGAAGCCGTTGAGCTTCAGTCCCGAGGCTACGTTGTCGTAGATCGACATCGTTGGGAATGGGTTTGGACGTTGAAAGACCATTCCAACGCGCCGGCGAATCTCCACCGGCTTGGCGTCCTCGTAAATGTCGAGGTCGCCGATCCGCACCGAGCCGGTGACACGCGCAATCGGATTGGTCTCGTGCATCCGGTTGAGGCAGCGCACAAAGGTGCTCTTGCCGCATCCGGAGGGGCCGATGAGCGCGGTGGCGTGGTTGGCCGGAATGTGCAGGTTGATGTCCTGCAGCGTGTGATTCGATCCGTACCACGCGTTCAGGTTGGTGACCTCGATTCCAACGCCCACTTAGCTTGCCCCTTTCAAAACGCCGCGGCTGGTGACATACCGAACCAGCGATACCGCCAGCACAATCAGCACAATCAGAACCAACGCCCCGGCCCACGCCAGCCTGTGCCATTCATCGTAAGGCGAGATGGCGTACACGTAAATCTGCAGCGGCAAGGCGGCAATCGGCTCGTTCAGGCTGGTGCTCCAGAATGAATTTCCGAGCGCCGTAAAGATCAGCGGCGCGGTCTCGCCGGCCACGCGGGCAAAGGCGAGCATGCAACCGGTTATGATGCCGGGAGACGCTGTTCTTACCGTAATCGAAAGAACCGATCTCCAGTTTGGAACGCCCAGCCCGAGCGCCGCTTCCCTGATTGCATGCGGAACCATCAGCAGCATCTCTTCCGTGGTGCGGCAGACGGTAGGAATCATCATGATGCCCAGCGCTACCCCGCCGGAGAGAGCGGAAAAGTGGCCGAGAAACGGCAGGAAGGCGATGTGCGGGCTCACAATGAGCGCGTAGGCGGCCACGCCCATCACAATCGATGGCACACCGTTCAACACGTCCGCGGTAAAACGGATGCTGTTGGCCAGCCGGGTTCCTCTGCCAAACTCGGCAAGAAAAATTCCTCCGCCAATCCCGATCGGAACACCGATGGCGCTGGCGATTGCCAGCAGGATTCCCGAGCCGACGATGGCATTCGCCATGCCGCCGCCTTTTTCACCTACAGGTTTCGGAACCTTTGTGAAGAAGTCCAGGTTGAGCGAACTGGCGCCACGAAGGATGAGATAGACAAAGATGGCAACCAGCGGCGCAATGACCAGCACCGTCGCGGCAATCGCCAGCACCGTCACGGCGTGATCCGTAACCGCCCTGATCTGTGTCTGCGCAGATGTCTTCTGCTTCACCAAGCGCTTGCCCTCGTCCCCGAATTCTCTTGAACACTCATCCTAGTGAACCCGTTGCGGAGCGCCGCGCGTGACCGCCCATACCAGCAGCCGCGCCAGCGCATTCACAACGATCGTCACCACAAACAGCGCCAGTCCAATCTCCGTGAGCGCGCTGCGATGGAGATCGGTGGTGGCTTCGGCATATTCATTCGCGATGACCGCTGCCATCGACGCGCCATTGGAAAGCAGCGAACGATGGATTTCCGGCGTATTTCCAATCACCATGGTGACAGCCATGGTCTCGCCCAGCGCGCGTCCCAGCCCAAGGATGACTGCGCCGACGATGCCGATGCGCGCGTTGCGCAGCACGCCCATGCGAATCATCTCCCAGCGCGTCGCACCCAGCGCCAGAACGGCCTCGCGCTGCGAATGCGGCACGGCCATCATCACCTCGCGCGTGAGCGAAGAGATGATGGGAAGGATCATAATCGCCAGAATGACGGCTGCTGCGACAAAACCCAGCCCGGTCGGATTGTCACTGTCAAAAAAACCCGTCCAGCCGAGCGTGCGGATCAGGAATGGGTTGACGTAATCGCGCAGTATTGGGACCAGAACAAACACGGCCCAAAGGCCGTAGATAATGCTCGGAATTGCGGCCAGCAGTTCGGTCATGAAGGCCAGCGGAGCGCGCAGAATTTCCGGACACATCTCCGTGAGAAAGACGGCCACGCCCACGGCCAGCGGCACTGCAATAAGAAGCGAAAGAAAGGAAGAGACCAGCGTGCCATAGACGAATGGCAGGGCGCTGAAATGCTCGTTCACCGGATCCCAGAACAGACGCATGCTCGTGTAGGGATCGAGGTAGGAGCTGAAAAAGAAGTGGAAGCCAAACCGATGCCACGAAAGTTCAGAACCGATGGCCAGCTCCGTTGCAATCAAGGCAACGATGCCGAAGATGCTCAGGGCGCAGAGCAGCATCAGAAACTGAAACCAGCGATCTGCTGCTGCCGAGTTGCCGCGCTTGCTCAGATATTGACGAACCGCGGAGGCCTTGGCCGAAGAAGCGACATCCCCCTCATTTTCAGGTGAAAATGAGCCAGCCTTAGGCTGAGGCGGAACGATTCGCGTCTCGGACACTTGGATTGTCACCCTCAACAGGCTAACTGCCGAATGTGAATGCGAGGTTACAACACTGGGAAATCAAGAGCATAGACTGAAAAAATCGGGTAAATTCAGAGCTCGCCTCTCCGTTGATTTGATCCTTCGTGAGCCGGTCAAAGAGCCGTCCCACAAACTCTCCGCAAATTATGAAATATTTTCCCCATTGGATTCCCTATCCGTTAAGCTGTGTAGCTGGAATCGAGGTCGGCCTGAAACCATGCGTAAAACACTGCCCGCTCTCTGCCTAGCCGCCAGCATCTTTCCCGTTGCAACCTACCCTCAGACAGCGCCGGACCCCGCGCAGCACACCTGGCATGCGGCATGGATCACGCACCCAAACGCCGCATTGCGCGAGCCGATCGTGCTTCACTTTCGCAAGGCCCTGAGCCTTGGGACCGTTCCTTCCAGCTACCTTGTTCGCGTCAGCGCCGACAATCGCTTCATTCTGTATGTCAACGGGAAACGGGCGGGAGATGGGCCGGCGCGGGGTGACCTCAATCATTGGCGTTACGAGCAGATCGACCTGGCCCCGATGCTGCAGTCTGGAACCAACGTGATCGCCGCGACGGTGTGGAACTGGGGCATCTATGCGCCCATCGCGCAGATGAGCGACCGCACCGCCTTTCTGCTGGAGAGCGAAGCGACCGGAGATGCCTCCATCAGCACGCCCAAGGGCTGGCAGGCGGAGGAAGAGACCGGCCATCGTCCGCTTGACCGTTCGTCCATCAAGCTGCTGACCTACATGGCTGCCGGCCCTGGAGAGGTAATCGACGCAGCGCTCTACGACTGGAACTGGAACGACGAAACGGCCGGCAGCGGCTCGTGGGTGCCAGCAGCTTCGCCCATGCGCGACAGCATCTTCCCCGCGAACCAGGCGCACTCCTTCGGAGTAACGGGCGACAATCCTTGGAGCCTTGTGCCGGACCGGCTGCCGCACATGGAAGTCACTCCGACCGATGCCGGGCACACCGTTCGCGCCTCCAGCCCGGACCTCAATGCCTTTCCTGCAGCCCCTGTCACGGTTGCCGCCAACAGTCACGTCCATATCCTGCTGGACCGCGGCGCCCTGACGACTGCCTATCCACATTTGAATGTGTCGGGAGGCAAGGGCGCACAGGTGTGGCTGACCTACTCCGAGGCGCTCTACGACCAGAAGCGTCACAAGGGAGACCGCAACGACGTGGGCGACCGCACGGCGCTCGGGCTGCGGGATGAGTTCCTGCCGGACGGCGGAAGCCATCGCTTCTTCGAGCCGCTCTGGTGGCGCACCTGGCGCTATCTCGACCTCGACATCCAGACCGGCGATGCACCGCTCACGCTGGAATCGATGACCGCGGCCTTCACTGCCTATCCATTCCAGGAGCAGGCAAAGCTGCAGACCGGCGACCCGGACCTCGACAAGATATGGGATATCTCGTGGCGCACCGCCCGGCTTGACGCACATGAAACCTACATGGATACGCCGTACTACGAGCAGCTCCAGTATGTGGGCGATACACGCATTCAGGCGCTGATCTCCTATACCGTCGCCAATGACGACCGGCTCGCACGTCAGGCCATCGAGGCCTTTGACCTGTCCCGCTCGCCCGACGGGCTGACGCGCAGCCGCTACCCCAGTTCCCTGCCCCAGACCATCCCGCCCTTCTCGCTGCTATGGATTGGCATGGTGAGGGATGCGTGGATGTACCGCCCCGATGTGGAACTCGTGCGGCAATCCCTGCCGGGGAGCCGCGCCGTGCTGGCATGGTTTGAAGGACATGAACGGCCCGATGGCCTGCTCGAGAAGCTGCCCTGGTGGAGCTTCATCGACTGGGTCTCCCACGGCGAAATCCCCACCTATGACGCGAAGGGTGAGTCCTGCATGACGACGCTCCAGTATCTCGGCGCGCTCGAAGATGCAGGCGCGCTGGAGCAGGGTGTCGGCGACCCTGCACTTGCGCAGCAAGACAAGAGCCGCGCAGAGCATGTGCGCAAGGGCATCTACTCCGCATGCTGGAACCCAACGCGTGGCCTGATCGCCGACAACACCGATCAGAAGGTCTTCAGCCAGCAGGCGAATATCCTCGGCGTCCTCTACGACGTAATTCCTGAGAACAGCCAGCAGGAAGTGCTGCGGAAGATGCTCGCCATTGATCCCGGCACCACGCCGGATGGCGTGATGAGCGCATCCTACTACTTCCGCTTCTACCTGGCTCGCGCGCTGGACCACGCAGGAATGGCCGACGAGTATCTCGCCTCAATCGACCCATGGCGCAAGCTGCTGCCGCTGCACTTCAGCACATGGCCGGAGGTTCCCGGCGAAACCCGGTCGGACTCGCATGCATGGTCGGCGCATCCTATCTATGATCTGCTTACGCTGGTGGCCGGCGTCGAGCCCGCAAGCCCAGGATTCGCGACGGTTCGCATTGCGCCGCATCTTGGATCGCTTCCCGCGCTCCAGGCCACGTTTCCGCATCCCTCCGGCAATATCCGGGTGGAGTATCGGAAACAGGGCGGTAGATTGGATGCGACCATCACTCTGCCAGCAGGCCTCACAGGAACCTTTGTGCTGCACGGGCAGAGGCAGCCCCTGCATCCCGGCGAGAACCATATCACTGCGCGCTGAATCGGCTTTCCGGCCGCTGCCTTTTCTCGGAGGTGGCCGGAATTCAACCGGCTCACCTGGACGGCAAATCGAGTTATTTCAAGAGAAACGCTGTTTCCCGCCCGGTGATAAACGTGTTACAACTCCAACATGGCAAAGGGCAAGACTTCTACGCCGCCGGGGCATGTCAACCTTAGAATGCTCGCCGAGCATCTTGAGCTTTCGCAGACTACCGTCTCTTTGGTCTTGAATAACTCGCCGTCGGCCAAGTCCATTCCGCAGGAAACGCGCAATCGCGTAATTGAAGCGGCCAAGCGGCTGAACTATCGGCCCAACTACTTTGCCCGCTCGCTGCGCCAGAGCCGCTCGATGAGCGTAGGCGTGCTGGCGCCGGACCTGAGCGAAGGCTATTTCACGCGCGTGATGAGCGGCGTGGTCCAGGAGTTGAACAGCGCGCACTACTTCTATTTCACGGCCTGCCACGAATGGAAGCGCGAATTGATGGAGCAGTATCCGCGCATGCTGGTCGAGCGCGCCGTGGACGGATTTCTGCTGCTGAACACTCCTGCGGACCACATTGAAGTGCCGGTTCCCGTGGTGGCGATCTCGGCGCACAGCCGCGCTGAAAATGTCACGAACATCGTCCTCGATCACCACAAGGCAGTGGAGCAGGCGTTGAAGCACCTCTATGAGCTGGGGCATCGGCGCATTGCATTCATGCGCGGCCCGCGCGCCATCCCCGACTCCGATTACCGCTGGGAGAGCATTCAGAAGGTCTGCCGCGAGATGGGTCTCAAGATTGACCCGTCCCACGTCACACGCATCGACGACTCAAGCTGGTCCATGAAGACCGGCCACCATCCCATGGCGCCGGAGATCGGATATAAATCCATGCAGGCGCTGCTGGGAAAGGCGCGCGACTTCACGGCAATTTTCTGTTTCAACGATATCTCCGCGATTGGAGCGATTCGCGCGCTCAAGGATATGGGGCTGTCTGTGCCGGGAGATGTGTCGGTGGTCGGGTTTGACGATATTCTGTCTGCCGCCTATGCCACGCCCTCGCTCACCACGGTACGTCAGCCACTGATGGAGATGGGCAAGCGGGGGGCTCAGGTGCTGCTGGAGCGAATTAACCGCCAGGACAACGGGCATCTCTCCGAGATCGTGATCGCGCCTGAGTTCGTCGTGCGCGAGTCCAGCGGTCGCGCGCCCGCGGGAAAGTAGCCGCGATGGTCTAGCCGCAGTAGGACTGAAACCAGCGGCTGATGTAGACCTGCGCATGCGCCTCGCCGCAGTAGTGGCGCGCACCGGGAGCATCCGCTGCTTCCTTGGTCCACTTGAAAACGGTAAGCTGTGTGCTGCTGCAGTGAATCACAATCCAGCGCACCGGATCTTCACTCTCTTCTCCGCAAATCTCGCACCGATAGACCGTATCAATCACTGAATGACCTCCAAATTCTGTGAACCATGCACTCGTTTTGCCTACTCCAGCATCTGCAGGTCGAGCGGTTGCTCCAGCAGGCAATCCATCTTGCCGATTTCCGTCAGCGCGCGCTTCAGCGCGGAAGACTTGCACGGCTCCACAGTGACCACGAAAGGCAGCGCATTGGCGGGATAGCCTGGCTTCTGCACAATCGCACGAATGTTGATGTGCTCTCTCGCCAGCGCGCCGGTAATCTCCGCGACGATGCCGGGTCGGTCCCGCACAAGAAAACGAATATAGTGTGGAAGCTCAAACTCCGCGCCGATGCGCGCGGGAACAGACGGAATCTCAACGCGACGCGAGCCATGCGCCAGCGCCACCAGATCGCTCACCACAGCAACAGCCGTGGGATGCCCGCCAGCGCCGTGGCCGGAGAAGACCACGTCGCCGCCATAGTGGCCAGTGAGAATCACCATGTTCTCCGTGCCCCGCGACCAGGCCAGTGGCGAGCGCTGATCGATCAGCATCGGGCCCACGGTCGCCGCAACGGTGCCGTCCGTCTGCTCGGCGCGCGCCACCTGGCGGATCGTGCAGCTCAAGTCCCGTGCATAGCTGAAATCGAGCGCCGCGACCGCGGTGATCGGCCTGGGCACAATCTCTTCCGGGTCCACAACGACGCGCATCGCAAGGCGCATCAGAATCGCGAGCTTCGCGCGCGCATCAAAGCCGCCCACATCTTCCGTGGGATCGGCCTCGGCGTAGCCCTTCGCCTGCGCTTCCGCCAGCACGGCGGAGTACTCAGCGCCGCCTTCCATCTTGCTGAGAATGAAGTTGCAGGTGCCGTTCAAGATGCCTTCAATGCGCTGAATACGGTCGCCAGCCAGTCCCTGTTCGAGACCTGGGATCACTGGAATGCCGCCTGCGACCGCAGCGCCGTACTTCAGATGACCGCCCTTCGCAGCCGCCAGACGCTCCAGTTCCACACCGTGATAGGCGATGAGTTTCTTATTGGCGGTGACCACGCTCTTTCCTGTGTCCAGCGCGCGACGCACCCACGAGCCGGCCGGGTCCAGTCCACCGGCCAGTTCCACCACAACGTCTGCATCGGACTTGAGCACTTCTTCAGCGTCTTCACTCCACGTCACGCTCCCCGGAACCCAATCCACTCGCTTGCGGGAGATGCCGCGATTGAAGATATGCGTCAGTTGCAGCCCCTCAGGCCTTGACTCCACGAGAATCCGCGCAACCGAACTGCCCACGGTCCCAAAGCCAAACAGCGCAACACGCAAAGGACGCTGCAGACCTCGCTTGGCCGCGTCCGCATTGAACGATGAATGGGAAGCTCTCTTGTCCGTCACCATCAGTTCCTTTGAGAGATTGAGAAATGCTTCAATATCACGATGATACCTGAGCGATGTTCGCATGGTGCATAATCGGGCCCGGAACGCCGGCATCCAGACACGGGGTCCTGTACCATCAAAGACAGATGCGCCGCGTACTGGCAATGCTGCTGGTTCTGTTCTTTGGCCTGGGGCCGCTCACGGCAACCTTGCAGGCCGATGAGGCCGCGCGTCTGCCTGCGTGCTGCCGGCGTCACGGGGCGCACCACTGCGCGATGGCCGGTGAGATCGGCGGGCGGACTGTCGCTTCAGCAGCGAATTCGAAGCCTGCGTGGAGCGCACCATCGCGCTGCCCGCTGTATCCGCAACGCGTGTTTGCGACGGCAAGTTCTCAGTCGGCCATCGTTGCAAGCCTCCACGCGCCTGCACAGGGTGACATGCAGCGGCAACTTCTTGAACCTGCTGCCCCTCTGCTTCACAGCCTGCCGTTCAACCGCCGCACAGGCCGCAGCCCTCCTCCGAGCGATCGGCTCTAGTTCGCATATCCGCACGCCCCACTGAAAGATGGCGTAGTTCCGCACATCCCCTGCCGGCATCGTGTCCGTCTGCCTTGCGCAGATAGACAGTTGTGCCGCATGGCCTCGTTCCGAATGGATTTTCGATGCATCGCTCTCCTCTTCTTGTTCTAATTTTCATATTCCTGCCCGTTGCCGCGTGGGCGACGGTGTTTGCCACGCTGCAGGGTGTCGTACACGACCCGCAGCACAGGCCCATTGCGGGCGCTGCCGTTACGCTGCGCGCCGCGAACTCCGACTTTGCTCTGCATACAACCACCGACGCGAAGGGTGAATTTCAGATACCGCAGGTACCCATGGGCGTCTACCGAATGACCGTCACAGCGGCGGACTTTGCAGATTTCGCGCAATCCGTCACGATCGACTCAGGCACGAATCCGGTTCTGCACATCCAGCTTGATCTCGCGGCAACAACGCAGAGCGTCGTAGTAGAAGCGACAACCAGCACCATGACAACCAACTCGGTGACTTCCGCCACGCTCATCACGCGTGAGGAGATTGCGCAGACGCCCGGAGCCAGCCGCACGCTGGGCATGGAGATGATCACCGACTACGTGCCCGGGTCCTACATGACCCACAACATGCTGCACATGCGCGGCGGGCACCAGACAAGCTGGCTCATCGACGGCGTGTCGATTCCAAACACCAAGATTGATTCCAACGTGGGTCCGCAGATCGACCCCAAAGACATCGACCAGCTTGAGGCGCAACGCGGCAGCTACTCTGCCGACATCGGCGACCGCACCTACGGTGCCTTCAATGTGCTGCCCCGGAACGGCTTTGAGCGCGACCGCGAAGGCGAACTGGTGCTGTCAGGCGGGAATCTCTACTTTGGAGAATCGCAGCTTTCTCTCGGCGACCACAGCGCGCGCACTGCGTGGTATGCCAGCGTGACCGGGTCGCGCTCCAACTATGGACTCGAAACGCCCGTGGCCGGAATCTTTCACGACGCGACGAATTCGGAAAGCGGCTTCGTTTCGCTGATCCGCAATCAGACGCCCAAAGATCAACTGCGACTCGATGCGCAGATGCGTCAGGACTACTTCGAGGTTCCCTACGATCCGAATCCGAGGGACTGGGAGCAAGCATCGAGCTACTACAGCTCCTACGGGCTGCGCGACGGGCAGACGGAGCGCGATTCATTTGTCCTCCTCAATTGGGTGCGCACACTCTCGCCAACCGCGCAAGTGCAGCTTGCGCCTTTCTATCACTTCAATCAGGCCGCCTACGATGCGCGGCCCAGCGATATCCCGGTCGCCACCACCTGGCACCAGAGCTCGAACTATGCAGGCGCGCAGGCCGATCTTCATGCCGATGCGGGACTGAACAGCTTTGCCGGCGGCGTCTACTCTTTCTTTCAGCACGAGAGTGACCTGTACGGCTTGCATATGAGCACGAGCGGCGCTCCGGCGACAACCGTGCCGAACACCAATGCCGTCGCGAATGCAGGCCTGGTCGAGCTGCATTTTTCCGATCAGCTTCGGCTGGGGCGCTGGATCACACTGCTGGGCGGCATGCGCATCTCGAACTACCATGGCGGTTACACGGAGAGCGCGGCATATCCACGCATCGGAGCAACGCTGGAGCTTCCGCGGCTGCACTGGGTGCTGCGCGGATTTTACGGCCACTTCTTTCAGCCGGCGCCCGTCGTCACTGTCTCCAGCGCATTCCTCAACTACGTCACGAGTCAGCCGGGGCAGAATGCCTTTGTGCCGTTGCCGTCCGAGCGCGACGAGGAGCACCAGTTCGGCTTGCAGATTCCGTGGAAGGGATGGCTCTTAGATGCGGACACGTTTGAGACACGAGCGAACAACTACCTCGACCACGCCAATGTGGGAGAGTCGAATATCTACTTCCCGATCGCGGTGGATGGGGCTCTCATCCAGGCATGGGAACTGGCGATTCGTTCGCCGCAACTGGCACACATCGGCCAGTTCCATCTCGCCTATTCCAACCAGCTTGCGCAGCAGCGCGGCAATGTCATCGGCGGCTTCGCCTGCAGCAGTCCGGGCGATCCAGCCTGCACGCTCGGGCCTGATTACATCCCGCTCGACCACGACCAGCGCAACACGCTCAACACTGGATTCACAGCCAACCTGCCGTTCGGTACGTGGTTCGCGACGAATGTGTACTACGGCTCGGGATTCGCAAATGGCCTCGCGGGCGCGAACGTCGGCCCCTACAACGGCCCGTATCTGCCTGTGCATACCACCTTCGATGTCTCAGCTGGACGCAGCGTAGGCGAGCGATGGAAGCTATCGGCTAGCATGGTGAATGTGACCAACCATCGCGTGCTGATGGACAACTCCGTCACGCTGGGCGGCTTTCACTATAACGATCCGCGCATGCTGATAGCGGAGGCTCGCTATCGTTTTCATTTTTGATTGCGATCCTTCCCGGATGGGTAGATAGCAGCCTTCTCAGGAACCGACGACGAATAGACTCGGCATCACCGCTCCGGCTTTGCCTTCCACCACTTGCGTAAAGGCCGCGGCGTTCAGCGGTGGTTCGGGGCCGATGTAGACGGCACGCGCACCGTGCTGACGCGCCCAATGCACAAAGCTGGCTGCGGGATAGACAGAGCCAGATGTGCCGACGACCAGCATCAACGTCGCACGCGCAATCTCATCCTGAATGCGATCCATCTCAAGCGGAATCTCGCCGAAGAAGACAATGTGGGGGCGCATGCGTCCGCCGCAAGGGCAGTGCGGCACATCGGCGAGGCTAGCGTAGATCGCGTGATCCCCAACCGGATCGCGACCGCACTCGCGCTCGCAGCGAGACTTAGCGAGTTCCCCGTGCATGTGCACCAGGCGCACGGAACCTGCGCGCTCGTGCAGGTCGTCGACATTCTGCGTGCAAAGAAAGAATCGATCGCCGAGTTGCACTTCGAGTGCGGCAAGCGCAAGATGCGCAGGATTGGGCTGCGCCCTGGCACCCTGCGCGCGGCGGCCGGAATAGAAGGCCCACACCTCTCCTGGATTGCGCTGCCATGCATCGGGCGTGCAGACATCCTCCACGCGATAGCCCGCCCACAGACCGTCCTCTGCGCGAAAAGTCGGCAGGCCGCTCTCCGCGCTGATGCCTGCGCCGGTCAAGACGAAGACTCGGTCATGGGGTGCAATCTCTATGCCCGCCACCGTTGCGTTGCTCCCATCGTCTGTTCTTCACGGCTCCAGCAGAATTTTCCCCGCGGTCTTGCGTGCTTCCATGTCAATCTGTGCCTGCGCGGCCTGGGCGAGCGGATACATATGCTCTGTCCGCAGCTTGATTTCGCCGGTTGCAGCCCAGTCCAGCACCTTGCCTGCGCGCCATTCCAGCTCTGTGTGGGTGGCGATGTAGTGCCAGAGCGTAGGCCGCGTGATGAAGAGCGAGCCTTTGCTGCTGAGCTGAATCAGGTCGAATGCCGGAACGGGCCCGCTGGATGCGCCAAAGAGCGCGAGCAGCCCACGCGGGCGCAGGCAGTTCAGGCTCATATCAAAGGTCGTCTTGCCCACCGAGTCGTAGACCACATCTACCCCCTTGCCAGCGGTGATGCGCTTCACCTCTGCCTCAAAATCCTGCTCGGTGTAGAGAATCACTTCTTTTGCACCGGCCTCACGGGCGAGCTCGGCCTTTTCTTTGGTGGACACAGTCGCGATGACGCGTGCGCCCAGACGGGAAGCCATCTGCGTGAGCAGCAGGCCTACGCCGCCGGCAGCGGCATGCACCAGCGCGGTTTCGCCGGCCTTGAGCGGGTAGGTGGAGTAGACGAGGTAATGGGCCGTCATACCCTGCAACATGGCTGCTGCAGCCTGTTCCGGGCTGAGACGCGATGGAACCTTGACGAGTTGGGCAGCGGGTACGAGCGCATATTCGGCGTAGCTGCCGAGCACACTCACCGAGGCTACGAGATCGCCTTCTTCAAAACCCGTAACGCCGGGGCCGAGCTTTTCCACGGTGCCCGCCGCTTCACTGCCTGGGATTAGCGGCATCGTCGCCTTGTAGGTCCCTTTGCGGAAGTAGATCTCGATGAAGTTGACGCCGACCGCCTCCACGCGGATCAGCACCTGTCCCGGACCAGGTTCGGGGATGGGAAGCTCGACCAGTTGCAGAACCTCTGGCCCGCCTGTGGCATGAATCTGAATGGCTTTCATATCACGGCAAGGATGCACCCGGAGGGTATGTTCCTGCAAGGAGTTCAATGCGGCAATGGAAAACTTCCAGCGCCTGCAGGCAAAGTAAAAGCCCCGCCATGAAGCGGGGCTCACAAGAGGTCCGCAGGAGGACGGAGGCTCAGAAGCCTTCTTTGCCGCCCGAAAGCAGGCTTGGTTCTTCAGGGCTACGTAGACGAACCAGGCGGTCAATCGTGTAGGGCGCACGATGCTGCGTGGTGTAGTAAT
>VFSW01004200.1_pt1 | contig 21474 bp, 16 predicted proteins | sample 5358111 | NCBI WGS metagenome assembly VFSW01 (sample SAMN11554181, study PRJNA540505) | mine drainage metagenome | isolation source: sediment from site ElyBrook_90M | place: USA: Ely Copper Mine, Vershire, VT | collected 2017 | reverse complement strand
GATCGGCCGTACTGCGGCTTTATGGCGAGCGTTTGCTGCGGCTGTGGCTACACGCGAATCTGGGGATCTGCAGGACTTTGTTGTGGGCAATCTCGGCATGGATCGTGGCTCAGGCGCTTACCCGCGTGCCGCATCTGCTGCTGAATGGGCTGTCGCTGATTCGCTTCCAGATTGGCGTGTTCACGGTCGCCACGCTGATTGCCTTCGCGCTGAAATTTGCGCTCGCTCCGGTGCTGGGCGTGGCGGGAATTCTTTGGGGCACAAGCATTGTGGTCGTGCTCATCGTTGTCCCGGCAAGCATCTGGCGGATTTATCGTTGGGCCGATCACTCGGCCAAGCAGGAGATGCTCTCGGAGCAGTTGGGGGCAGAGGGGATTGCGAGCAATCTTCCGTAAAAAGGCTTTGGGAGGGGAGCGGAGTTACTCGGCCTGGGATCGCGAGGCTGCGAGCTTGGCGGCGGATTTCAGCAATGCTTTTCTGAGCACGGCACGCGGAAGCAATAGCGCCGCGCCGAGACGGCTGACCGCAGGCAAGGTGCAGGACAGGTAGGGTAGGCAAGCAATGCTCCACTGCACGGTGTCCGAGAGACTTGCTCCGCGAATGCGCGTCCAGACGAACTGGTTGGCAGTGGAGCGCGCGATGTGACGGGTGGTGTCGGCCTTGAGATTGGACAGATACTCGGGAGTTGCCCCGGCCTGGTGGGAGGCCTGGATCACCTCGTCGGCGAGCAATCGCGCCTCGCGCGCCCAGAGGGTAGGCGACGTGCCGTGTGAAATGTTGTCGTTCATGGGCCGGAAAAGGACATAGTGGGACAAGACTCGGGGAACGCAGCCGATGGGGCCGCGGAAGGCGAGTTTCGTCCAGAAAAACATGTCGCCAAGGATGCGATCATCGGGTTGCGGGCCGAGTTCCTTCAAATCGCGGACGCGGGTTACGCAGGCGCACCAGCAGAGCTCACGCTTTCCGGCATAGTGTTGCGCCAGGAAATCCGCGCTCGCCTCCAAGGGCGGCCCGACGAGAGCAGATACCTGAACGTCTTCGTAATGGACCGCACATCCCGTATAGACGAAGGAGGATTCCGGATGCCTGTCGAACGCGGCAAGAACCTCGGCTGCGAACTCCGGCTCCAAGAAATCGTCGTCGGAGAGGCCGAGAAAAAATTCGCCGCGGGCCTGCTCGATGAGAAATTGGCCGTGCCTTGCGGCAGACATTGTGGACGAATGCCGGAAGGTGCGTAATCCCCGGGTTGCGTAGCGTGCAATGACGGCTGGGGTTTCGTCGGTGGAACCGTTGTCGGAGACGAGAATCTCTATGTCCGGGGAGGATTGAGCCAGTGCACTCTCAATGGCACGACCGAGAAGCTCGGCACGGTTCACCGTAGGAATGGCAATCGTCAGGCGCGGCGTTCGGGAAATCGCTTCCGTTTTTTGCATGGCTCGCTTTAGCGGAGATCCTGGCCGGCGCGAAATTCGAGGCCGAGGGGCAGACCGGGCTCGTACTCGAAGTTGACCCGCTCCTGCTCGATGGCGAAGGGGCGTTTCTGCACCATGGTGTGGATGGCTCCGACGTACTCGCCGATCATTCCGAGGAAGAGGAGATGGATGGAGGCAAGGAAGAAGAATCCAATCAGGACCGGAGCAACACCCAGCGAAAAACTTTTCCAGTAGAGCAGCTTGTAAGCGAGGTATCCGAGGGAGGTAAGCACCGAAACTACGGCGCCGCCGAATCCGGCGAAGACCGCCATGCGCAAGGGGACCTTGGAAAGGTTGGTGATCCCGAGCATGGCCATGTCATAGAGGGTATAGAAGTTGTTTGCGGTCACTCCGCGCTTGCGCAGGGGCTGGTGAAAGGGCAACTCGACGCGCGGAAATCCGAGCTCGGCGATGATGCCGCGGAAGTACGGGTATGGGTCGTCGAAAGACTTGATGAGGTCTACTACCCTGCGGTCGTAGAGGCCGAAGCCGGTGAAGTTCTCATAGGTTTCAATGCCGGAGAGACGGTTCACCAGGCGGTAGTAGCGGGTGCGAATCCAGAACATGATGCCGCTCTCGTCGCTGGCGACCTTGACGCCGATCACGACCGGCGTGCCTGCCTCCCAATGCCGGACCATATCCACGATCATTTCGGGCGGGTCCTGGAGATCGGCGGCCATGCCGATGACCACGTCTCCGGTGGCCTGATGGAAGGCGTGCATGGGCGAGCGGATGTGGCCGAAGTTGCGGGTGTTGCGGATCACCTTGACGTTCTTGTCCATCGCCGCCATCACCTTCAGCACCCCCAAGGTGTTATCGGTGGAGGCGTTGTCGATGAAGATATGCTCGTAGCGGTAGTTGCCAAGCGAGGCGATGGCCGCGCGCACGCGTTCGTATAACTCACGCACGTTTAGCTCTTCGTTGTAGCAGGGCGTGACGATGCTGATCGTTTTCATCGCTGACTGGACTCCACCGAAAGTTGCGCGCCCTTTACTCCCCGGTTCCTTTTACTTTTACGTTCTTTTCCGGCGACTCCGGGTCAATTCCCCGTGCGTAGATTGCGGCCCTCAGGGATGCAATGCTGGCATAAGGGCTGTCGATGGCATCGATCTGAATAGGCTCATCTTTGCGGATCGGCTTCAGCAGGACCTCTCCACGCATCAGTTCGCGGCAGGAGATCTGTCCTTTTTGCAGGGGAATCGCCAGGTACACGTCTTCATCGCTCAAGATGTGGCCTTCGGGCAGATCGGCTTTGGCGTACACACCGCGCACTAGGGCGTCAAGGTATTCAACCTCTTTGCGTGGTAAAAGACGCCTTTCTGTGCCAGGAGCTCCGCACATTGCCTTGGCCTGATGGAAGGTCTTGAACCATTGATCGACCTGATCCGGCAGCGAGCAGTAGGGCGAAACCTTGACGCCGTCGCTGTCGATATCGACATGGCGCTCAAACGTGCGTGCGCCCTTGGCATAGGCGATCAGCATCGAGGAGCTCCAGTCATGACATTCGTGGGTCGAGAAGCCGATGACATGGCCTGGGTAGCGATCGCGCAGGAAGTCGATCTGATTCATCTCCAACTCGAAATCTTCCGACGGGTAGAGCGAGACGCAATGATTGATGGCCAGGGGGATGTGGCGATTGTCGAAGAACTGAACCAGGTCGTCGATGTCCTTCAGGGACGAGCCTCCGGTTGAAACGATCACCGGTTTTTTGGCGGTCGCGATCTTCTCGATCAGCATCCAGTCGTTCAGATCCGAGCTGGCGATTTTCAGGATCTGAATACCCAGCTTGTTGCAGACGTCGACCGAGGTTTCGTCGAAGGGCGTGGCCATGCTGATGCAATTGGCCTCGCGAATCGCTTTCACCAGGGTTGCGTAGTCATCGAATGAGAGCTGCGTGTCCAGGGTCTTCTTGATATAACGAATGTCGCTGCGTCCGCGAAAATCGCGATGAATGAAGTTGTCCACGTCGCGTATCTGAATCTTGATTGAGGCGCGCACGTTGTTAAAGCGCACCACCTGGCCGTATGCGCCTATGATCTTCAATCCGCGCTCGATGCTACCGAGGTGATTGTTTGCCATCTCCAGCACAAACAAATCGTTGAAAAAATCTGCACCCGTCATAAGTGAACCAGTCCCATTTGAAGTTACTTTTCTTCCAACTCGCGATCCATCCCCGGCGCATCTTCCGCAATCGTGCCGGTTGCTTGCGGGCCAACCATATTTGCCGCCAACTCATCGTGCGGGAGGAACGGATACATATCCTCCAGCGGTGGAGAAACGATGGTGCCGTCGGGCAAAACCTTGGAGCGTGAGCGAGGCTCAAACTCCTGCAGGGGGTCAAGCATGACTTCAATTAACGCCGGGCCAGAGCTTGCCAGCGCCGCCTGAACCTTGTCCATCTCCGCCGCCCGCTCCACCTTCACGCTCGGAATTCCGTAAGCGTTGCCAACCTTGACGAAATCGGGGAACGAAACGCCGCTGCTCGCGCTCTCACCCATCACCCGGCCAAAAAAGTTCTTCTGCGTGCTGCGAATCGATAAGTATCCATCGTTGTTCAGCACGAAAATCTTAACCGGCAACTGGTGGTGCGCTACGGTCTGCAACTCTTGGATATTGAGTTGCAGGCTGCCGTCGCCTGCCAGGCAAATCACCCGCTGGCCATGGCGCGCCACAGCCGCGCCGATTGACGCCGGCAAATCATAACCCATCGAGGCCGCTCCCGAATTCGAAATCAGACGCTGGCCTTTTCGAATCTTCATCACCTGGAACGGCAGAATGCAGGCAGTTGCGTTGCCGCAGATTACAACGTCATCGGGCGCAAGCATTGCCGACAGCAGTTCCATGAAGTAATAAGGATTCAGCGGAGGGCCGGGCTGCCGTTGCCGATCCTGCACTACAGGATAACGTGCTACGCGCTGGCGGCACCAATCGATCCATGACTCGTGCCGTGGCACATATCGCTCGGTATCGAGTGTTTCCACTAGTTTTTGCAGGAAGGCTTTCAGGTCACAGGCGATGGCTAAGTCTGGCTTTACCAGTGGTTTAGCCAATTCCATAGCGTCAATATCCACCTGAATCTTGAACGCATTCCTGGCAAATGAAGCCCAATTATAGCTTACCTGGCGCAAATTCAGCCGCGAGCCCAGCACCAGCAGCAGGTCCGCACTCTGTACCGCGAAATTTCCGGCCCGGTCTCCGATGGTGCCGGGGCGGCCACCGTAGAGTTCATCGTCACTGTCAATCAGGTCGTGGGTCCAGGCGGTGGTAACGGGAATTCGGAGGGCGCGGATTGTCTGCTCGAATTCATCCAGAGCGCCAGCCAGGCGCACGCCGGTGCCAGCGAGCAGAACGGGACGTTTCGCCGCCCGGATTCGCGCAACCACTTCCTGGCACTGCTGTTGCAAAAGCGCATCGTTACGAGTGTCGTCGTCCTCGGCGGGATCGTAGGCGCGAAGCTGGGCTTCGTCGATCATGGCCGATTGCACATCGATGGGTATGTCAAGCCAGCAGGGGCCCGGCCTGGAGGATTGGGCGAGGTGCCAAGCCCGCTCCAGGTGATAGCGAATTGCGGTGGGATCGTCGACCAGCACGGCGTACTTCGTGATTCCCTTGACCATGGCGACGATGTCGACTTCCTGATCGCCCAACTGACGCAAGCCTTGCGCTCCCGGCGCGGTGGCCATGCACGTCTGGCGCTTCACCTGGCCGGAGAGGATGAGCATGGGGATCGAATCGGTCCAGGCGCCGAAGACTCCGTTGAGCGCGTTGATTCCGCCGGGGCCGGTGGTCACGTTGACGACGCCGGGCAACCCGGTGATGCGCGCATAGCCTTCGGCGGCCATGGCGGCGGCTTGCTCGTGATGATTGCAGACGTAGTGAATCCGGGCTTCGGCTCCGATGCTGTCATTCAGGTGCATGGCGCCGCCGCCGGTCATCATGAAAATGTCTCGCACGCCCCAGTCGGCGAGCGATCGGACCACATAGTCGGAAAGCTTGATCATCGCGCATCCTTCACTGCCAGATCTGTATTCAGATACCAGCGCTGGGTCCGGCGGATCGCCTCGCGCAGTGGAAGCTCGCAGGACAAGCCGAGTTCGCGCTGTGCCCTGGCAGTGGATGGCACATAGCGTTGCGCGGGACCCGAACCGGGCGTGCCGAGAATTTCCACCTCCACGCGGGGAGTGAGCGCCTCGGCGACGGTTTGAGCGAGTTCGCGGATGCTGACCGACTGCTCCGATCCGACGTTGTAAGCGCGTAGCGGTGTGCCGCGAAAGAGAATCGTCCAGAGCCACACCATCAGGTCGCCGGCATACATATAGGAGCGCAGCGCCGTGCCATCGCCAGCGATGCGGATCGGGCCTCCACGGAGCTGGTCACGGATAAAGTTTCCTATCGCAAAGTGGGCGTCCAGTTTCATATAGGGGCCGACGAAGGCAAAACAGCGGGCAATCTTCGGTTCCAGGTTCGTGCCGCGAGCTGCCATCGAGCACAGAAGTTCTGCCGCGCGCTTGCCTTCTCCATATGCCGAGGCCGGATCGAGAGGATTGGGGCCGGTGGCCGAGCTTTCAGAGACGTTGCAGACATCCGGAGGCTGTGGGCCGTAGACGGCTCCCGAACTTAAAAACAGGAATTTGCGGGTGTCCGCCGCCAGGGCGAAGTCAAGACATCGTCGCGTGCCTTCGACGATGGTGTCGAACATCAGCATCGGGTTCTGCTGGTTCAGTTCCACGCTGGATTCGGTGGCTGCATGAATGATGTGGGAGAAGCTGCCCGTCGGGAACGGGAAGGTTTTCACGTCGCCGGTGAGGATTTCAACCGCAGAGTCCTCAGCCAGGTGCGGAGCCTTGTCTCTCAGCGCCCCAGGATTGCGGGTGAGGATGGTCACCTGCGCGTTCAACTTCAGCCGCTGATTGGCCCACAATAGCGTCTCAAGAATCCAGCATCCGAAGAATCCGGTTGCGCCGGTTATAAAGATGCGCTGGTCGCGGAGTTCGTCCCATAAACCGCTCGTGCGCGCCAGACAGTCATCGAGATCGTCGCGGAGCAGTTGGGCGATGCAGTTCAATGCAGAGACTTTCCGTCAGCTAACGAAAGCCATTGCCGGAGCCGACGTGGTTTGGGGTGCTGACGATAAGAATACTGCAAAAATCTACCTGATTCCATAGTTGCGAAACCCGACGATGCTCCGCACGATGCTCAGGAAGCTACACCAGAGGCTCCTTGGGTGTCCCGCGCGCCTGATGCCATAAGGAACGGGAGGCCCGGGCGCTCGCGACACGCTGATTGACCAGTTCACCCGCTTGGGTTAGCGTTGGAAGCCTCAGGATGCTCACGCTGCCCAATCTCCGCCGCGCCACGGTTCTGGTTTGCTTCAGCCTGATGCTGGCGTGGCAGCCGCTTTGGGCCGACGGCTTTCAGCCGGTTCGGGCACGCCACGCCATGGTGGCCAGTGTGCATCCGCAGGCATCGGAGGCTGGCGTGGGGATCATGCGCGAGGGTGGCAATGCGGTCGATGCCGCGGTCGCTACCGGCTTTGCGCTGGCGGTGGTGCATCCCTCGGCGGGCAACCTCGGCGGCGGCGGATTCATGCTCTACCGCAGCGCAAAGGGCGAGATGCACTTTCTGGATTTTCGCGAAAAGGCCCCCGCCGCGGCTTCGCGCAACATGTATCTGGACAAGCAGGGGAATGTGACCGGGGAGAGCCGCTTCGGCTACCGCTCGGCGGCTGTGCCCGGCACGGTTGCCGGACTGGTGGAGGCCGAGCGCCGCTGGGGCAAGCTGGGGCTGGCCAAGGTGATGGAGCCGGCGATCCGGCTGGCTCGCGATGGCGTCACGGTGACGCAGTATGAAGCCGCCAGCCTGCGGGAAGCGGAGCTGGCGCGTGATCCCGAGTCCAGGCGGATCTTTCAGCGCAACGGCAAATTTTATGAGCAAGGCGACGTTCTGAAGCAGCCGGAGCTGGCGCGTACTTTGGAGCGGATCGCGCGCAATCCCGAGGAGTTTTACCACGGCCCGCTCGCCAACCAGATCGCCACGGCAATCATCCAGGGCGGAGGCCTCATCACCGCCTCCGATCTTGCCGATTACAAGGTCGTCGAGCGTGTGCCGGTGCATGGAACATATCGCGGATATGACGTTTACAGCGCGCCGCCGCCTTCGTCTGGGGGCGTTGCGCTGATCGAGACGCTGAACATTCTCGAAGGCTTTGACCTGCACGCGGCCAAACGCAACTCCGCCCTGCATCTGCACCTGGTTGCCGAGGCGTATCGACGCGCGTTCTTCGATCGCTCGGTGTTCCTGGGGGACCCGGACTTTGCGGACATTCCCGTGGCGCAGCTGATCGATAAGAAGTACGCGGCGGAATGGCGCTCGTCGATTGATCCCAAGAAGGCTTCGGTGAGCGCGGAGCTGCAGCGGCCGAGCATGGCGCAACTGGATCAATCGGCGGCGCTGCATGAGCCCTACACCGGCCCGGAGAAGCAGAACACCACCCATTACTCCATCGTGGACGAGGCGGGCGACGCGGTTGCGGTCACCACGACGCTCAACGACTCGTTTGGCTCGCGCGCGACCCTTCCCGGTCTCGGCTTCCTGCTCAACGACGAGATGGACGACTTCGCATCCAAGGTGGGAGTGCCGAATTCCTTCGGGCTGATTCAGGGTGAGCCGAACACGATTGCGCCCGGCAAGCGTCCGCTCAGCTCGATGACGCCGACCATGTTGGTGAAGGATGGGCGGCTACTGCTGGTGCTGGGGTCGCCGGGCGGGCCCACGATTATCACCACCGTCGCCAACGTGCTGATCAATGCGGTGGACTTCGGCGAGGACATTCAGCGCGCGGTCAACGCACCGCGCTTCCATAATCAGTGGATGCCCGACGAGTTGCGGGTTGAGGCATGGCAGCTCTCGCCGGACACCCTCGAACTGCTGAAAAAGATGGGACACAAGATCAAACGCACCGGCTCCTGGGGGGACGCGGAGTGCGTGGCTATCGACTGGAAGAGCGGCGAGCGCCTCGGGGCGAGCGACGCACGCAACGGCGGCAGCGCCATAGGCTGGTAAAAGAAAGCGGGCAAACGAATGTTAAAGGCGGTTTCGACACACATCCATATCAGAGAACGGCTGCATCCGGGAATTCTGGATAGAATGGCCGCAGGAGGAGTCGCGGGCATCGAGATCTTCGCCATGCGCGGCCATTTCGATTACACCAACCCGCACCAGCTTCGCGAGATTGCCTCCTGGTTCGGCTCGCAAGAGGGAGTTGCGTTTCAGTCGATGCACGCGCCGTTATTCGCCTCCGGCGAGTGGGGCCGTTGGGACAGTCCTCCGCTCAATATTGCCGGACGGGAGCGCAAAGAGCGGATCGAAGCGATGGACGAGATCCGGCGCGCGATTGCAGTCGCCGAAGTGATTCCCTTCCGCTTTCTGGTGCTTCATGCCGGAGTTCCGGGCGAAGCCTTCGATGAGCACAAGTTCGAAGGCGCGCTGACCTCCATCGAGCATCTGCGGGCCTTTGCCAAACCGCTCGGCGTGCGCCTGCTGGTGGAAAATATTCCCAACGAGCTTACCGCGCCGGAGAAGTTGGTGGAGCTGATCCGTACCCTGCACTATGACGACATCGGGGTCTGCCTCGATCTTGGACACGCCCACCTGGAAACGGGAGTGGAAGCAGCCATCGAAACCCTGAGGCCCCTGATCCGTTCGGTTCACGTACATGACAATCACGGCATGAAAGACGAGCACCTCTGGCCGGGCGAAGGAAGCATCGACTTCCAGCGCACGATGGAGATGCTGCGGACCGCTCCGCAGGTTCCGGCGCTGGTGCTGGAGATTGAAGGCGATCCCGAGGGTAATCCCGACTACGGGAAAACCGTACCCGAAAAGATGCTGGCGGCCTGGAAGATGCTGGAACCGTAAGCACGGGCTCGTGGCTCAAACGGAAACATGGAAAACAAGAGCAACATCAACTTCTGGTTGATCATGGGTGGTTAGGTTGGGTGCTCAGTGCCGAGACGTTGGCCTTATCGCCGACCGTCTCAAAGGGAAGGAAGATGGAGAAGCAGGTCCCTGAAATATGGGGCTGGGTGCTGGTTCGCAGGTGCAGGGTTCCGTCGTATTTCCGGAGGATCTCCGAGGCAATCCATAGCCCGAGCCCGGTTCCGCTCTCGCCCTTGGTGGTGAAGAAGGGTTCGAAGATTTTGGCGCGAACCTCGGCGGGTATGCCGGGGCCGTCATCGGCAACGATCACGCGCAGTCCGCGGCGTTGGCGGCGCCAGTCGCACGAGGCGTAGGCTCGCACGGTGACAGTGCCGCAGCGGGGAGCGACGGCTTCGATGGCATTGCCCACCAGGTTGGCGAACATCTGCCGCAACTCTCCGGGCAAGGCGAGGATGTAGCCATCGTAGTCAATCTGTTGCTTCAGGTTGACGTTCGCCGATGTGATTTTTCGCTCGTACAGGGCGGCGACGCTGCCAAGAATCTCGCCGATCTTGACCGGCACGGGCCTGGCGGCCTCGCGCTGGAAGGCGAGCATGCGTTGCGTCATCTGGGTAATGCGCACCAGTTCGCCGCTGGCGGTAGAAGCGTACTGCCGGGTGAGGTCTTCCTGGGTTTCCTGAGCGATAAGGTAGAGCAGGTTGGAGACCGCATCGAGCGGGTTGTGGATCTCATGCGCGATGGTGGCGGCCAGCCTTCCGGTGGTGGCGAGGCGGTCGCTGATTCGCAGAGCCTTTTCGGTCTGGCGTTGTTCCACGACATCATGGAAGACCAGCACGACGCCTTCGATGCGGCCACTTCGGTCGCGGATGGGGGCAGCACTATCCTCGATGGGGATTTCGGTTCCGTCCCGATTGATCAGCACAGTATGGTTTGCCAGGCCAACCACCTTGCCTGAACGGAGTACCTTGGCGACCGGGCTTTCGGGTACGATTCGCGTTACTTCCTGCATGATGCTAAAGACAGTGCTCAGATGCCTGCCCGTGGCTTCCGGCAATGACCATCCGGTCAGCCGTTCGGCCACGTCGTTCATGAATTCGATGTTGCCAACCGAATTGGTGGATATGACGGCGTCGCCGATGCTTTGCAAAGTAGTGGCCCAACGCTGCTCGCTTGAGCGCAGGGCCTCCTCGGCCTGCTTCTGCGCGCTTATGTCGGTGTTGGTGCCGAACCAGCGGACGACCTTTCCCTCTGCATCTTTGACCGGCATCACGCGGGTAAGGAAAGGACGAAACATTCCGTCAGCGCCCCGCAGTGGGAAGACCATATCGAACGGTTCTCCCGTAGTGATCGAACGTTTCCAGCGTTCCAGGACTTTCGGCAGAGTGTCCGGGTCATGAACCGACTGCCAGCCCCAACCCTCCATCTGTTCGGGAGTGGTGCCGGTGTATTCGTACCAGCGCTCGTTGTACCAAAAGAGATGGCCGTCGGCGTTAGCCATCCAGCACAACTGCGGGATCGCATCGGCGAGCGTGCGGAATTGCGCCTGGCTCTCGCGCAGGGCCTGCTCGGCCTGCTTGCGCTCGGTGATGTCGCGGAGGATAACGGTGTAGATTTTCTGCCCGTCCGCGTGTGCCTGGGAGATGGTGGCTTCAATCGGGAACTCTTCGCCGTTGTCGCGAAGGCCAGATAAAATGGCGGGCGACTTTGTGGAACGTTTAGTTAGGCCTTCGCTTCCAAAACGCCGAATGTGCTCGACATGGGCCTCGCGCAGGGTTTTGGGAATGAAACGGCCGAGGTTGGAACCGATTGCGTCCGAGGCCGCACATTGGAAGACAGTTTCAGCGGCTCGATTGAAGACCACGATGCGCTGTTGCTCATCGACGGAGATCACAGCGTCCATGGCGGAGCTGATAATGCCCTGCAGTTTGGCCTGGCTGGAGCGCAGGGCCTCTTCGGCCTGGACGTGGGCGGCGCGCAGGCGCAGGGTAGCAATTCCGTGCGAGAGGTCGTCCGCCAGCTCTGCCAGCAGGCTGACTTCAGCCTCCGAGAACGCATCCGGCACCCGCGAATAGATGGTGATCGCGCCAAAGGCCTTTTCGTCCTCCAGGAGTGGAAGCACCAGCGAGGCTGCATAGCCGCGCTCGATGGCCTCTTTGCGCCATGGCAGAAATGCCGGATCTTTAAGCATATTGCGACACATCGACTGTCGTCCGGTGCGGATCGCCGTGCCGGTAGGACCGCGCCCACGCTCACTATCAGACCAGGTGATCCTCAGGGTCTGCAGGTATGCTTCATCAAAGCCAGCGTAAGCGACGGGGCGGACGGTTTTGTTCTCGTCGTTTTCGGCGAAGCCGATCCAGACCATTGCATAGCCGCAGTCTTCGCTGATGATGCGGCACACTTCTTGCAAGAATTCAGACTCGCCGGAGGAATGCAGCAGCGCCTGGTTCGAGTTGCTCAGCGCCTTGAGTGTGCGATTGATCTGCCGGAGCTGTTCTTCGGCCTGCTTGCGTGCCGCGATGTCCATGTTGACGCCGAGGAAGCGTACTGCGCGGCGTTTGTCGCCTTCGCCTTCGAAATGTACCCGTCCGTGCGATGACACCCAATGGACTGATCCGTCTGGCCAGATGACGCGGAAATCCTGTTGGTATGCTCCGTCATTGGCCCCGGCAATTGCCTGCTTTACGGCCTCGTCCACAGCGGCGCGGCAATCGGGGTGAATGCGCGCAATGCACGCATCGTAGTCGAAGTGGTCTCCGGCGAAAACGCCAAAGAGGTTGCGGCAGCGCTCATCCCAGATCACATCTCCGGTTTCGAAGCGGTAATCCCATGCTCCTAGCGAGGCCGCCTCCAGCGCCAGGCGGTGATGCTCGGAGACCTGCTGGAGCTGCTCCCTGGTCTCGCGTAGAGCCTGCTCCCTTTTGTAAGCTGCGATGTGCCGCTGGCTGCGACGGTAAGCCTCGGCCACCACACTTATGAAAATGCCCATGCCGAAAAACAAAGCCAGAGCAACGGCATCCGAGACGCTGAGAAGGGTAAAACTTCCGTGCGGAGGAATAATCAGATAATTTGCGAGCAGCGTGGCCAGTGCGGTGGCCATCAGTCCGGGCCAAAGGCCGGAGAGCAGCGCGATAGCCAAGATTACAGGATAAAAGGTGGTGAAGTAGGGCAGTTCGCCGCCAAGGTACCGCAGTATGGCCCAGCGCAGCAGAAAAGCCGCCACCACGGCAATTGCCGCGATCGAGTAACGAACATAGGGCCGCGCAAGAATGCTTTTTTCTTCAAGATATGACATTAAAGACCAGTCCATGACGCGGAAATTATGCAGTACTGGACGGACGAAAGTGAACACAATATCAGAACGAAAAAAGTGGTTCCTAATTCAGGATAGTAGTTGCTGAAGGTCTTCCAGAAAAAGGGTCGGCGCGACGCCCTTGACGGCCCGTTTGTCCACGCATTTCAGGGCCTCCTCGGGAAGGTCGACGTAGGCGGAGAGCAAGAGAATCTTCACCGCGGGTTTGAGACGCTTCATCTCCGCCGCGACCTGGTCGCCCGTCATCCCCGGCATGCAATAGTCCAGCACCACTGCCTGGACGGGATTGGCCGCAAAAATTTGCAGGCCCTCTGGCCCATTTGGCGCGGTCAACACTTCATAGCCCTGATGTTGGAGCAGAATCTTGCGAACCTGCAATCCCAACGGTTCGTCATCGATGCACAAGATCATCATCATCGGGGCCCTGACTGCGAGAGTACAACTAAGCTAACATCAATTATTAGTGTCCGATACAGTGTCATGAGCGGGGTTATTCGAACTGTGATTGGCTGCACGATCGTACGTGACGCGCGTCAACTAGGGGGCTGTTGCCCCGAAGTTCGGAAATAGGACCGTGAGTGCGGGGAGGCGTAGAGGGCCCAGGACTCTCGTTCTGCCGGGTGGTGCATCCAACCGACATCGGTGCGGAGAGATTCTGGATTGTCCTCGTGATATAAGGGAAAGTTGGAGAGCTTGCAGGGCAGCCGTATGCGTTCGATCTGGAAGTGGATAGCGTGTTTTTGCCTGTTGCTGACCCTGTGGTCGGCACTGGCATTTGTTGCGCATCATCATTCGGACCGGAACGAGTCGGCAAGATGCGCGGTCTGTATTGCCGCTCTTTCCGCCTCTCCCACGGCTCCGGCGCTGCCAGCGCAGGCCAGGTTGCTTTTCATTTCTACGTTTCGGGCGGAGCCGGTTGCCGCTGCGAAACAGCGGCTGATCGCCTTTGCACTGACAGTTCGTCCACCTCCGCAAGTGTAGGTTTCGCAAAGAATCGATCCTTCATTTTGGACTCACTCTGCAACCTTCCGATCTCCGGGGGCAATTCATGCTGGCTTCTCGCACGCGGTCACTTGCGGCGACATTTGTGGTCGTTCTATCTCTGGCGCTCGGTGTGAGCGTTTATGCGCAATCAGAAAATTCAACGTCGGTGAATGGGACGGTGGTTGATCCGACCGGGGCGGTGATAGCTCACGCCACGGTCGAAATACGGAACCCGGTGAGCGGCTTTTCGCAAAGCACAATAACCGACAGCGCGGGAAGATTCACCTTCGCGAACGTTCCATTCAATCCGTACCACCTGACGGTTGCCGGGGCGGGGTTTGCGCCGTACGTGCAAGACGTGGATGTGAGGTCGTCGGTTCCCATCAACCTGAGCGTGCAGATGCAGGTTCCGAACTCCTCCGAGTCGGTTACGGTGGAAGCGACGTCGGAAGACCTGTTGGAGAACACGTCGACGTTTCACACCGACGTGGATCGCGACCTGATCAATAAACTTCCGCTGGAGAGCGCTTCGTCCTCGGTGAGCTCGCTGGTGACGCTGGCTACGCCGGGCGTGGCTGCCGATTCCGATGGCATGTTCCACGGCATGGGCGATCACGCCGAGAATTCGTTCTCGGTGGATGGGCAGCCGATCACGGACCAGCAGAGCAAGGTTTTCTCCAACCAGATTCCGCTGGATTCGATCCAGTCGATGGAGGTGATTTCAGGCGCGCCTCCGGCGGAGTTCGGCGGCAAGACAAGCCTGGTCATCGACGTTACCACGCGCTCCGGCCAGGGAATGACCACGCCACATGGGGCCGTGACCAGCGAGTACGGCAGCTTTGGCACTTCCGATGTGGGGTTTAATGTTGGCTACGGCGGCAAGAACTGGGGGAACTTCATCGCCGCCAATGGCATGAATACGGGCCGATTTCTCGATACTCCGGAGTTCGTGGTGATGCACGACAAGGGAAACGAAGAGAACCTCTTCGACCGCGTGGATTATCAGGCCTCCAACGCGGATTCCATCCACGCCAATCTGCAATTCACTCGCTCCTGGTTCCAGACGCCGAATTCGTTCGATCAGCAGAACGCCACGGCGTGGTCGGGGGTGGTGGTCAACAATGGCGGCCTCGGGCCGAACGGTTTGCCGGTTGGCCCCGCAGACCAGCGCTCGCAGATCAAGACCTTCAATATTGCGCCCTCGTGGACGCACTTGCTGAGCGACACAACTCTGGTTACCTTTGGGGTGTTCGTGCGGCGGGACCAATACAACTATTATCCGAGTTCGAATCCGTTTGCCGATTTCTCGCCCGATCTGCAATCAGAGAGTGTGGGGCAGGATCGAAGCCTGACCAATGCCGGTCTTCGTTCGAACGTCTCGTACGTGAAGGGAATCCACAACCTGAAGGCAGGCGCTACTTACGAACAGACGTTTCTTAGCGAGCACGACAACCTCGGAATTGTCGATCCAACCCTCAATGCGCCGTCGAATCCAGACTTCAATCTGCTGCTGCCGTACGATCTGACTCGCGGAGGAGGGTTATACCATTTCAACGGCCACACCGACGTGAAAGAGCTGGGCATGTATGTTCAGGATGCGATCACGAAGGGGAATTGGAATCTCAACCTCGGTATTCGCGCGGATCTTTACAACGGACTGACGAGTCATCAGGAGGCCGAGCCACGGCTCGGTGTTGCCTACAACATCAAGCCGAGCAACACGGTTCTGCGCCTCTCCTATGCGCGAACGATGGAAACTCCCTTCAATGAGAACCTGGTGCTGTCGAGTATTGGATGCGCCAACGTGGTGCTGAACCCGATGCTGGGCTGCTCCTCCGCGAACCTGACTCCCTTGAGTCCGGGCTGGCGCAACGAGTTTCACGCGGGCTTTCAGCAGGCGTTGGGAAAGTACATGGTCTTCTCCGGTGAGTACATCTGGAAGTACACGCACCACGGCTTTGACTTCAGCGTGCTGGGCAATACTCCGATCACCTTCCCGGTGGAGTGGGACCACTCGAAGATTACAGGGGTCGCAGGGCGCCTGAGTGTGCCGAATATTCACGGATTCTCTGCGCTGGTGGTGTTCTCCAGCGTGGCGGCGCGCTTCTTTACTCCCCAGGTGGGCGGAGCCGGAGCAACTCCCTCGGCGCCGGCGGGGGTTTTCCGGATTGACCACGACGAGGCGTTTAACGAGACCACACATATGCAGTACCAGCCCTGGAAGCGCGGCCCGTGGATGGGCTTCAACTGGCGTTACGACAGCGGTATGGTGGCGGGACCCGTTCCCTGCGCGGGAGGCAACTGCGACAACGGACCGGCAGGCAGCAACTCGGTGGTGGAGGTGGCGAAGCGCAGCCCGGACCAACAGTTTCAGGGCGGACTGTTCTGCGGCACGGTGCGCGCCACTCCGACTACACCGATCGGCTCGAGCCTGGGGCCTAATGTGTGTCCAGCCTCGCAGTATGGGTCTAGCCTCACCCGCATCCCGGCCCCTGGCACCGAGAACGACGACCACAACCCTCCGCGTATTCAGTCGCGTAATCTGTTCGACCTTGTCGTCGGTCACGATAACGTGTTTAACGGAGACAAATACAAGTGGAGCGCACAGTTCACGGTGATCAACCTGGCCAACAAGGATGCGCTGTATAACTTCCTTTCGACGTTCAGCGGGACGCACTACGTTACGCCGCGGAGCTACACGGCCCAACTGGGCTTCCACTTTTAACGTCGCGCGTTGCAACCGGGTTCGCGGCAACAGAATTCCGCTCTGGCCGCGAGCGCTGGGGAGACAGACGTGGCGCGCAGGGCGCGGGTGATCTACACTCGAAAGCTGCGCGCTTCCGGCGGAGCTGCGCATGATGGGGAAGTCGGGCGATGCTGAGGTCGCTGAAGAGGTCGCGGAATTGTCGGCGGTGAATCCGGGCAAACGCGAAGGAAGGGCAGGATGGAGGAAGGCAAGATAGCCGAACGCCGCAATGCCATGGAGATGCGCCGCATGTTTCCGCATCTTTATGAGAAGTTCAACCGGGACCAGTGGGCGAAGCTGCGGGCCAATATGCCGCTGGAGATCAGCGACGAGGACCTGGATTCGCTGCGCGGGTTGAACGATCCGGTGTCGCTGGAAGAGGTGGAGGCGATTTATCTGCCGCTGGGGCGACTGCTGAACATTCATATTGCGATGGCGACGGGATTGGTGCGGGTGAAGGATTCGTTCCTGGGACGCCCGAGTCATCGTCCGACCTACATTATTGCGGTGACGGGCAGCGTGGCGGTGGGCAAGAGCACGTTTTCGCGTGTGCTGGCCGAGGTGCTCTCGCGCTGGGCGGATCATCCGGCGGTGGAGCTGGTGACGACCGATGGCTTTCTGTTTCCGAACAGAGTGCTGAGGGATCGCGGATTGATGGAGCGGAAGGGTTTTCCGGAGAGCTACGACCTGCGCAAGATGCTGGACTTTATGATCGGGCTGCGGCAGGGGGAGCAGACGCTGAGGGTTCCAGTGTATTCGCACGACGACTACGACATTGTTCCGAACGAGTTTCTGGAAATCCAGCGGCCTGAGATTCTGATTCTGGAAGGGCTGAACCTGCTGCAGTTGACGCTGCTGGGAGGGATGCGGACGCCGAAGATTTTCGCCAGCGATATGATCGACTTTTCGATTTACGTGGACGCGGAGGAATCGCACATCCGGCAATGGTACCTGGAGCGCTTTCTGCTGCTGAAGCGTACGGCGTTCCGGAATCCGCGGTCGTTCTTTCATCGCTATGCAGAGATGGGCGACGAGGAGGCAAGGGCTTTTGCGACCGACGTCTGGGAGCGGATCAATCTGGTGAACCTGGTGAGCAACGTGGCTCCGACACGGGAGCGGGCACAGGTGGTGATGCAGAAGGGACCGGACCACCAGGTGCAGGAGGTTTGGTTGAGGCGGGTGTAGGGAGCCCTGGAGTGACGTTGCTGGCCTGTCGAATCCGGCAGGCCGTTTGTTTTGCGAAAGCGGATTTCTTGTTTTGCTCCAAGGACGCCTGCGATGGCTGCTGGAATCTCAGATCATGTTTGGTCAATCGAAGAAGATAGTTATCAGACTAAAAGAACAACACGTGACCTCTCAATGACCTGTGGAAAAAAAGTTGATGCAATCCGTGCGGATTGAACATATGATTCGGCATGTCAAGAGTCGATGCCCAATATTTAGAGGGGAGTGTCAACTGCCACTATATGTTGTGCATCCCATGATTATGGAGGTAATCAGATGCAAGTGTTGTATGTGCGGTGTAAGGTTTCGCAAGGCTTTTTTGGTTCCGAGCTTTTTGTGGTCGTTGGCGACTCGTCCGCATTTGTGGATAGACATAGTGTAAAAGTCGCGAGTGATCCAGAAAAAGGCAAGGAAATTGACGGCATGGTGATGGCCTACCTTGTCGATGAAAAGGAAGAAAGAGCTCTTGTTGAACTACCGGGGCAAGCCGTCGTCGGCGGACTCCGCACTTGGGTTCCGAGGGCTGCGATAGCCAGTTAGCCAATTATGATCTTGAGCAATGAAGGTATTAGGAAAGCCTTATCCGATAAAGAGATCGTTTTAGACCCGGTCCCGCAGGATGATCAGTACACGACCTCCGCTGTGGATCTGTTTATTGGGAGCGATTTTAGGTGTTGGGATGAAGCTCGGCTGGCAGTAAAAGGTTTGAAGCAGGTGCTAAACCTTGCCGAACAAAGTTTCAATATCACAGCAAATGCGTATCTGAATCCCGCACCCCTGGAAGCGGATGGCACGTTTATCTTTCCTCCATACTCTGTAAAGCCCATCCATCTTCTTGCGATCACCCGAGAGCGCATACGGCTTGAACTTGGATCAAAGATTGCAGCTAGGGTGGAGGGGCGTAGTTCGCTTGCCCGACTGGGGTTGATGGTTCATTTAACAGCGCCAACTATACACGCTGGTTTTATCGGGAACATTACTTTGGAGATGATTAACCATGGCCCTTTCTATCTCCAGTTTGTTCCCAACAAGACTCGTATTTGCCAGTTGATTTTCGAGAGACTCGAAAGCGCTCCAGCTGGCGAAATTAACACCGCATTCCAAGGACAGAGTAAGCCGTCAGGTCAGGCCTGATTGTTATGACCACCTCGATCTTCGTGATTGCCTAGGAACTGTTCAATCTGAGACATACCAGAGTACCAATACCTATCCATCTCCCGCGGCAGAGCTTACAATCCCCTGTTAACGCCTCGCGTGCGCGGTGCCGGTACTTTGTTGTGCAATTCTTTGCGCGAAGGTCAGGAAGCAGAGATGGCGGAAGCAGGTATGGCGATTCTTACGACAATTGAACGACTCGGCCAGTTTGAGGGCCAGGAGGTCACGCTGCGCGGCTGGCTCTACAATCTGCGCGTGAGCGGTAAGCTGCTGTTTCCGATCTTCCGCGCCGGCACCGGGCTGGTGCAGGGGGTGATGGCGAAGAGCGCAGTGGCGGCGGAGATGTTTGAGACCGTCAAGGGGCTGACGCAGGAGTCGAGCGTGATCATTCACGGCAAGGTGCGGGCCGACAAGCGCGCGCCGGGCGGATATGAGCTGGATCTGGGAAGCGTTGAAGTGGTGCAGAAGGTGAGCGAGGAGACGCCGTACCCAATCTCGCTGAAGGACCATGGGGTCGAGTTCCTGATGGAGCACCGGCATCTGTGGCTGCGCTCGCCGCGGCAGGTGGCGATCCTGCGCATTCGCTCGGAGATCGAGCGGGCGATGCATGATTTCTTTTACGCGCGCGACTTTACCCGCACCGACCCGCCGATTCTGACTCCGGCGGCCTGCGAGGGGACGAGCACGCTGTTTCCGGTGGACTACTTCGAGGAGCAGGCGTATCTGACGCAGTCGGGGCAGCTTTACATCGAGGCGACGGCGATGGCGCTGGGCAAGGTGTACAGCTTCGGGCCGACCTTCCGGGCGGAAAAGTCGAAGACGCGGCGGCATCTTACGGAGTTCTGGATGATCGAGCCGGAGGTTGCTTTCGCGACGCTGGACGACATCATGGTGCTGGCCGAGGAGTTCATCACATTCATCGTGAAGCGGGTGCTGGAGACTCGGCGGCACGAGCTGAGCGTGATTGGACGCGACGTTGCGCCGCTGGAAAAGATCGAAGCGCCGTTCCCGCGCATCAGCTATGACGATGCGGTAAGTATGCTCGAAGAAGGTTATGCCGAGGGCGAGCTGGAGACAAAGTTCGAGTATGGCAATGACTTTGGATCGCCGGATGAGACGTATATTTCCTCGAAGTTCGATCGTCCGGTGATGATTCACAGATTTCCTTCGGCGGTGAAGGCTTTCTACATGGAGCCGGACCCGAGCGATGCGAGCAAGGCTCTGTGCGTGGACGTGCTGGCGCCGGAAGGGTACGGCGAGGTGATCGGAGGCTCGCAGCGCATGGGGTCGTATGAGCGGCTGCTGGATCGCATCCGGCAACACGAACTGCCGGAGGAGGCGTTCCAGTGGTACTTGGATCTGCGCAAGTATGGCGGAGTGCCTCATGCGGGCTTTGGCATGGGGCTGGAGCGCGCCGTGGCCTGGATCTGCAAGCTCGATCATGTGCGCGAGACGATTCCGTTTCCACGCATGTTGCATCGGATGTATCCGTAGACGGCGCGAGAGCATCTGAAGCAGAGAAGGTTGAGGCGCAAGAGAATTGGACTCTCGTATGGTCAGCATTCCCGCATCGTTCCCGGACGTGATCAAGAAACGGATACGCGTCATCGGCGTGCCGCTGGATCTGGGACAGCAGCGCCGTGGGGTGGACATGGGGCCGTCGGCGATGCGGGTGGCCGGACTGCAGGCCAAGCTGGAATCGCTGGGCCATGAGGTGGAGGACGCGGGCAACATCAGCGTCACGCTGCCCGAGCAGAAGAATTGCGGCGACTCGCAGGCACGCTATCTGCGCGAGATTACGGCGACGTGCACCAAGGTGGCCGAGGAGGCGCTGCACGCTCTGGAGGAGGGTAAAACTCCGCTGTCGATCGGGGGCGATCACTCGATTGCGGCCGGATCGGTGAGCGGGGTGGCGGAGTACTACCGGCGCGAGGGCCAGCACATCGGGTTGATCTGGATTGACGCACATTCGGACATCAACACTCCGGAGACATCGCCCTCGGGCAATGTTCATGGGATGCCGCTGGCGGCGCTGATGGGACTGAACGGACTGGAGCCGCTGGCCAAACTCTACGACTGGGCGCCGAAGGTGCGGCCTGAAAACTGCGTGCTGGTGGGTATCCGCGACGTGGATATGGCGGAGAAGGAAAACATCCGGCGTGCGGGAATCGGCGTCTACACCATGCGCGACATCGATGAGCGCGGGATGCGCACGGTGATGGAAGAAGCGCTGCGCATGGCCGGACGGGGCACGGTCGGCTACCACATCTCGCTGGACATGGATTGGGTCGATCCCGAGGACGCGCCGGGAGTTGGGACGCGCGTGCCGGGCGGCGCGACCTATCGCGAGGCGCACCTGGCGATGGAGATCATCGCCGACCACGGACGCATGACGTCGATGGACATCGTCGAGGTCAATCCGGTGATCGACGAATACAATCGGACGGCGGAGCTAGCGGTGGAGCTGGCGAGCTCGGCGTTCGGGAAGAAGATTCTGTAGGCTGGTGAAGGTTCGAGGTCAGTTCTTCGGGATTGTGAGCGACTTGGCGATGTTCCGCCAAGAAAAGCAAACACAACTGCAAAGTCAAAAGCCTCATTCAAGCCAACATCTGGCTTGAATGGGGCACCCGCCCGCCCCCGTG
>VFSW01004199.1_pt1 | contig 21476 bp, 15 predicted proteins | sample 5358111 | NCBI WGS metagenome assembly VFSW01 (sample SAMN11554181, study PRJNA540505) | mine drainage metagenome | isolation source: sediment from site ElyBrook_90M | place: USA: Ely Copper Mine, Vershire, VT | collected 2017 | reverse complement strand
TGCCCTATGACAGCGCACAGCTTAAACCATTGTCTGAAAATCGGGGTCCACTATAGTCTTCAGCGAGATCATACCTGCCGTGATGCGCATTTTTCATCAAGCCAATGTTTCCTGGACCATGTCATCAAGTGCATTCGAAGCGACCAACAGCGGCATCCAGATAGGTGCATCCGATCTCGCGGCGGAACTTGTAGGACGCATAGTGCAAGCCGCAGAAAAGCTCAAAGTGAAATACGTGATCAGTCCCGAATGCGGCCATGCATACACCGCATTGCGTTGGGAAGGACCCAACCTGATCGGTCGACCTTATCCATTTGAAGTAGTGCATATCATCGAGCTGCTGGACCAGTTGCAAAGCTCTGGCCGTCTGCGCACCGAGGGCATGGATGCCACTCGCATGACTTTTCACGATCCTTGCCAGATGGTGCGGCGCGGCGGCGTGATCGAACAGCCGCGTAATCTGCTGAACATGGTCGCATCCAATTTTGTGGAGATGCCCGAATCCGGCATACAGAACTGGTGCTGCGGCGGTGGAGGCGGGGTCAGCGCGAATCCCCGCGCCGATGCATTGCGGCTCAAGGTGTTCAGCCGCAAAAAAGCACAACTGGATGCGATCAACGTCAAAACTATGGTGACCTCATGTTCCAACTGCCGCAGCATGCTCGAAGAAGGCCTTGAGCATTACCATATGGACACGAATGTCATCGGCTTGACTGAGCTGATCGCTGAACATCTGACTGAATCCGCAGAGGAACCTAAACCATGACTCAAACCATCGTCGTTGATCCTATCACCCGCATCGAGGGCCATTTGCGCATCGAGGCCGAGACCGATGCCGACAACCGCATCACGCGTGCCTCCAGCGCTGGCACCATGGTGCGCGGCATCGAGATCATCTTAAGAGGCCGCGACCCGCGCGACGCATGGGCATTTGCACAGCGCATCTGCGGCGTGTGCACGCTGGTGCACGGCATTGCGTCGGTGCGCGCGGTAGAAGATGCGCTGAAAATTGAAGTGCCGCCCAATGCGCAGCTGATCCGCAACCTGATGATCGCGGCGCAATTCGTGCACGACCACGTGATGCACTTCTATCATCTGCACGCGCTGGACTGGGTGGATGTGGTCTCAGCCTTGAAGGCCGACCCAAAAGCAACCTCGGCGCTCGCGCAGACCGTGAGTCCGTCCTATCCAAAATCCTCACCCGGCTATTTCGCCGATGTGCAGAAGCGCATCAAGACCTTTGTCGAAGGCGGACAGCTCGGCATCTTCGCCAACGGCTACTGGGGGCATCCGGCCTACAAGCTCCCTGCAGAGGCCAACCTGATGGCGGTGGCGCATTACCTGGATGCACTCGCCTGGCAGCGCGATGTGGCCAAGTTGCACGCCATTTTCGGCGGAAAAAATCCGCACCCCAATTTTCTGGTCGGCGGCGTGCCTTGCGCAATCAGCGTGCATCCGCAACATGAAGGACACGGCAACGGCCCGCACTTCCGTGGCGGAGAAGCGGCCACCTCGCTCAACATGGTGGGGCTGGAGACGGTGCAGAACATCATCCGGCAGATGCGCGATTTCGTGGATCAGGTTTATGTGCCGGACACGCTGGCGATTGCGGGCTTCTACAAGGACTGGAGCAAACAGGGCGAAGGCGTCGGCAACTTCATGACCTATGGCGACTTCCCGGAAAAAGGTATGAGCGATCCCGCCTCCTACCTCATTCCATCGGGCGTAATTCTGAATCGCGATCTCACCACTATTCATCCCGTGGACCTGAATGCCGAAAACCAGATACAGGAATTTGTCTCACATTCCTGGTACGACTACAGCGTGGGCAAGGAAAAAGGATTGCATCCATACAAGGGCGAGACCGAGCTGAACTACACGGGTCCCAAACCGCCCTACGCCAATCTCGACACAGATGCTTCCTATTCGTGGTTGAAATCCCCGCGCTGGCAGGGCAAGGCGATGGAAGTCGGGCCCTTGGCGCGCGTCTTGATGCTGTATGCAAAGGGTCATGAGCAGACCCGGGAGCTTGTGAACATGACGCTGAAAAAACTCGATCTGCCGGTTGCCGCGCTCTACTCGACGTTGGGACGCACTGCTGCGCGCACGCTGGAGACAAAAGTTTTTGCAGATGCGATGCAGGGCTGGTACGACCATCTGATCGCCAACATCAAGGCGGGCGATGTGAAGACGCACAACGACAAGTTATGGGATCCCGCCAGCTGGCCATCTCTTGCAAAAGGTGTGGGCTTCATGGAAGCGCCGCGGGGCGCGCTGGCTCACTGGATCGTGATCAAGGATCAAAAGATCGATAACTATCAGGCTGTCGTGCCGTCAACCTGGAATGCCGGTCCGCGCGATGCACAGGGACAGGAAGGCCCTTACGAGGCGGCGCTGAAAGGCCATCAGCTGTATGACCCGAAACAGCCGATCGAAATATTGCGCACCATACACAGCTTTGATCCGTGCATTGCATGCGCGGTGCATGTGACTGACCCGGATGGCGAGGAGCTGGTCAAAGTTAAAATCAAGTGATGAACAGTCCTCAACCATTCCGGAGACAACGTCTTAAAACTCACGGCTCACATTTCTGAGTCGTAGTAGTAGTTCATTTTATCCGGATCATATTCCGGGTGCATGGACATTTCCTCGGCAATCGCATCATCCTTGATCTGCTCGCTGCTTCGTTTATCCGGATTTCCAAGAAACAGCAACGTGGCTGCAATTGCGCAAGTAGCATATTTTGTCGGCAAGCTGTTTATCATGATGATCTCCTGATTAAAAATTAAAATGGAGTAACTGCAAGATATACAAAGCAAATGTTGTGCCACTGACCGCATCGTTGAACTATATAACACAGAGCGGGGACGACCATCCCCTGAATACTATTGGGCTAACGGTGCATACGCGCCGGTTCAGAAATTGGCTTGGGCATGACAACGACCTGCCATTTATCAACATCCGTTAATAACGCATGCATCCGTATAGTGCGAATTAATCATAGATGCACCACAATGCGACAATTGTGCCAGTGATGATCAGCCAAAAACAAGTATAAAAATTGTACACATTAAATGATTCACTATCGCTCACATGAGTAACGAAAGACTTCCATCGCATGAATCGCGCCGCTGGCTGATGGGCGGGCGGGTGCAGGGCGTGGGTTACCGCGCCTTCATATATAACCTGGCACAGCGTTTTGGCTTGAACGGCATCGTGCAAAATCTCACCGGCGAAGTGCTGGTGGAAGCGCAAGGCGAAGTTCGCGCGCTGGATGATTTTGCAGCCTCTCTCGTTTCAGAAGCGCCGCCGCTTGCGCGCCCTCATGTGGTTTCCTGCGTGCATATTCCGTTGCGCAAATTGCACGGTTTTGCCATCCTACCCAGTGCTACGCTGAATAACGATAACCAATATAAATCCGTTCGGGCCGGGCATGTCGAAGCCGTCCACTCACCCTTCGACGAGCTCAGGGCGAGCGGGCTATCAGACAGCACTAATATTTGTATTCCACCTGACAACTTCCTTTGCGACGACTGCCGCCGCGAGATGCTGGATCCAGATGACAGGCGCTACCGTTACCCGTTCATCAACTGCACGCAATGCGGGCCGCGCTATACGCTGATAACTTGTATGCCCTACGACAGGCCGCATACCACAATGACAAATTTTCCATTGTGCAAGGCGTGCCGCGCCGAGTATGAAGACCCCGCCGACCGGCGCTTTCATGCTCAACCCTTGGCATGCCCGACATGCGGGCCGCAATTAAATTTCGTAGCGCCCCGCGAAAGCACTATGGGAGATGCTGCATTAGAGTCGTGCATAGTGTCATTACGTCGCGGCGAAATCGTCGCGGTAAAAGGCATAGGCGGCTATCACCTGATGTGCGATGCGTTTAATATTGACGCCATCAACCGGCTGCGCCTTAGTAAGCACCGGCCGCACAAACCGCTGGCGCTGATGTTTCCGTGGTGCGGAGAAGACGGCTTGCAGCGCGTGCGCGAGGAATTGCTGCTGAATGCGCAGTCTGCTGCGGCATTGACCAATGCTGCGCGTCCCATCGTGCTCATTCCCAAGCGCGCTGATGCGACATTGCCCGATTCAATTGCACCTGGACTTAACGAAATCGGCGCGTTGTTGCCCTACAGCCCTTTGCATTATCTGCTGCTGGATGGTTTCGGCTCCGCGCTGGTTGCAACATCAGGCAATGTCAGCGGCGAGCCTGTGCTGACCGACAATGCCGAAGTGGAAATGCGACTGGGCAAAATAGCCCAAGCTTTTTTGCATCACAACCGTCCCATCGCACGCCCGGTGGATGACAGCGTGATGCGCATCATCGCATTCAGGCCGCGTCTGCTGCGAGCGGGGCGCGGCGTGGCGCCGCTGGAATTCGATTTGCCTTTCAGTTTTCAACAACCGTTGTTGGCGGTGGGCGGACACATGAAGAATGCCATCGCACTGGGTTGGGAAAACCGTATGATACTTTCGCCTCATATCGGCGACCTCAACGCGCCGCGCAGCATCGAGGTATTCGAGCAGACCATCTCTGACATGCAAAATTTGTATGGCGTCACTGCAAGGTCCGTCGTATGCGACGCGCATCCCGGTTACGCCAGCACTCGTTGGGCTGCGCAACAGCTATTGCCATTGCAGCGCGTGTATCACCATCACGCTCACGCATCGGCTCTTGCATGGGAATATGGCCTTGAAAAAACCTGGCTGACCTTCACTTGGGACGGCGTGGGGCTGGGTATGGATGGCATGCTCTGGGGCGGCGAGGCGCTGCACGGCAGCGCAGGCAGGTGGCAGCGCGCCGCAACTTTCAAACCGTTCCGTTTGCCGGGCGGTGAGCGTGCATCTAGAGAACCATGGCGCGCTGCTGCCGCACTGTGCTGGGAGGCTGGCCTTGACTGGCATTCCGACATGCGCGACGCGGTGCTGCTCAAAAGCGCCTGGCGACATGGGTTGAATGCACCCGTCGCCACCTCAGCCGGGCGACTGTTCGATGCGGCGGCAAGCCTGCTGGGACTTTGCGATACCGCAAGCTTCGAGGGTCAGGGGCCGATGTTGCTGGAGGCCGCCGCGCAGGGTTCTATCGATGCCGTTAACGTGCCGCTGCATGAAGACGCGAATGGATTGCTGATTGCCGACTGGACTCCGCTGCTGCACGCGTTGCGCCAGAACGAGACTCCCGTGCCGCTGTGCGCCATGCAGTTCCATCTGAGTCTTGCGCAGTCCATCGTGGAACAGACGAAGCGTATATATTCAAAAACGCCATTCGATGCAGTCGGATTAACCGGTGGCGTATTTCAGAACAAGTTGCTCGCTGAGCTTGCATGCGAGCAACTGAACGCAGCCGGTTTTAGCGTACACTTGCCTGAGCTTGCGCCATGCAACGACGGCGGCCTGGCGCTTGGACAACTCATCGAGGCTCAGCATGGATGACACACATATCAGTCTTGCCCACGGCAACGGCGGACGCTACATGCGCGAGCTGATCGAAACTCTGTTCGCCAGGCATCTTGTCAATCCGCTGCTCGACGTGCACACCGATGCCGCAGCGCTGCCTGCGCTCGACGGCATATTGATGGTGACCACCGACGGCTTCACCGTGCAGCCGCTGGAATTTCCGGGCGGCACCATAGGCTCGCTCGCGGTGCACGGCAGCGTGAATGATCTTGCGGTGTCAGGTGCAATACCGCATTACCTCACGCTGAGCGCCTTCATCGAAGAAGGTTTTGAAATCGCACAGCTGGAACGCATCGTGATCAGCCTGGCAAATGCCGCAAGGGATGCCAACGTTGCCGTGGTCGCGGGAGACACCAAGGTGGTGCGCCGCGGCGAGGGCGGCGGGCTGTACCTTTCTGTCACCGGCATCGGCGCACGCGCTAAAAATCTTAATCTCGGTTTGCAGCATGTGCAGGCCGGCGATGCAATCCTGGTCAGCGGCTCGGTGGGCGATCACGGCATCGCGGTGATGCTCGCGCGCGAGCAGTTCGGTCTCTACGGCGAGTTGCAGTCTGATGCGGCGAGCGTGCTGCCGCTGACGAAGGCACTTCTACCTATGGAAGGTTTGCACTTCATGCGCGACCCGACGCGCGGTGGCCTTGCAACGGTGATGCATGAAATCAGTCACGCCACAAAAATGCAGGTGCGCCTTAACCAGACCGCCATCCCGGTGCGCGAGACAGTTGCAGCAGTGTGTGAAATACTGGGTTACGACCCGCTCTTCCTTGCATGCGAAGGCCGAGTGATCGCTTTGGTTGCGGCAGCACAAGCGGATGAGGCGTTGTCGCGTTGGCGAAAACTTCCGCAAGGCGAGCATGCAGCTATCATAGGCAGCATCAAGGCTGGGCGCGCTCAGGTGGTGCTGGAAACAGAGCTTGGCGGTGAGCGCATCCTGTCTGAGCTCGAAGACGATCCGTTGCCGAGAATCTGCTAAACACAAATTTACAGCTCAAGCCTCGTTATCCGTTAAAATCGGCGCAACACACAACGGATAACACAGCATGGACCGCCACTACACCCTGACCATCTCCTGCCCCGACCGCGTGGGTATCATCGCCGCTGTTACCGGATTCATCGCAGAGCACGGCGGCTTCATCGTCGAAGCGAATTACCACACGGAGGAGGAGCACTTCTTCATGCGCCAGGAGATACGCGCCGACTCGTTGCCTTTCGATGCGCAGGAATTTTGCAGCCGCTTCACCCCGCTGGCCGATGAGTTCTCGATGAACTGGCAGCTTGCAGATTCTGCACAGAACAAGCGCCTGGTGATACTGGTGAGCCGCCAGGATCATTGTCTTGACGATTTGCTGCATCGCTGGCGCACCAAGGAGCTGTGCGTGGACATCCCGTGCGTGATCTCCAACCACGAAGATCTGAGAAGCTTCGTCGAATGGCACGGCATTCCGTTCATCCATGTGGACATGGAAAACAAGGCCGCCGCATTCGAGCGCATCGCCGCGCTGTTCGAACAGCACCATGGCGACACCATGGTGCTGGCGCGCTTCATGCAGATATTGCCTCCATCTTTATGCCAGCGTTATTCGGGGCGCATCATCAACATCCACCACAGCTTTCTGCCCTCGTTTGTCGGCGCCAAGCCTTATCATCAGGCCTATTTACGCGGCGTGAAACTGATCGGCGCGACCTGTCATTACGTCACCAGTGAGCTGGATGCGGGACCCATCATCGAGCAGGACACGGTGCGCATCGACCATGGCGATACGGTGGACGATCTGGTGCGCTACGGGCGCGACATCGAGAAAACGGTGTTGGCGCGCGGATTGCGCTATCACGTCGAAGACCGCGTGCTTGTGTGCGGCAACAAGACCATCGTGTTCAAATAGCCACGTCTGGCTGGGCGTGCAGATCAAATTCTGCGTCCGCCATGGCTTGCATGCAGTCTGTCAGTATAGGATGATCATGCCTCAGCATCGGCTTTAGGACTGGCAGTTTACAAGCATGAATAAGCAAGCAAGTGCTGCAACAGCTGCTTAACCGCTATTGCGCAAACCCGTTGCGATGCCGTTGATAGTCAGATGAATTGCGCGCTTCACCAGCTCATCGTTGTTGCCGGCGCGATGGTGTTCCAGAAGAGCAACTTGCAAATGGTTCAGCGGATCGATGTACGGCGTGCGGGTCAGCAGGCTGCGTGAGAAAGTTGGATTGTCCTGCAACAGTGTCGTGTTGCCAGTAACTGCAAACAGCATCTCTATCGTATCTTCCCATTCGCTCTGAATCGCGCCGAAAATCCGCTCGCGCAGTTCCACGTCTTCCACAAGCCCCGCATAGCGCGAGGCGATGCCCATGTCTGTCTTGGACAGGACCATATCCATATTCGACATCATGCCGCGGAAGAATGCCCAGTTGCGGTACATGGCCTGCAACTGGGCAAGGCCCGCTTCGCCCTCTTTGGCGATAAACTTTTTTACCGCAGAGCCAAAACCCAGCCAGCCCGGCAACAGCGTGCGGTTCAATCCCCAGCTGAATACCCAGGGAATGGCGCGCAGATCTTCTATACGGTTTGATGCCTTGCGCGCAGAAGGACGGCTGCCGATGTTGAGTTCGGCGATTTCGCGTATTGGCGTGGAGGTGAAAAAATATTCGGTGAAACCGGGCGTCTCGTAGACCAGTTTACGGTATGCCGCGAACGCGTCCAGACTCAACGCCTCCATGATGCGGTGAAATTCCGGCATCGTGCTGTCGTCGCCGTGATGGTGCAGCAGTGTCGCTTCCATGGTCGCTGCGATCAGCGTTTCAAGGTTGCGTTGTCCTATCTCGGGATTCGAGTATTTGCTGGAAATCACTTCGCCCTGTTCGGTGATACGGATCTGCCCGTTCACACTGCCCGGTGGTTGCGCCAGGATGGCTTCATAGCTCGGGCCGCCGCCGCGACCCACCGTACCGCCGCGTCCGTGGAACAGGCGAAGCTCTATATCGTATTTGGCAAAGACTTTGACCAGTTCCAGTTCTGCCTTGTAAAGCTCCCAGTTGGCCGTGACGTATCCGCCATCCTTGTTGCTGTCAGAATAGCCCAGCATGACTTCCTGGGTGTTGCCGCGATGTGCAAGCAACTTGCGGTAGTAGGGTATCGCGAAAAGCCCGTCCATGATGGGGCCGCAGCCGCGCAGGTCTTCTATGGTTTCGAACAGCGGAATGATATTGATGTGCAATGCATCGCCTTCGAGCAGCTGAACCTGTTGCAGCATCAGCGCGAGTTCCAGCATGTCGCTCACCGCATCCGTCTTTGAGATGATGTGGTTGGGCAGTGCATCCCGGCCAAAGCGCTTATGTATGCTTGCTGCGGCCTGCATGATGCGCAATTCGCTTTGTACCACTTCCGAATATTTTTCAAGCTCATCCATCAGCGGCTTGCCTGCCTGCAATGTGTTCAGCAAAACACGGCGACGTTCAGTTTCGTGGAGTTCCGAATAGTTGGTAATTACGCCGGCGTGAGTCAACAGTTCGCCGACGGTTTGTTCGTGTATTGCGCTGTGTTGGCGCATATCCAGCGGGGCCAGATGAAAGCCGAAGATTTCTGCGGCGCGGCGCAAATTCGCCAGGCGCCCGCGGGCAAGATATATAGCGCCGTGTTTGAGCAAGGATGCAATCAGCACATCCAGATCATTGATGAACTGCTCGGGTGTGGCATAAGGATCGGCTTTTTTGTCAACGGGCGGCAGATGTGAGATTTCATGGCCAAGTTGTTTTGCAGTTGCCGACAGGCGCGAATAAATCAGGATCAGCGCGCGCCGATAGGGCTCGTCGGTACGGCTGACGGCTTTGTCAGGAGAGGCGTCAGACAGCAGGCGCAGTTCATCGCTGACATCGACCAGCCTGTCCGTCAAAGACAGTCTGGTGCCCAGAATGTGCGTTTCATTCAGGTAGTGTTCAAACGCGAGTTCGGAGTGTTGCTGCACCGCGTACTGCATTATATCGTGCGTGACGAAAGGATTGCCGTCGCGGTCACCCCCTATCCAGCTGCCTACGCGCAGCAGCGGGGGAACTTTAATGTCCTTGTCGAAACGCGTCGCCAGCTGCTTTTCCAGATTGGCATAGATCTTGGGTATCTCATTGAGAAACGTGTAGCGGTAGAACTCAAGGCCGTTCCTGATCTCGTCGCGTACGGTAAGCTTGGCCGTGCGCAACATGCGCGTCTGCCACAGAATAAGCACGAAGCGGCGCAGCGCATTTTCATTCTCGGCGAGCTCATCCGGCGTCATGTCCAGGCGGTCTCGGTTGGACAACAGACTGGAGATGATCAGATGGCAATCGAGCGTGCTCTTGCGTTGCACTTCAGTGGGGTGTGCGGTCAGCACCGGTGAAATCAGCGCATTGTCCAGGAAGGCTTGCAGTGTTTCACGGCTGACATGCTTTTCTTCAAGACGTTCGAGTGCGCGCAACAGGCTGCCGTCCTTGGACGGACTGCCGGCTTTCAGATGCGCGCGGTGACGGCGGTTGTGGTGCAAGTCTTCGGCGATGTTGGATAGCTGTGAGAAGTAGCTGAAGGCGCGCACCACGGCGAGCGTTTCGGCTGGCGTCAGTGCGTCGAGCATCTGCTCCAGTTTTTCGCCGTCGCGTTCGTCCTGAGTTTTGCGAAAACGCACTGCGGAGCGGCGCACGGTTTCGACCAGTTGATATGTTGCTTCGCCTTCCTGTTCGCGCAGGGTGTCGCCGAGTATCCTGCCGAGCAGGCGGACATCCTCGCGAAATGGCAAGTCTTTGCTGGAAATATCGGCAGGAGCGGAAAATAAGTTCATCACAGTCTAGTACGCAAATAAGCGCGGCAGCCTCCGTGTTAGAATGCGCCGCGTAATTAATCACAAGGAAATTTCGATGAGACCTGTTTCTTCAACCTCACCCAATCCACTGCCCCGCCTGGTTATCGCTTCGCGTGAAAGCGCGCTGGCCATGTGGCAAGCGGAACACATCAGAGACAGGTTGCGTGCATTATATCCCCAAACTGAAGTCAGTATCCTGGGTATGACGACCCAAGGCGACCAGATACTGGATGTCAGCCTGTCCAAGATCGGCGGCAAGGGATTGTTCGTCAAGGAACTGGAGACGGCGCTGGAAGATGGGCGCGCCGACTTTGCCGTACATTCATTGAAGGATGTGCCTATGGTTCTGCCGCAAGGTTTTGTGTTGGCCGCGATTGGCGAGCGCGAAGATCCGCACGACGCCTTTGTTTCGAACAAGTATGAAAATCTGGCGGCGTTGCCGGAAGGCAGTGTGGTGGGCACGTCCAGCCTGCGCCGGGAAAGTCAGCTGCGCGCGCGCTTTCCGCATCTGGTCATTGAACCGCTCAGAGGTAATGTGCAGACCCGTTTGCGCAAGCTGGACGAAGGCCAATATGCTGCGATCATCCTCGCGGCAGCAGGACTGAAGCGGCTGGGTCTGGCAGATCGTATACGCACGATTATTTCCAGCTATGACAGTTTGCCGGCCGTAGGGCAAGGTGCGCTGGGAATCGAGTGCCGGGCGGATCGCACTGACGTGATTGCCATGCTGCAAGTGTTGCACCATCCCGATACCGCCGCCTGCGTGCTGGCGGAACGCGCGATGAGTCGAGCGCTGAATGGCAGTTGTCAGGTGCCGCTGGGCGGATTTGCAGAGGTGAAAGACGGGCAATTGTACATGCGCGGTTTTGTTGCAAGTTCGGATGGGCAGCGCATGATGCGTGCTGAATCGACAGGTAGCATTGCAACCCCTGAAGAGCTGGGCAAGCGGATTGCCGAATCGTTGCTGCATCAGGGAGCGGGCGAAATTCTAGCCGCGCTCAATGGCTAACGGGAATCTGAATAGTTTAAAAGTTCTGGTCACGCGCCCGCGTGATCAGGCGATGTATCTGGCGCAGGCGATCGAACAGGCGGGTGGGGTTCCGTTGCTGTTTCCCTTGTTGCAGATTGCACCGGTGCAGGATGCGAAAGCGCTTCATGAGCAGGTATCCCGCCTTGCGGATTTTGATCTTGCTATTTTCATCAGCCCGAATGCGGTGCAATATGGTATGGCAGCGATACGCGAAGGATTGGCTGCCATCCCTGAAAATATCAAGGTTGCGACGATAGGCATGGGCAGCGCGAAGGCATTGCGCGAAAGGGGTGTTGCGGATGTGCTGGTGCCTGTCGCGCGATATGACAGCGAAGGTTTGCTGGAACAGTTGCAACAGGTTGCAGGATGGAGCGTGATGATTTTTCGAGGAGATGGGGGGCGCGAGTTGCTGGGCGATACGCTAAGGGCGCGCGGAGCGACAGTCGAATATGCGACCTGTTACCGGCGTAGCAAGCCCGATTTTGAGGCCAGTGAATTATTGAATGTTCATCCCGACGCGATGACTGTGACCAGCAGCGAGGCGCTGGAATATTTGCGACAGATCGCGCAAACTCAATTTCGTGATGTGCCGCTTTTTGTGCCTCACGCGCGCATCGCCGAGTTGGCGCGCCGGCAAGGATGGACAGAGGTGCATCTGACGGATGCGGGTGATGATGGTTTATTGACAGGCTTGCTGGGCTGGGCGCATCAGAAGGCAGATGACAGAGGGCAGAGGGCAGAAAAATAGTGCCGCTTTGCGGCACACAAAAATTTGTCTTCTGTCATCTAGTGGGGTAAATATGAACGATAAAACAAACAGCGAATCGAGCGGACGGGAGATATCGCACAAGGCGTCTGTGCTTAGCCTGTTCGCGCGTCTTTCGCTTACCCAGCTGACGCTGATCGTACTGGTGGGTATTTTCCTGTGGCAATGGTTAGATAGCCACAAGGCGATTGCCGACATGAGGGAGGAGCTGGCGAAAAAAATCGCCGAGATGGATGGCGCGGCTCGCGCGAATGCGATACTGATTGCGCAGAATCAGAACGAGGTGCGCGCCATGTCGGTCAGAGTGTCGACCCTGGAAGCATACTACGATCAGGCGCAGAATCAGCGCGCCGCGCTGGAGGCGCTTTACAACAACCTCTCCATCAGTCGCGATGAAACCGCGCTGGCTGATGTCGAGCAACTGCTGCTGATTGCAGGGCAACAGTTGCAGTTGTCGGGCAATGTGAAGGCGGCGCTGATTGCGATGGAGAGCGCGGATGCCAGGTTGCAACGCATGGATAGGCCGGCCTTCAACGGATTGCGCAAATCCATCGGTCTGGATATGGACAGGTTGCGTGCGCTGCCCAGGGTTGACGTCTCGGAAATCAATCTGAAAATTAACAGTCTGTTGCTGGCCGTTGACGAAGTGCCGCTGGTTGACAGGCACCGCCCTTCGGAGAATGCGGCGGAACAGACCAGGATACCCGTTGCGAATGAAACCACTTGGCAAAGGTGGCTGAATGCCATCTGGCTTGAGGTCAAACAGCTGGTGCGGATAGAAAACACGGGGCTCACACAGATTGCGCTGTTGCCACCCAGGCAGGAATTTTTCCTGCGCGAAAATTTGAAGATGCATCTGGTGTCCGCGCGTCTGGCCCTTTTGTCGCGCGATGAAGACAGTTTCAGGCAGGAGCTGAAAACGGCGCAAATCTGGGTATCACGCTATTTTGACGTCAAGTCGCCGCAAGGCGCGCATATGCTGTCAGAGCTGAAGAAGCTTTCCACTGCTAGCATCAATATCGACATGCCCGACATCAGCGGCAGCCTGCAAGCCGTGCGCAGCTATCGTTTAAGCCACGACAGTTCGGCTGGCGTACACTTGTCGAAAAAAGCGGCGCCATGAAATACCTGATCTCCATCCTGGTGCTCTTTGCGGCGGCGGTTGCACTGGGCACGATATTGCAGAACACGGCCTACGTGCTGATAGTGTATCCGCCGTATCGCATCGAGTTGTCGCTGAAGCTCTTCGTTGTTCTGCTCCTGTTAGTTCTGATGCTCGGACACTGGCTGATGCAGCTGTTGTCCGATACTTCCAGACTGCCAGCAGTGGTTCAGAAAATACGGCTTGATCGCGCGCAAAGCAATTCGCGCAAACTGCTGGATGTGACGCTAAGGGCGTTTTTTGAAGGCCGCTACCGGGATGCGGAAAAGGCGGCCGTTCGCGCCATCAAACATGGCGAAACCTCTGTGATCTACCCCATCATCGCAGCGCGCGCAGCGCACGAACTGGGCGACGCTGAAAGTCGCGATGCCTATATGGCGAAGGCCGATCAGAGGTTTCAGGGTGACTCTACGATGCGTTTGCTCTCGGATGCCAGGTCCAGGTTTGGCCAGAATAACCGGTTGCCATAAAAATAGCTGCCGGTGAAACAATTTTTGCAGACACAACGATTAGCCATATAGATTAGCATCATCTAAAGGTGGGATTGAAACGTCATCAGGTGATTACCGTGGGCTGCGCCCGCCCGGTGCGCGTTTTCAGTTCGGAAATTTGACCTGCAATCCCGATGAGTTCGGACAGCGCACTCTGCGCATCCAGGTGGTGATTGGCAACGTCAGGATCATAGGCCTCAAGATAGATGCGCAAGGTTGCACCTTCTGTTCCCGTGCCGGACAAGCGGAACACGATGCGTGAGCCGTCGGTAAACAGGATGCGCAGGCCTTGGCCTGTACTTGTGCTGCCATCGACAGGGTCGGTATAGCTGAAGTCGTCGCAGCAATCCACGGTGTAACTGCCAAAAGTTTTTCCGACTAATTGATTAAAACTCTCTTTTAAATGAGCCATCACGCCGTTGGCAGCATCGGTAGGTATGGCTTCATAGTCGTGGCGTGAATACACGTTGCGGCCGAAGTGCGCCCAGTGTTCGCGTGCGATGGTTTCAACAGACTGTTTACGGGAGGCGACGATGTTGAGCCAGAACAGGACTGCCCACAGCCCGTCTTTTTCGCGGATGTGGCTTGATCCTGTGCCGAAACTTTCCTCACCGCACAACGTGACTTTATCCGCATCCATCAGATTGCCAAAGAACTTCCACCCGGTGGGCGTTTCGAAACAGGGGATGTTAAGTTCGCGTGCCACGCGATCCACCGCCGCGCTGGTCGGCATGGAGCGTGCAACACCTTTAAGGCCGGCTTGATAGCCCGGAGCAAGTTTTGCATTGGCAGTCAGTATGGCCAGACTGTCGGAGGGCGTGACGAAAAAGCGGCGCCCTAAAATCATGTTGCGGTCGCCATCGCCATCCGATGCCGCGCCGAAATCCGGTGCATCTTCACCGTAGAGGATATCGACCAGTTCGTGCGCATAAGTCAGGTTGGGGTCGGGATGACCCTTGCCGAAATCGGGCAGTGGCACGCAGTTCATGAGGCTGTTTTCCGGTGCATTCAAACGACCGATGAAAATTTCCCGTGCATAAGGGCCGTTGACGGCGTGCATCGCATCGAACTTGATGCGAAAGCCGCCCGATATCAATGTTCGAATCGCGGAAAAATCAAACAGCGATTCCATCAGATCGGCGTAATCGCTAACCGGGTCGATCACTGACACAGTCAGGTCACCGATTGTGTAATCACCTATCGCGTCGAGTGTCACATCCGGCGCATCGATGATGCGGTATTGAGTGATCTTGCGGCTTTTTGCGAAAATGGCTTCGGTGATTTTTTCAGGTGCGGGACCGCCGTTGGCCGTGTTGTACTTGATGCCGAAATCGCCATCCGGGCCGCCTGGATTGTGGCTGGCTGACAGAATGATGCCGCCAAACGTGGCGTATTTGCGTATCACGCAGGAAGCGGCAGGGGTGGACAGTATGCCGCCGCAGCCCACGAGTACGCGTGCAAAGCCATTTGCCGCTGCCATCTTGAGGATGATCTGAATCGCCTCACGATTGAAATAACGGCCATCGCCGCCCAGCACCAGAGTGGCATCTCTTCGACCTGGCTCAGGGCAGGTTTGTGGCGGGGCAATGCTGTCGAAAATGGCCTGTACAAAATTTTCCAGATAATGCGGCTGCTGAAAAACAGGCACGCGTTTTCTTAAGCCCGATGTGCCTGGCTTCTGATCATTGTACGGCGTGGTGGCAATGGTCAGGACGGTATTTGCTGAAAGGCTCCCCGGCATTTTTATCTCTCTCGATCGATTGTGGTTTGGCATTATATTAACACCAGCTTGTGCTAAAAGATGTGTTGCCATACTTGTCATATCGGATGAGTTTCCACAAACCCGTCATTTCCTGCAATAATTACATGAATATCAATCAAGTTGGAGCAATGATGAATCAGGATGATTTGAAACGTGCAGTAGCCATAGCTGCAATTGAATATGTACCGTTTGATTGCATCGTGGGTGTCGGGACAGGCTCGACTGCCAATTTTTTTATCGATGAACTGGCCAAGATCAAACACAAGATTCGCGGTGCGGTGGCAAGCTCAGAGGCGTCTGCAAAGCGCCTGAAGGGGCACGGCATCGAGGTGTTGTCGCTGAACGACGCGGGCGACTTGCCGGTGTATGTGGATGGCGCGGATGAGATTACCCGTCACATGCACATGATTAAAGGCGGCGGCGGGGCGCTGACGCGCGAGAAAATCGTGGCCGGTGCGAGTAAAAAATTCATCTGTCTTTGCGATGCCAGCAAGCTGGTGGATGTGCTGGGCAACTTCCCTTTGCCGATCGAGGTGATTCCGATGGCGCGCAGTTCGGTGGCGCGGCAGCTGGTGGCACTGGGCGGTCAACCCATGCTGCGCGAAGGATTTACCACGGATAACGGCAACCTGATACTCGATGTGCGCGGTTTGCAAATCATGAATCCTGTCGAGCTGGAATCAACGCTGGATCATATTGCAGGTGTTGTGACCAATGGACTGTTTGCCAGACGTCCTGCAGATGTGCTGCTGCTTGGCACGCCCGATGGCGTGAAGACAATGACGGCGTAATTTTTGCGCTGTCACATATCGTTCATATTCTGCTATTAGACTATACTGTTTATTTCGTGGGGAATGTCATGATCAGCAGCGAACACACCTCCAAACAATTTGATGTCGAGCTTGAGGCGATACGTTCCTACGTGTTGCAGATGGGCGGGCTGGTGGAAAGCCAGATTCATAGCGCAGTCCTGTCTTTAGTGGAAGGCGATGTGGAGCTGATGAACCGCGTGATTGAGGACGATCATCGCGTCAATGCAATGGAAGTGAAGATCGACGAAGCGTGCAGTCAGGTGATTGCGCGGCGTCAGCCGACTGCGAGCGATCTGCGTCTGGTGATGATGGTCGTCAAGACCATTACCGATCTTGAGCGCATCGGCGATGAAGCCGAGAAAATCGCCCGCATGGCCAAGATGCTGTCTGAAAAACACGGGCTGGCTATTCCACGCTATCATGAAGTCAAACATGCTTCCGAGCTTGCTATCGATATGCTGCGCAAATCTCTGGATGCACTTGCCCGTCTTGATGTTGCGATGGCTGCCGAAGTGGTGCGTCAGGATGATCAGGTGGACATCGAGTTCCGCGCCATCATGCGCTATCTCATCACCTTCATGATGGAAGATCCGCGCACGATTACCACTGCTCTGGAAATTCTGTTTGTGGCGAAGGCGATAGAGCGCATCGGTGACCATGCCAAAAATATTTCCGAATATGTCATCTATATGGTCAAGGGACGCGACGTGCGCCATGTTTCCCTCGAGGAAATTGAACGGGAAATCCAACAATAATGGAACAACAGCCAGTCCTGGCCGCCGTTGATCTGGGGTCGAACAGTTTCAGACTTCAGGTGGCCAAAGTGGAAGGCGAGCAGCTATACATGCTGGACGGGCTGCGCGAGCCGGTGCGCCTGGCTGCGGGCCTTAGTACTGACAACTATCTTGATGAAGCCGCACAACAACGCGCACTCACAGCGCTTGCGCGGTTTGCCGAACGCCTGCGCGATCTGCCGCCTGAGGCGGTGCGGGTGGTGGGCACCAACTCATTGCGTGTGGCCAAAAATGCAGCGCCATTCATTGCGGAAGCCGAGCAGGTATTGGGGTTTCCGATCGAGGTGATTTCAGGCCGCGAAGAGGCACGCCTGATTTACCTCGGTGTGGCGCATGGCTTGCCTCCCTCGGATGAACAAGTGCTGGTGATGGACATCGGCGGCGGTTCGACCGAGTTCATCATCGGGCATAAACTTCAACCTATCAAGCTTGAAAGCCTGTACATGGGCTGCGTCGGTTTCAGCAACCGTTTTTTCCCGGACGGCAAAATCACCAAGCAGAGTCTCGTGCGCGCAGATCTTGCCGCCCGCAGTGAACTGCAAGGCATTCTCGCTGACTACAAGGGGCAGTGGCAGCAGGCGATCGGTTCATCTGGAACCGCCAAGGCGATCGTAGAGATTCTGGAGTTGAATGATTACAGCAAGAGCGGGATTACGCGCGAGGGGCTTGACCTGTTGCGCGCGCATCTGCTCAAGGTGGGTGATGTGCATAAGCTGGGTTTGCTGGGTTTGCGCCCGGATCGTCTGCCAACCCTGGCTGGCGGCTTTGCGATCATGTATGCCGCGTTTGACGAGCTGGGTATCACCCGGATGCAGCTGGGCTTAAGTGCGCTGCGCGAAGGCGTGTTATACGATTTGTGGGGGCGCTTTCACAATAACGACATGCGGGATGTGACGGTGCAGCATTTCATGCGTCGCTATCACGTTGATGTCAATCAGGTAGAAAGAATTACCCGGCTCTCGAAAATTTTCGCACGGCAATTTTTTGGTGGTGGTAATCACGAGTCTGCGCTTCATGTTTTAGGCTGGGTCGCCAGCTTGCACGGCATCGGCATCCGTGTTGCGCACAGCGGCTATCACAAACACACAGCCTACATACTCGCCAATGCGGACATGCCTGGATTTTCGAAAAAGGAACAGGCGCGGTTAAGTTTGCTGGCGTTGGCGCATCGCGGCAATTTGAAAAAGCTGCAAGGTTTGTTGACTAAGAGTGAAGATTGCCTGCTGGCGATGAGTCTGCGCCTGGCGGCTCTGTTCTATCGCAATCGCAGCGATGTTGTTTTGCCGAAAATGACAGCCAGCTTCACCGGGACCAAATACTATCTTGCTATGGAGTCGGATTGGCTGGATCAGAGCCCTTTGACTGAAGCTGCTTTGCAGGAAGAGGTGAGGCAGTGGAAGGTGCTCGGTGTTACTATGCAGGTTATCAGAAAATGATCAGAAATCCCTTAATGAGATGTCAGATGCAGTAAAGACCAGCGAAGGACAAATGAGCGGGCGTGTTCTTTTTCGTCGACTGCGCTGGCTGATTTTTTATGCATGGAACATCCCACCGGTGTTCGGTCTGGGTTTTATTCTGCTGATTGGGGTATTGCGTCCCGCGCAGCTAGTCGGCATACTCACGACTCCACTGGAGCCGGCATACATTTTGCTGTGGGTCACATTTTCGCTATGGTTTTTGCCCAGGCAGGTGCGACCGTTGGCTTGCTGGTTGGACAGCAAGGCAGGGTGCAGCCCTGAGGACGCGCAACGGGCTGTCCGCCGCTTTCCTTTGTACTTCTGGCTCACGTTTCTGCTCTATCTGTCCGCAGCGCCCGTATCGGTAATCTTCGCGGCCAAGATTTATACCGGCTTTGTACCTACCCCCTATGACTGGTTCCGCATCGAACTGGTGGCGCTCATTGTCTCTATCATCGTCGGCCTGCCCATCTTTTTTCGCATCCTGGATTTGTTCGGCCAGGCGATGGGTGGCCTGAGGCTAGAGCGTCCTATCATCACCATACGCACCAGGGTATTCATGATAGGCGCGCTGGTTCCGCTGCTCATCGATACCATGCTGGTGCAATATTACTGGACACGCACCGGTTACTTCAGCTTCGAAACCTTTGGCGTATGGCTGCTGCTCGAAGCGATTGCCATCGGCGGCAGCATGATCTTTGCGCACAGCTTCGGTCAGGCGCTGCGTCCGCTGCAGGCATTGGTAGGGATGAAACATCCTTTTCCCGAGGCGAGCATCGCTGCGCTAAGGGCTCGCTCCACCGACGAGATCGGCGTACTTACGGCTGACTATCGCACGCTGCTTGAGGAGCAGCAGTTGCAAGCGCAGCTGCTGGAACTTAACTATAGCCTGCTGCGCAGCACGGGCGGCGACATTGAGACAGCTGCGGTGTTTGAGCAGGTGGTGGAACTTTGTTGCCAGGCAGTGAATGCCGATCAGGCTTTCGTTTTGTTATTCGATAAGTCTGCCAATGAGCTGGTAGGCGTGGTTCATTCCGGATATGACTATCGCCCCGAGGGACACTACAGGTTGCGTCTGGATGAGCCATCGCTGGCCGTCTGGATATTCAAACAGGGTCGTCAAACCGTTTCGCTGGAAGATGCCAGAAATGATCCGCGGGTGAGCCCGCGCATGGTGGAGAAGTTCAATATACGTTCGACGCTTGCCACCCAATTGCGGCTTGGTGATGAGGTTATTGGCGTGCTGATGGCGATCACTCACGACGGGCCAAAAACCTATCAGGCCAATGATGTTGCGCTCATCGAAAGTCTGGCGCGTGAAGCTGCGATTGCGCTGCATACCCAGCAACTGCGCGAGGCCAGATTGCGTGCTGAAGCTGCGCATCTTGAGCAGCAGGAATTGTTCGGGTTGCTGCTTAATTCAACGGCCGAGGGTATTTACGGTATCGACATGCAGGGGATTTGCACCTTCGTCAATCCGGCGTGTTTGCGCATGCTGGGCTACAAACCTGATGAGCTGATCGGCAAGAACGTGCATGCGCTGATCCACCACACCTACCCGGACGGCAGCCATTACCCGGTCGAAGAATGCGTCGTGGGAGCGTCGATTCGGGATGGCAGCCAGACACATAGCGACAACGAGATTCATTGGCGCGCCGACGGCAGCAGCTTTCCTGTGGAACACTGGTCTCGCCCTATTTACCGCAAGGGTCATATTGATGGCGCGGTGGTGACTTTTGTCGATATCACCGAGCGTAAACGAACAGAAGAAAAGATTCAGCACCTGGCCTTTCATGATCCGTTGACTCGTCTACCCAACCGTCAGCTTCTGCTTGACAGGTTGCAGCATGCGCTGGTGTCGAATGATAGAGCCGATCGGGGCGGTGCGGTTTTATTCATCGATCTGGATAATTTCAAGACGCTCAACGATACACTGGGCCACGTCATGGGGGATTTGTTGTTGCAACAGGTTGCCGAACGGTTAGTCGCCTGTGTGCGCGAAGGCGATACAGTGTCACGTCTGGGGGGTGACGAATTCGTGGTGATGCTGGAAGATTTGAGTGACCAGGCAATACAGGCGGCAGAACAGGCTGAAGCAGTTGGCGAAAAAATTCTGGCCGCCTTAAGCCGCCCTTATCAGCTTGTCACGCATACCTTTCGCAGTTCCGGTAGTCTCGGCGCAACCTTGTTCGATGGGAGCTTGCAGGATGCGGAGGAGCTGCTGAAACAGGCAGACATTGCCATGTATCAGGCCAAGAAAGCCGGACGCAACACGCTGCGTTTTTTTGACCAGAAGATGCAGGACGTGATCAACACGCGTGTGGCGCTTGAAAGCGAGTTGCGTCAGGCGCTTGAGCATCGACAATTTCAATTGTATTACCAGATCCAGGTAGACTGTTTGCGCCATCCACTGGGCGCCGAAGCGCTGATACGCTGGATACATCCTGAACGCGGCTTTGTCTCTCCGCAGGAATTCATTCCGCTGTCCGAGGAAACAGGATTAATTCTGCCGATAGGTCTTTGGGTGCTGGAGAGCGCCTGCGCCCGACTCAAGATATGGTCGCGTGATGAGCAGATGCGCAAGCTTGTTCTGGCTGTGAATATCAGCGCAAGGCAATTTCATCAGGCTGATTTTGTGGAGCAACTCAAAGCTGTCATCGCGCGTCATGCGATTAACCCGTTCCTGCTCAAACTGGAACTGACCGAGAGCATGCTGCTGGAAAATACCGAGGACACTATTGCCACGATGAATGCGCTCAAAGCACTTGGTGTACAGCTGTCACTGGACGATTTTGGTACCGGTTATTCGTCCCTGCAATATCTGAAGTTGCTGCCGCTTAATCAGATCAAGATCGACCAGTCTTTTGTGCGCGACATCGCTACCGACCCCAACGATGCCGCGATCGTGCAGACCATCAT
>VFSW01004198.1_pt1 | contig 21478 bp, 39 predicted proteins | sample 5358111 | NCBI WGS metagenome assembly VFSW01 (sample SAMN11554181, study PRJNA540505) | mine drainage metagenome | isolation source: sediment from site ElyBrook_90M | place: USA: Ely Copper Mine, Vershire, VT | collected 2017 | reverse complement strand
AAGAGCCGTAGGGCTGCCCAACCAGGGATGCGTACTGGTCGAGCATATTATAGGGGAGCATCTGATTGTAATTGTATTTGCTGACGAGATTATTCAGCTCGGCCTGCGATTGCTGCTGCTGCGCCTGCCCCGCGCCCAGCGACATGTTCAGGCCCGCGGCCTGCGCCTGGGCCACGGATGGCGCCACAGCGGCGCCCTGCGTCATCTGATTCACGCCCTGATCATAGAGGTTGCCTTGCGTCGAGGCGGCGTTCAGCATGTTCTGCGACTGCTGCGCGTAGTTGTTGTAGGCGAGGCCCCCAAGCGCATCGGTGACGCCCTGGCTCACGCCATAGGCCGCTCCCGGACTCCCCGCCTGTCCCGCCCCCGCAAAGGTGGACTCGAGCGACGGCTCGACCGAGGAAGTGACCTGATTGGCCATCGATTGGAAGTAAGGGTTTCCCGCACTCAGCATGGAGCCGCTGGTAAAGGGCGACAGGCTTTGATAGGCGGGGTTATTGGCGTAGTTTCCGCCCTCGAGGTATTGGAGGTAATTGGACGACTGATTGACGGAGGGATCGCCGTTGGCGCCGTAGCTCTCCATGCCGGAGAGGGCGTTGTTTTCCGCCGGATTGAGCGGCGAAACCGTCGAGCTGGGATAGTATTGCGGGCCCGGGCCCTGATAGAGCGCTGCGGCCTGCGGCAGAATGCCGGGCGTGTTTGCGCCCCCCGTGATATAGGGTTGCTGGAAGGACGCCGGGCCGGTGGTATTGGTCGAGGTCGTGTTGCCGGCCGGAGACTTGCCGAAAAAGCTGCTGCTCATGTCAGTCCTTCAATTCCTTGACAAGGCTCACGCCCGTTACCCGGTAGCCTGCCGCCCTGGCCCATCCCTGCCGCGCGCCGCCTTCCATGGCCTTGCAGCCCGTGCGCTTGGCAAAGGACTCGATTTCATTGATTGCCGTCTCGAGCCACGCCTTCATGTTGCGGCCCCCGACAAAGCAGACATAGGTGGTGGAGAGGCGGTCATAGTCCACGCGCTTCGTGACGATCGCGGCGTCTATCTGCTGCCCGTCGAATGCGATCCACAGGTGAAGCTTGCCGAGCAGGATACTCGCCAGAACGTCAGTGACGAGGAACGCCCCCTCGACGTGGCCCCGCTTCACCGCCTTCGCGATGAAGCCCTCCACTTGTGGCCATATCCGCGCCGCCACGTCCGGGGCGACAGCGAAAACCTTATGGGTCAGGTCAAACCTCCGGCCGGCGCAACGGCGCCCCCGCCAAAGAGGCCACCGAAGCCGTTCGCCCAATTCGAACTCTGAGCCGCCGAGAGCCCGCTGCCGCTGCCGCTTGGCATGAAGCCGAGCAACCCGGACAGCATCCCGGAACCACCCCCACCGCCCCCCATTCCCTTACTGCCGGACTGCGGCGGTCCGGGCGCCGGAGGCGGCGGGCTGCCCCAGCTTCCGCCCTGACGTTGCGCCATGGGCGGGAACTGCGGCATGGCGTTCTGCATGGCGCCCTGCTGCGGCTGCGATCTGCTCAGGGCTGCCAGGAGCGCGAGAAGTTGGGGATTCATGGATTATCCAATCAGCAAAAGTGAGAACGTTTGATCCGTATTCGAGAACGCGGAGTGCGAGAGCGACGCGGATCCCCGCGTCTGCGTGTTGACGTACCATCCCGTGGTGTTGGCCTTCATGGCGCTCGCCGTGAGGGGGCTGAGGCCGATGAAGGAATTAGGCCCCAGGCGGGAATCGGTTATTGTGGTGCTCGTGCTGGTCGAGAGCGTGACCGAGAGCGTGGCGTTGAGCCGCCCCGTCATCAGGCGGTTGGCGAAGTCGATCACCTGGGGGAGCGGCGCGCTGCGCGGCAGCCCCTTATAGGCGCTCGAGGTGTCGTTGCTCACCGCGTACCGGCCGGCGTCACCGCGTCGTCGGGGATGTCCACACCCTGGATATGCGTGAAGGTGGACCCCGAGGACATCGTGAGCCGGAAGCGGTGATAGCGGCCCTCCGAGTTGAGGGGGCAGTAACCGTCCGCGTTCATGCTCGAGGCGGATCCGGCCACCGTGGCGTCTTCCGTCCGGTTGCGCGTGTACGGCGTGACCGAGGGGGTGCCGCCGTCAATGAGCGGCAGCGCATTGGTCACTCGCGCCCGCTGGCCGGGGATAAGCTGCTTCTCGCCCGTCTCCACGATCGGCGCGAGATTCGTGCCGTTGAAGAAATTCATGATGTGGTTGGTATCGAAGGCCGTCAGTGTCTCGAGCGCGGCCCCGGTCCACACGCGGCTGTCGGGGCCAAAGGGGGCCGTGTCGGTGTTGTAGCCGGTATTGCCGATCGTCTCTTCGTTGTAGCCGAGCGAGACCGACTTAAAGATGTATTCCATGCTGAGCGAGGCGGGCGCCCAGCGCCCATTGGTGCCGATGGCGCTTTTCAGGTCATAGCCGCAGATCAGGAGCGAGTCGGGAACGCCGGTCCCTGAGTTATTCGAGGGATAGGCCAGCCAATAGGTCTTGGTGAGCGGATCGACGGCGGCGCTGATATAGCTCAAAAAGGTCTGATTGACGTTGGCGTAGAAGTAGCTCGCGATCTTCTGGAAGCCCAGCGCGTAGGCGTTGATGCCGTCGTTGAAATAGAAATCATCCGGCCCAAGATAGATGACGCCGGTTTCCGTCGCCGCGACCGATCCCCCAGCGGCGCACCCTCGCACTGAGGCCATCGGGTAGAAGCCGAAGACATCCGGCGCCCCAATGTACATCATGCGCCAGATGGCGCGCTCGAATAGCAGGAGAGCGTCGCAGGGGCCGATATTCGGCACGATCCCCGTCAACCATCCCTGGTCGCCCTGAATGTCGTTGTAGGAGCTCTGCACAGCCACAGCCGCGGCGGAGCCGGGCGTCGGCCAGTTTGTGGGGTCATTGACCGCCGACCACCACACCCGCTGCGGCGCCGCACCGCTCACCGAATCGACGGTGTTGCCGGCAACGAAGAACCCCTTGACGACGCCGGAGTAGCGCGCTTTCGGCGCGTTCGCCGAGAGCGTGGCGAAGCTACCGCCCCCGCCCAGCGTATAAGCCTGCATATCATCGGACGGGTTGCAGGCTATGACCACGTTCCCGAACTGCGCGAAGCGCCATTGCTCATCGGCGGGAATCGTATAGGTCGATCCCGAGACATTCGACCACGCCGAGAGCGACGACGTGAGCAGATAGAGCTTCGTCGCATCGCCAGCGAAGTCATAGCCGTTGCCGCTGCTGTCGCGGAACCCCTTGGCGCCCTGGCACCGGGCCGTCAAGCCGGTTGCGATGGCGGGTGACAGGCTGCCAACGGGACCGTAGCTGCTCTGCGTGCGCGGGTAGACATTCGAGATGACGGATGCGCCTGGGTTGTTGAACGCCGCCATGTCGGGCAGGTATTCGCCGGCCGGAAGGATCGTCATCAGCCGTCGCAGGGAGGCGTTACGTCCGACCGGATGACGAGCGACTGGCCGCTATAGCGGTCGGAATTGTCGGCCGCCTGCAAGCCATCGGTGGCGCCCTTGTAGAGGCGCAGGAAGTTAGCCGCACCCTGAGCGTCATTGAGGTAAATCTTCGCCTCGAGCAGCGTGCCCCACAGGTACACGTCCGGCTTGTTGGTCATGAGCCAGTTAACGGCCGTCGAGAGCGCGCCGAATTTCTTGTAGTAGAGGAACTGGAAATAGTAGAGCTGGTCGGGGTTGGGGCCGAAGATGATAGCGTCGCCGTTGATGGAGAATGCCTTCGGCGTGCCCGTCTGCTGCCACTTGTAGCGGCGGCGCATCTCTTCGTCCGGGAGCAAATCAAGCTCGCGGATGGGCGATAGGTCGAGGAAGGAGCTGCGTGCGGCGAGGTAATTGCTCGGCAGCGGCGCGTGGGCGCGGCCGGGCATCAGGATCAGATGGGAGCCGGTGCCGTCGTCATAGAGGTTGTAGGATGCTCCATTGACGATTTCGCCGCCGGCAAGCGCGTTGAGCGCGGAGCCACTGACTACCGACAGCGCGCCCTTTCCGTCCACGTTGACGGTGGTAGCGCCGCTGTTCGCTGCGGTGGCCGTGAAGGTGTAGCCGTTCCCCGCCGTGTACCCGCTGATCGGGGTGGTATTGGTCAGGGTGATCGCGTTGGCCGTCCCGCCCACGGTCGCGGCAGCAACGTAGGTCGGGACGAGGATCTGAACCTCCGTCTCCATCGCCCGCGTGCGCAAGGGACGGGTATAGAGGGTCTGATCCGGGCTCATCGGATCGCCGGAACCGTAGGCAATGCGGGATTCGCAGAGGGTAATGAAATCGGCGACGTTGGACGTGATGACGGAATCGCCCGCTCTTGCCAGCCAATTCGCGACAGCGGTTTCGAGGTCAGAATAGGTGGCGAGGGTCATCCGATGGCGCTCATGTCCGCGTCCAATTCAACCTCTCCGATGTGCCGTACGTCCTGCGACAAGTCATGATCGATGAATGCCTGGAAACCAGCCTCTTTGGCGCGGGCGAAAAAGAAGACATCCTCGCCCACGAAATCCCCGTCGCTTGCCCGATAGCCAAACATGAACCACGGCTTTCTCATTGACTTGAGGACGCTGGTGTCGATCAGACACACACCGAAGCCAAGAGCGTCAACCTCGGCGATCCCGCTCCGGCCGCGGCTCGAGACGCGCTTGTTGTCCTTCGATGCGGTCGCGGTATGAGGTGGGCGGCGTTGCGTATAGTTCGCCCCGATGATGGGCTTGTCGCGCGCCAGCAGCCGCAACAGGGCGTCCGAGGGGAAACGCATATCGGTATCGAGGAACAGCGCGTGCGTGGCGCCGCAGCGGATGGCCTGGTCGGCCAAGTCCTGTCGCCCCTGCAGGAGGATGGTGGACGCCTCCCAAAAGAGCTCCACGCTGGTATTGCGATCCTCCGGCAGGCAGGAGATTAGCCGGATAACGTCCATGCAGAAGTTGGGCTTCCAGTCGCCGTAGGATGGAATGCAGATGGCGACGTGGGGCACTAGTAGCGGCCGGGGAGCGTGCGAAAGCCGCTCAGATCGCGGTCGTTCACCAGCTTCATGGTGAGATCATAATTCTTGCCGAGATCGCGAATGACGGTATCGGGCGACAGCCCCCACTTCTGCGCGAAGATGCGTAGCACGTTCATGGGATAGGAGCCGACGCGGCGGAACTCGCTTTTGCGGTTGACAAGCCCCTCGTTGAAGCAAGCCTTTGCTTCCTCCAATACGGGCTCAACGTCCTCCTCGCGCTCGAGGTGCAGGAGGTCGCCGGTCGCGTCGTCAAACCAGGCGTATTCGACTCCGCCATCGTCTGCGTCAACGCGGATGCGGGCCATCAACCGTCCTCGAGCGGAACGGCGCTGATATTCACCGCGGCCGTGGACGTGTCGCGCAGCGCTGCAAAGGCGCTCATGCCGCGCGTGATGAGGGCCACGGGAACCTGCCCGATGAAGAGATCGCCCGATGTGGCCGTGGTGCTGGCAGTCGTGGTGCCTAGGCGGATATGAGCCCCGCTGCTGTTGTTTGCGACAAATAGGCACGCGCGCGGCGTGCTGCCGTTGCTGTCCACGGGCAGCAGGCTCGCCGTGGAGGCGGTCCCGGCCGCAAGCTGCGTGCCGGTACTGATGCCGGAATGGTAAACGGGGGTGAAATGGTTGGACATGCGCTACTCCGCGTTCTCGTATGTTGCGGCGAAAATATCGGGCTTGCATGGGTAGAACTCGCCCTTAACGCCGCGGATGATCCAGTCGCCAATAGCTGCCGTCATGGTACCCTCCAGCGTGCGCACCTGGAGGGCGCCAACGAATGCCGGCAGGATGATGGCGTTCATTTCCGATGGGCACCCGGCATGCGCCCATCGTGCAATTTCGTAGGAGTTTTCGCCGGTAAACTGGACCGCCTCTATAACTACTGGCTTCTTGCGAAATTTCGGCATCTAAGCCTCCTGTGTGAGTCTGTCTTGCTCGTCTTGAAGCTCCGGGATCAACTCGCCCATAAGCTCCAGCGCCCGCCCCTTGACGCGCGTATATCGCTCATCGTCGGGGATACCCTTGCTCCCCATCGCCTCGTAGCCCTTGGGATCGCGGCGCATGCCGTCGTTAACCCATGTGGAATAGAATTGAATCGCCTTGGCATGGCCCGACTGTAGCAGCAATTCCTTACGCCACGGCGGCTCCTTGAAGTCGGCGCCGCCTACGATGTCTCGAGCACATTTCCGGCGCCTGACATGCAAGCTGTCGAAAAGCACCGTCCAGAACAGCAAGTCCCGGCAGTCCTGCGTCCCCGGTCGCTTGAGGCGGTCGAGCTTCACATCGGCCCAGGAGATGCGTCCGATCATCTTGGCGATTTCGTCAAGCCAATGGTCCACGAACCAATAGGGGAACCACGGCGGATAGATGAAGCCCATCTTCTCGGCGAGCCTGTGCGTCACCCCGTTGATCTCTGGGAAGCTCGCGTTCGCCATGCGGTTATAGACGACGCCGATCCCGTCGGGGAAAACCGCGGCGGCGTCGAGGATCTTGCGGTCAAAGCCCGGCGTCACATGCGGGGCATAGTCCACCATCGGCAGATAGACATCCGCGGGCCCGAACACGAGCGCCCGGTTGTACTTCTCACCGAGGCTGTCCTCCCGGTCCATGACGAGCGGCAGGATGCGCTTGTCGGACGGTAGAGCGGCGAGACTGTCAACGGTTGCTTTGTCGTCACGATCAACCGAGATCAGGAACAGCGTGTCGGGAGATTCTATGCACGCCAGCGTGCGCCGCACCGTCTCGGCCAGGAGGTCCGGGCGCCCACGGGTGGCGAGGTTTATAGTGAGGTTCACTGCGGCGCCACGAGCCCCTTGACCACCTCCAGCAACGGCTGTGGCGGAGGGGGTGGCGGGGGCTCGACCATGCCCATGTGAAATTCGATCTGACCGCAATGGCCGATCTCATTCGAGAGCGCGTGATCTACCCAAACCTCGTGGCCCTGTTTGCGGGCCTTGTTGCAGAAGTACACGTCATCCGACATGAACTCCCACGGGTCTCCCGGCTGGAAGGTGCTTTGGAACCACGGAAGCTCGATGTCATCGAAAACCCGCGTCTCCACCAGCATCATCCCGGTGGGCACGAAATCGACTTGCTCGATGCCCGTCTTGCCGCCGCTGTAGACGCGCCAGCCGTCCTTACCGGCGAGCGGCACCACGGGGAAGACGCGACAGGTATAGTTGGCCCCGACGATCGCTTTCCCATGTGCCAGGAGCCTCGCCGCCGCATTGGGTGGAAAGCTCATATCGTCATCGATGAACAGGATATGGCTGTATTTGCCTTCGCGGGCGAACTTCACCAGCCTGTTGCGGGCCATGTCGGTGGCGTAGCCCAACTCCACCTGATATGTGGCTCGCGCGAACGACTCTCCAAGCTGGGTGAGCATGCGAGCGACAGAGAAGGTGTAGGGCCATACCGGATGCCTGCCCGAGCATGTGCAGACCGCGAGCGATGGTTTCTCGCTCATCGCGCCACCCCCTCATCGCGCCTTTGCTGGCGCGCGGCCTTTAGGGCCTGGTAGCGCCCTTCCAGCAGGGCGTTCCGGGCAATCTGTTCCGGGGTCTGCGGCGTGATCGGTGAATCATCGTCGCAGCATGGGCAGCCGCAGCCGCACTCGCAGCAATGTTCGCTCAAAATGTGCTCCTTTGTGAAAGGCGGGTGGTGCAGCGCCACGCGGGGAGGACCGCTGCGCCCCCTGCACTCACCCTATCCGGGGCGCGACGGGATCGATCAGCCGGCGTTGACTGCCGGCGCCGGCTCGTAAGTGAAGTACGCACGCGCACGCAGCGCCGAGCTGGTGCCCGCCGTCACGCCGCCCACGATGTAGCTGCCGCTCTTCACCTTCACGCTTAGCGCGCCGCCGTTGAAACAGCCAATGGCGTTCACCTGCTGCGAGCTGATCATGTTGGTGCTGGTCCCGGTGCTGTTCGAGCTGGAGCCGAAGCTGGCCGAGCACGAAGAGGCCGAGGCGGTCATCACGTCGAGCTGGTGGGCCGTGACGATGATGTCAAAGCCGAAGCCGTTGTTCCAGCTCAGCAGAGTTCCGCCGCCGCCACCGCTGTCATTGGTGGAAGTGTCGGAACCCACATTGAACGCGAGCGTAGCGCCCCCGAAGTAGGCGCCGCCGTGGCTCGCCGCGCCGCCGGCCGCAACCTGTGCCACGCTCGAGGTCGTAGTCGGGGCCGGCGACATAAAGCCGCCTGCCCGCCACACCTGCAGACTGTCCCTCTCGCGGATACCCGCGTAAGAACCATCCGCATATTGGATTTCATCAGCCATGTCATTTGCCCTTTCGCAAAAGGATGGGCGGCCGACTTAGGCCGCCCCGGGTTGAGCCCTGTGCGTCAGGCTTACGACGTGGTGAGATCCGCCACGCAGCCGATGCCGGCGTCGTTGCGGGTCTCGAGGGTGTACTCGCGGATGACCATGCCCTTCTCGGAGTCACCAGTCTTCGCCAGGTCGATGGTCTGGAAGGGCCGGAGGTCCGCCACCGCCAACAGGTCGGTAGTGAGAACGTGCAGGGTGCGGTCGCGCGAGAACTTGTTCGCCACGACCTTGTGTGTGCCGAAGTCCGACACGTACACATCGATGGCCGAGTTCAACTTCCCGTCCGCGGTATCCTGGATGCGGGTGTTGTTGCCGGTGAAGGTCGAAATCACCGTCTTGTTGAACGGGCCCGGCATGATCAGGTCGGGATCGCCACCATTGGTCCACGCCGCCTGAATGACGCTCTTGAGGAGCGTCTCGGTCAGGGGGCGCTGGGTGCCATCGGTCGGGCTCTGCGTCGCCGATCCACTCGAGCCGCCCGAACCACGGGAGACGTTGGTGCTCGATGGGATGCCGCCGCCGGCAGAGTCGCCGTACCAGCTCTCCAGGGCGCGCATGGTGCGCCCCTGGGTCGCGTTGCCGGAGGCCGCAGCCGAGGTCTGCACGAGGTTCAGCTCGCAGTCGCGCTTCAATTCCTTGGAGCGCTTCATGAGCTGGAGCGTGATTTCCTTCTTGCGTCCCGCCTTGTTGACCGCATCCTGGGTGCCCGACACGATGACCGTCTTGTAGCTGATCTGTGTGCGGTTGTTGATGCGGACGGTCGCGGTGACGGCGCCGAAGAAGCCGGAGGTCGAGCTGTCGTCGCCTTCGATCTGCGCATTAGAGCCGGCCGCGGCCAACTGGTCGCGCTGCCACTCGTGCAGGACGGCAGTCGCCTTGGTCTTGCCGATGTTCGCCTGGAGGGGGAGATCGATCGGACTGATGTTCCAAATGACATCGGTCAGGTCTTCTCGGTTGCCGATCGCGGCAAACGTCTCGAAAGTGTTGGTGAGAATGGTCATGTGCTCATTACCCTATGGCTGCGAGCACCGCGTTCACCGCATCTGATTCCTTGCCGGTGCGCAATGCTCTGGATTTCAGGGCTTTGACACGCTGGCTCTCACCTTGCTTCCCATCCTGGGCAGCGCCCGGCTTGACCACCTTGGGAGCGGGCTGGACAACGCGCTTCTCTTGCGCCGTCTTCTGCGCCGCCATCATTTGCCGATACCGCATCGCGTCGAGCGCCACCTGTACGTGGCGCGGGTCGAGCACTGACTGCAGCTCTTCGGGCTTGAACCCGTAGTCAGTCTGTAGGCTCTTCGCGATCTCGGTTTTCAGCGCAGTCCGCTTGGCTTCGTCTTTCCATTCGGGGATGCGCTCGGCAAGGGCAGTCTCGGCTTTCTCCTGGATCGTGCGAACTTGCTCTGAGGCAAGCCGCTGGCGCTCCTGGTGCCATGACTGAATGGTGGCGACCCTGCTCTCCACTTCCTGACGGAACGCGCCGGCTTGGCCGGGATTGTCCTGCCAGAGTTTCGCCCAATCCGCCGCCGTCATCTTGGAGGCGTGGGACAAAACGGGGTCTAGTGCCGTGGCCTGCTGGATGAGAGTGGTAAGCTGCTGCTCGTATCGCTGCCGCTCCTGTGCCGTCGCCTGGATAGCCGCCTCGGCGGCCTTCTTGGCTTCGGCGCTCTCGTTCAGCTTGCTGTTGACGCCCTGGTTACGCTCCGTCTCCCATTGGGCCAGCTTCTCTTGCCAGCTACGGTCGAGGCTCTTCCAGTCGTCTTTCAGCTCGGCTTTCCAAGTCGGAGGCGGCTCGATGGCCGGCTGCGCTTGCGCGCCCGGTTCTGCAGCATCAGACTGATCTTGGTCGGTGCTAGTGTCCTGCTGGTCGGCTTGGTCGCTGGCCGTATCCGGTGCGCCCTGCTGATCAGTTTGGCCGCTGGCCGCGCCTTGGTCCGCCTTCTCCAGCGTCGCAAGGATGTGGTCTACGGCCTGATTATCGTCCATGTGCTTGCTCCGTGTGTGTCAGCTTCCGGTGCCCTTGGGCTGGCCGGTCATCGGAGGGGGAATCCCCGCTCCGCGCAGATAGGTGTTCATTATGTTCTGACGCCACAGCGCCATGAGGCGCTGGATCGTGGGCGTCATCGGCGCGTTGGGCGTGAGCATCGGTTGCGGCGTATTGGACGCCGACGACAACAGGCCCCGTCCGCCGCCATTGCCCATGGCGACGCCGGGATTGCCCATGCCCATGGCTAGATCTTGAACTGCGAGCGCTTGAGCTGCTGTAGCTCGTGCTGGTGCATCACGCCGTCAGTCATGACGCGCTCGAAAAACGCCTTGAAGTACCGGATAGACCAAAGCTGCCGGTAAAGCACCTCGCGGCCCTCGGCATCGGGATACGCCGCGCCCTTCCAGGCGTCCACGATCTCGCGCTCCATGGTCTCGAGCGCCTCGACCACAAGCTCGTCAGTCATAATCTGCTTGGCGCGTTGGGCGCGCTGGGTGCGATCGGTCACGCCTTATCCTTCGGCTTCGCCGGCTTCGCGGCCTCAACTTTGCGCATCTGCTCCGTCTTGGCGTCCGTCATCTGAGAGGACATGGCCATTTGATGCTGCGCCGATTGATGGGCTATCGCCGTCTCGTGCTGCATCCGCATGCGCTCAAGCTGCATCTGGTGCGCGGCGTCGGCTTGCTGTAGCTGCATGTCCAGCTTGGCCTTGAGAATGTCGATCTGCGCGTCTAGCTGCATCTTCTGCTGGGCAAGCTGCATATCGACTTGCGCCCGGATTTTCTGCTGCTGAATGTCCGCCTGGCTCTCCGCCTGCTGCTGCTGGGCCTTGGCCTGCGCCATCGCCTGCTGCGCCTGAACCTTGCCCTGCGCCTCCACCATCTTCGGGTTCGGCTTGGGCTGCTGCGGCGGCATTTGCTTGGGATCGCTGAAATACAGCTCCGGCGACCGGAGCTCGGAATATTCCACCAGCTTGGTGCAGAAGTTATACAGGTTCTCGGCCGTCACCAGCGGGCCCTCGATGCCCTGCTGCAGCTGAACGATCTGCTCGTATAGCGGCGTCATCGCCATGAGCTTGCCGAGCAGCGCATCGCGGTTGCCCGTGCCGAGGCCGACGCTGATGGAAACGTCCATCTGGTCCGTCCACTCGCGCGGGTCGAATTGGACGAATTGGCCGCGAAGCTTGATGATCTCGGCTTGGTCCTGGTGCTTGCAGATCAGCTCGAGGATGCGCTTGAAAGCGCGCTTGATGCCCGTTTCGGCAAAGATGCGCGCTATCAGCGCAAGCCGGTCATTCGCCGCATTGTCCGCCAGATTCGCAGCCGTTGCCGTCTTCGCCAGAGGGTTAATCTGGTCAGGGTCGAGTGTAGAAGCGAAACGCTTGACGCCGGTACGACTCTCACGTACAGCATCGACATACTCCACCATCGTGAAGACTTCTTGTGCCAGCGGCTCGGATGGGATCGGGACCAAGCTGTCCTTGGTTTTCATCCGCACCACGCCGCCCGGCCGGCGGTTCAGCAAGTCGTCGAGATTAACCTGCCCCTCGACCATGCCCACCTGGGGCGCGATCGAGAAGTAAATGCTGTCCAGAGCGCCGCGCCACAGCGCCGTCTTGATCCGCTGCAAATCCGTGGTCTGATCGGCGATCGACATGCCGTAAACCTTGTGCGGCATGGGGATGGGCGTCAGGGTCGCGAACGGGTGATCGTCAACCTCTTCGTTCTCGAGCAGCGTGTACACGCTCTCGCCGGCCAGGATGATCTGCCGCAGCTCCGCGATGCCGTCGCCGTCGTAGTCGATCTTCATGAAGCATTCGTTGATCCATACCTCGCGCATGGAGGGGTCAACGTAATTATCGTCGCGATACGGGTAGGCGTCTTCGTCCTTGAAGCGCTCGACGCGCTCCATGTTGAAATCCTCAGCGCCATCGGGTCCAAGCGTGTCCACCACCGCGGGATCGAACCCCATTTCCTTAAGCTCGGTCAGGTTCGTCTTGCGGCGATGGCAGAGGAACGGCGATTCCTCGAGCGTCACCGCGCGGTGGTCGATCAGGAACTCCTCGGGAGGGACGGTGACGACTTTGGCCGAGCCGTGCGTCTTTTTGCGCCGGAGGATGACATCGTGCAGCGTTTGCTGCGGGATCGCGTCAGGTAGAGCCCCCTCAGCAACGCCAATGTGAGGAGCAGCCGCCAGTACAGTCCTGGTTTCATCGGACACCACCTCAACGGCGTCGTCCTGCTGGATCATCTGAAACTCGATGTCCGTCAGGCCCTTGTATGTCTCTTTCTGGTGGCTATCGATCTCTTCCCAATAGATCTTGACCACGCCGAGCTTCTTCCACAGCGCGTCCTTGAACCAATTATGCAGGATCATGAAGCCGTCATTCCTGACGGTCCACATCCAGTTCACATATTCGGTTGCCTGCTTCGCAGTCTGCTCGTCCTTCGGGTGGCGCGGATCGAAGCGCACCATCTGGTCAGAAGACGTGAATATCTTGAGCAGTGGCGGGAGCATGCTATCGATGGCTTCCGCCACGTCATGGCTGACCACCTGGGAGCGGCCGACCATCTCATCGCCGTAGGGCTCGCCCTTGTAGCGCTCCTCGGCGTCCAGGCGCTCCTTGCTGAGCATGCCGCCCATGAAGCCGAGGGAGCCGGTGATCTTCTGGCCGACGATGTTCTTAAGCGTCTCCTCGTCCATCTTCTCTCCGGTTGGAGGGATGGAGCGATCGGAGTTGGACATCTAGGCGGCGGCGATCCTCGGCGTGTGGCCGTGCAAGGGGTGGCTTATCAGCCAGGTCCATTGGCTCATGGTGAGCGTCGCCTTGACGCCGCCAACATCGAGGATGATCTGATCATCGCGCTTAGCGCAGCCGGCGCTGGTCGAATGAAGGACAACCTCGTATCCCTCCGCGCAGGTTACTCCGCTCATGCCGCGTCCTTCTTGGGGCGCCCTGGCCCGCGCTTCTCAACCACCAGCGGCCCCCCGCTATGCTCCTCCAGCCGCTCGATGCGGTCGCACAGCGCCTTGAGCCCGTGCCATAGCATCGGGCCGCTCTTGTTCACGGCGCCGAACAGCTCGTCATAGAGGCTCATGCGGCCATCCGCTTGGGCTGCCTAAAGTCGCGTCGGTCTGGCCCCTCGGCGGATGGGAGGAAAACCCACGTCGCCTCGGTCACTCTGTGCTCCGCGCGCGGAAAATGGCGCCAATGAGCGAGAATCCTTTGCGCGCGGGCCTCATTGCGGCGGAAGCTCCGATAGTTGCGTGGATTACGCATCAACAATTCCCCTCCTCTTGCCACCACTCGGCGCGCAGCCATTGCGAGGCGACGCGGAACGCTCCGGGCATGTCAGGCGCGATCATCTTGGACACGGCGCCGCCCTTGATGTGCGTAACGAGCACGCCGGTTAGCGTGGCCGGGACAACCTCGATGATCTCAATCAAGCGTAAGTTCCCATCTGCTTCGGGTACGGGATCGGCTTGGACCAGCCGTCATTGGCCTTAAGATTCGCCATCGCCAGATACCGGAACGCATCGGCGCCATGGCTCGACCAATCATGCAGCGCGCCGGACTTGAAGGCTTTCAGCTTCTCATCCCATGCCCGGCGATAGTTCCGCAGCGCGTTAATGCCGCGTTCGCACTTCGCCGCATCGAAATAGCAGCTCGGCAGCAGGAGCCTCGCGGCGTTGATCCCGTCCTCAGCACTCTGTTGCGGCAATATCCGCATGTTCCTCAGGCCTAGGCTGTCCAGCGTCTCCTGGCGCGTCTTGCCGGTGCCCAGCTCTCGAGCTTTAGCATCATGCGGCAAAATGTGCTCGCCATATTTGTACGGCTTGCGGTCCAACTCGCGGGCGTACCAGTCAAGCCCGACACCGGAGTTTTCCATGTAATCGATCAGGTGCACTTCGCGCCCAACGAGTTGGACCATCCATATCGCAGTGCTGTCGCCGATGCCAAGATCCCAGGCGGTGTAAACCGGGAGCTGGGGCTGCCAGGGAGCGCTCGTGATGCGCTTCTCCGACTCAGCCTGCGTCATCTCTCGCCCGTAATAGGCGCCCACTACGGCGGCCTGGAACGAGCATTCATATTCGGCCTGAAACTGATCCTCCGTCATCGTCTTGCGCGCGTCCGCAAGCTCCTGAGGGGAGAGCAGCCCCGTCTCCGATGCCTTGAGCATCAGAGTGAACCAGCCATCGTCTTTTAGGGCTCGCTCCCAAAGGTCCGAGAAGTGATTCCGGCCCTTCGGGGTGCCGATGAAGATCGCCCATCCCTTGCGATCGCTCAGCGCCGGCCGAATCACTTCCTGCCAGGCGCGTGGATCAATATCGCCATATTCGTCCAGAACAATGCCGTCGAGATACAGGCCCCGAAGCCTGTCGTAGTTGTCCGCGCCATAGAGGCGCACCCTGCCCGCATTGGGCAGATCGACGCGAAGCTCGTACTCAAACGGCGCGGACCCCGGAATCGGCTGGGTGAAGCGCTTGAGATAGCTCCACGCAACGTCCTTCGCCTGGCTGTAGTAGGGGGCCAGATATGCAAATCTCGGCTCAGGCAGCTCGCAGCTCAGGGCACCCTTGAGTAGTTCGTTTATGCAAGCGACCGTCTTGCCGGCGCGGCGATGACAGACAGCAATCGCCCATCGCTGGGGCCTCTGGTGCAGGGCAAGGAACTGCTCGCGCGGCGAATATGGTATTACGACTTCTCGGCGTTCAACCATCTGAACGTGTGAGCGATCGGGGCGCCATCTTCTCCGCTGTGTGTGTTCTGTTGAACGGGCTTGCCGTCGAGGCGATCGCCGATCTCTTTCAGGGCCGCAATGTCTCCGGCCAAGCCCTGCTGTACCAATTTCTTCGCTAGGCGATCCAGCGCATGAGGATCTCCCTTGCCCTCAAGGCGCTCTTTCACGGCCTTCTGGATGGCATGACGCCATGGTTTGTCATGCTTTGATCCGACGGGCTTGTGAGGGGCGGCCACTGAGGTTCCTAGATTATTGAGCTTGCTTATTGATCTCGCGCCACTCTTCGGGCGTGAAGCTCGTCTCCCATGCGCGAATTGCGGGTGGGCCGAACGTCACGATGGGACAGCCCTTAACCGAAGTGTCCCACATCTCGCGGATAACCACGCGCTCGGCGTCGGAACTGACGATGCGGCGCTCCAGCAGGCCGGGTAGATCTCTCACCGCCCCCACGCATCCCGGCGCATGGCGCGGTATGTCTCGGCGGCGAATTGATCGACGGGAACGGGCTTGGCTGGCGCGGACGGCGTAACCTGAGTGCCGGCGCTCTGAGCGTACTTCTTCCAGTCAACCTTTTGAAAGTCTGTGCCCTCGACGCTCACAGCATCCCCTTTCCCCAGCCCTCGGCCTTGGCGCGCTTGGCGAGGCCGTCTTTCTGAGGCCGCTTGCCGAGCTTCCTACGTGCCTTCGCCTTGATGCTCGCCTCCGTGCTGGGCGAGATGTTGCCGGCATGCTCGGAACGGGTGGCGCCGGAGATTGCTTCCTTGGCGTGAATCGTATCCTCGATCGGGAAGCTGCGGCCGGGCCCGGCGAATTTGCCGGCGGGAATCTTCTTGCGGGCTTTGGCGGTGAGCTTGGCCATTAGACGGACCAGCCGTAATCCTTCGCGGTCGGGTGCTTGTCGCTGATCGACCAATCCACGCCCTTGGTGTGCCCGGTGCGGGGTCCGCCATCCTGCGTGGGCCGCGTCTTGCCGATCGGCGAGTCCTTCCCGCTGTTGAGCTTGGAGGCCACGTGCGGCTGCTTGCCCTTCTTGATGCCGGGGCTGTCGAGCGCGGCGCGCTTGTTGCTGCCGGAGCCGTCCGAGGCAACGGGGACGCCCTTGCCGGTGGCAACCTTGTTCAGGTTGGGCTTCTTCTCGTGGGAGGGCTTGCGCTTCTGCGAGGGGACTGTCTTGCCGCCGGCCATGGTCAGGGGCTCCGCAAATGAAAAGCCCGGCAGCGAAGATCGCTCCGGGCGCAATTATCCGCCCACAGATTGGCAACCACCATTAGGTCCGTCAAGACTTTTTCTTTCGGGCGCGTTTCTTGCGCCGCTTGGGCACCTCCGGGCCATGGACGTGCGACGCGCTCTCGAGCCATTTGAGGCGCACTAAGATGTTTCTGATTTCCAGTTCCCTCTTCGCCTCAGCTCGCAACCGCGCGTCGCCAATCGTCTCCAGGTGCGCCACCACAGCATCGGTGCGGTTGAGTGTGTCGAGATCATCGGCCAGCTTGTCGATCCTGGCGTGAATGTCGTCAAACGCCATCTGCGTGAGTGGCAGCGGCTTGAGCTTGCGGAAGAACATCTCTAAAAATCTCCCGGCGCGACTTGAAGGCACGGAATGCCTCGGCGCCTCCACATGGCAACCACCCTATCCCGATCATCGAACGCCATTTCAGGCGCCCATACCGGCAGGATAGCGCGATCAAGGATTTCCTCTTTCAGCACGTCATCGGGCCGGTAATCGCCGTCGGGGCGCATAAAGAGCTCGGCAAAGCGGATGGAATAGCGGTCCAGCCACGCAACGGTTTTAGCGCGCGTGCGCTCTACTCGGCCCGTGACGAGCAGCACGTCATACATCGGCTGGAGCAAATTAACCAACACCCCGATGTGAATGTGCGGAGTGTCGGTGTGGCAAAGGTCGTAGAAGGCGTCAAAATCTTTTTTGGGGCCGCGAACCAAATGCTGGCGCCCCTCCGCGTTGCTCAGAGTGCCGTCAATGTCCACGATAGCGGCGCGTCTTCCGCGCATCACATACCCCTAAAATCAGCCAGGCGATCGAGCGCAGCGCGGAGGTCGCAATGGAACGCCCGCGGGCGCGCGTCCCGGCAACACACCTCCGCCAGCAGCGCGGCATGCCCGGGGAGGTCGCGGAGCGTTTCGATGTAGGCCCGCCGGTTCCAAGCCTCGGCCTCGGTAAGTTCCTCCGGCCCTCCGGCCTGCCCGAATACGCTGTAGGCCATCGTCACGCGGCGCTCCATGCCGGAGCGGTGGTAGAGGCTGCGGAGCCATAGGCCGGCGTCGTAGCGGCGCTGGGCCTTGTCCTGGGGCTCCCCACGGTATGCCAGCCGTCCCCGGCGAAAGAGGCTGTCGAGCAGGCATTCCTCGAGCACCTGAGCGGCCATGATCCCGGCATCTTCCGTGGGAACCTCCACCGCAGGATGCTTGCGGCGCAGTTCCGGTGTGCCGGGATCGGAGGAAGGTGCCTGGTGCTCTATGGCAATCACTGGCGGGTGCTCGGCACCTGAATGGTTTCGGAAGTCTTGCCGTGTCTTTCCGTCCATTGGGCGGCGCTGGCGGCGAAATACACGGTACGCCCCCGATCATAAACCGCCCACAGATGCGTGCCATCAGGGGCAATCGCTACAAGCGCCACGTCGCCAGCATCAAGGCGCTCTTGGATGGCGCGCTCCGCCGTATTGGACGGCTTCCCACAGCCGGCGAGAAAAACGCAGGCGACGATGATAATCAGCAATGTGCGCATAGGGGCCTCCATGTGACGGTTAACCTCGCACCCCTCTAGCGGTCCCACAACAATCCCTGAGCGAGATTATCGCGCCGCCATGAGACGGGCCTTGGAGATCGGCGCGATGAAGTCGCACTCATCCCGCAAGAGGCAGCGCCAGCTGTCATGGCCTCTCACGCAGGGCTTGCCGAGATAGCGCCTCTTGCCGGCGGCTATGGCTTCGTCGCGGGTCATCGGCGCCTCTTCGTGAAAATTCGCGCGAAATACAAAAAGGGGTGAGTCTAAGCTTGAGAGATGGTCTAGTTATGCTTCTGAGTTCAGCCGGAGCGATGTCGTAGCCCGCCTCTCCGCTGTCCCCGAAGGACGCAGAGAGCTTGCTACGACATCAGCGGTCATGCCCCTTGAGACGAGCCGTCGCTAAGTCGCTAGTGATCGTTCCTCTTGCGAGGGTATGCGCGGCACCACTACTCGCCCACCGCTGCTGGTTTGCATACGCCGCTTGTACCAGCTTGCTCACTGTCGGCCCAACGTAGACACGGCCGATAAACCGACAGGCTAAAACCCTAGCATCCTCGCCTGCTCTTTTGTCAACAAGCCGCGAGCTAAGCCCCGCTTGACCAAATCTGGCCCGAAATTTTGCGTCTTGATTCCCTTGATGGCGAGCGCCAATGTGCGCGCATCGGCATCGTCGGAGGGGACGCTCTGCTCGCTTTCGGGGGCCCCCTCGGCCGATCGGCACCAATTCCGCCATGTAGCGAGCCAATCAACCTTCGTTGCCCCCGCCCCCGCGCGGGCCGACCAATAGTCTACGAACTTGTCGGCCTCGAGCCATAGGTTGATGCGAGGTAATCCAGCCGCCTTGCGCGCTTCATAGCCCACGAAGATCCAGCCGGCCGGAACCTGAGCGCCGGCCTTCCATCGGGTGCCGCGCGCGCTCACCTCACGCGCCCATCGCAAGACGCCTGTCGCACTGTCTTTTTTACTCGCCTCAACAGCTTTGGCAGATCACTCGTCCACACCACGCTTCCGCGGCGCTTCCATTCAAGGCAGGCCTTACAGGGGCCGGCCTGCCGCAGTTCTCCGCCGCGATATTGGGTTGAATAAAACGTAGGATCGACGGCTCGCGCCTTCCCGCAATCGGAGCAGGCATAGCCCGCCTGATTGCCGAGCCATCGCACAAACTCTGCGCCAGAAAAAAAATTCACCGTACGCTTCTTGGTGTCAAGCAGCTTGCTATCCACAGATACTATAATGCCAAACTTTTCTTTAAGATCTTTAATGGTGAGCTCCAAATACGCCAGTTCATTAGAGTGGCACCAGCGTCCGTTTATCCAGTAAAACGTCTCGCGCCAGTGCGTTGGCTTGGTGGCCATCCATTTGCGGGTAAGCGTCCTTAGGCGCATGGGCGCGACGTGCCTAAACTCATGCAGTATCTCGGTCGCCAAGATTCCGGCTCGCACGCGGTTCCCTAGCACTGCAGGCACGTCGCGCGTCATGTGCTAACTGCCCAATTGGAGGGGGTCTACGCGATCAGCGGACTTTCTCCCGCGATTCACAAACTTGGCGACGTTAAGCTCCAGTTGGACGGTGTTGATGATTTCACCAATCACCTTAGCCGTTGCATTGGCGAAAGTGGGGGTAATGGTTCCGGCCCTCAGGCCGTCCAGCGCATCAAAGAGCGCGTCGCGACATCCCACCGAAGTGCGCTCAATTGGCTCCTGGCGCACAATGGTAGGGGCACCGCTCTTTTGCTTCCGTGCCGAACTCATCTGACTCTCTCCTATGTGTGGTGTTGCATGATGTGGGGGAAGGGCGCCTTAATCTAGCATTGGTCACCCCCTTACTCGCCCATCGCCAGCCGAGCCCCGCTTACTCCCCACGGTAGGCGTCCCGAAGAGCCCCAGCCCCATCGCATGCGCCGTGGGGCATTTGGTGGGGCCACCGTTGAGGCGCAGCCATTCCTCTACCGAGGCGGCGGGGATGACCGTCAGGGGCGTTGGCTTTGCCCCCTTCCCTGCCCTCCGCTTGCGCAGATCCTTGTGGGAGCATTCTGAGCTGCACGCCTTGCGCCGGAGGAAGTCGCGGCTGTTCTCCTTTGGGCGGCGGACCAATACCTCGTTGCATGTGACACAGCGCCGCTCGACCGCAAGGGCGGCCGCGACCTTGCGGGCGTTAACCAAGCGCCAGCCGTCAGGGTTGCCGCGGTTGCCCTTGACGGGCAGGCCATAGGAGCGGCGCAGCTTGCCTACGGGGGAGCGGGTGAAGCCGTATTCGATGGCGACGTTGGTATCGCTGCCGTGCTCGCGCAGAAGCGCCTCTAGCTGTTCGCGGGAGGGGGGCCATGCTGGCAGATCACTCACGGCGTCCGCGCCTCAAGGTGCGCCATGGGATGCCAGAACGCCTCGTAGGCGGCTACCAGCCTCTCGTGAGCCTGGTCCCAGGTGATTTGCTGCTCGGCGAAGGCATCGAGGATGGCGCGGCGCGCTTGAAGATACTCGGTGCGGCTCATGCCACTTCCATCCGATCAGCCGTCTTGTCGGCGAGGTTGATGGCTTTCAGGAGCCACAGCGCGGCCTCCCGGCTGTTAGCCATCACGATCAGGGCGCGGCCGGTGGCACGGTCCTTGATGACCATCCAACCCTCCACTTCGCGCTGAGCGTCGATTGCGCTTGCCGTGGCGGGAACCTCGTAAAAGCGATCGCGGATGCCGATGGGCTCGGTCACATCAAACCTCGCTGACGATGATTTCACAGCCGTTCGCGGTCCCCCACCTGGCGGAGATCCCCACGACTTGGTTGTCATTGGCAAGCACGCCGGCCTTTTGGAGCGCGTCGAGCGCGCCCTTGATGCGGTTGTCCAAATCTGAACTGGCGTTGGGACGCCGGATGATTAGATCAACGCGGACATCGCCCCGGAGATCGGGCTGGCGAGCGGCGCGCATGCCTAGGACCGCCTCCGTGATCCACGCGGTGTACGCCTTTGTCTTCGCCCTGCCGCCCCCGGGACGATTGAAGAAAATGTTATTGAGTGACGGGGGCACCGGGATGGTAAAATTGGCGAAGGCCATTAGATAAACCTGCCCCCCAGCACGGGCATGTGCCGGTATGCCGGGCTCATGCGCTCCGCTATCAGCGTGGCGCGATCGACATTCTCAAATCTGACTCCCGCTGGCATCTTGCGTAATTGCCGTGGCATGGCCTCAGCGAGCGCCTGATAGCGGCGGCGGCGGGCGTTGTGGGGGATGGGGGCGATGAAATAGCGCGTGCGGAGATGGAGCGCCCACCACTCGCCGCGGCCGAAGTGCTTTCCCAGGTCGCGGTCGCACATGCCCCTCGCCACGAGGGCGGCAACCTCTTCTCGGGAGGGATGCTCGCCGACTGCCAGGATGCGGTAAGGAGGGGCCGGCGCATCCGAAGACGCGCCGGCTCCAGTTTGCCCAAGCGAGCGCAGTTGCGCCGGGAGGGGGGCTTGGGAGTTCGCAATCAAAGGTGCTGCTCCTACAGAAGGAACGGTTATCAGCGAGTCGCGCTCATTGAACCGGGCAAAAGCGCGCCATACGGGAGATAGCGGGCAAAAAAAGGGAGGACGACGGCCGGGGTTGTTCCGCGTCCTGCTCGCAGCACGAACAAGCCGCTGTCGAGTCCCCGGCCGTCCCGAAGCCACGACATACCTTCGCCAGAAGGGTCATCGTGGATTGCG
>VFSW01004197.1_pt1 | contig 21480 bp, 19 predicted proteins | sample 5358111 | NCBI WGS metagenome assembly VFSW01 (sample SAMN11554181, study PRJNA540505) | mine drainage metagenome | isolation source: sediment from site ElyBrook_90M | place: USA: Ely Copper Mine, Vershire, VT | collected 2017 | reverse complement strand
ATTGCCGACAAAACTTTTATCCGCCGCGCTCGGCCAAACAGCCGCAAACTGCCGCGCGAAGGTGTGTGCGGCGCCGGGCCACCGCGCCGACACGTAATTGGCGTCGCGGACGACAAAGGCGGGGCGATCATTATCGAAGGTGTCGCGGACCATGCCGCTGGTCTTCTGGCGGTAGTTGGGAGTGTTGGCGGGAACGTCGATGAAATCCTCGGGACGAGCGAGCGCGCGGGTGACCTCTTGCTGTACCGACATATAACCGGCCGGCTTACCCGGTCCGTCGGCGTAGGTGCGGTAATAGTTCGGATCCCAGAAGCGAACAATTCGTCCGACCTGCCAGGCCGCCCGCTCCAGCGCCCAGGTGAGCGCCGTAGTCCGCCGGCCAAACAGAACGGAATGGCCGCCGTCCGCGGTGCAGCTTCGCGCCGCGAGCAGCACGCCGTGGCAAATGGCGGCGACCGGCAAGCCCGCCGCAAAAAATTCGGCCACGAGCTTCTGCAAGTCGCCGCTTTCCAGATACTCGCGCATGCCGCGCGCGCGATGGCCGCCGGGCAGGAGCAGGCCGTCGAAATCTTGCCGGCGGACCTGCCGCCACGCCAGCGGCGCTCGGTAGGCCGGATCCTCTACCATCGCCGCGTAATCACGCCGCGCCTACGTGTTCGCCCGCCTCAGCCGGCAGATCGCCGTGATGTGCTGAAGCCCCGGCACGATGCCCCAGAGATCCAAGCCTTCGCCTGTGAGCATCATGCCGTCCGCCTGGCCCGGGCGGCCATCAGGCGTGGCGAATGTGACCGAATGGCCAAGCCGCTTCAGCACGCTCCAACTAACCGCGACCTCGGTTGGATCGAAATCCCGGCTCGGGATCGGAATGAGGACCTCTGCCACATTCAATCTCCGGTTAGCTGGCGGCCAAGCCGTGGCCTTGCGCCTGCCTTTGTGCTGCGCCACATGAATGACCGGTGAGGCGAGAAATACTATCTCCACAGCTCCATGCGTTCCAAGACGATGTCAAAAAGAATAGCCGCTAAACGGCCGGTCAAAAACGGGCCCGCCGCAGTAAAAACCGCGCTCGGCGCGCTGCCCGAGTGGAATCTGTCCGACCTTTATTCCGGGCTCGACGATCCGGCGATAACGCGCGATCTCGAGCGCGCCGACGCCGACTGCATCGCATTTGAGAATGCTTACAAAGGCAAGCTTGCCGAACTCGCACGTTCGCCCGAGGCCGGTTCGGCACTTGCCGAGGCGGTGAGGGGTTACGAGGCGATCGACGATCTTATGGGACGGCTGGCCTCCTATGCCGGGCTTATTCATTCCGGCGATACCGTCGATCCGGCGCGGACTAAATTCTACGGCGACGTGCAGGAGCGGTTGACGGCTGCTTCCACGCATCTCCTGTTCTTCTCCCTCGAACTCAACCGCATCGATGACGCCCTGATCGAAGCGGCGATGACCGATCCGGCGCTCGGCCATTATCGGCCGTGGCTTGAGGATGTGCGCCGCTACCGGCCGTATCAGCTCGAAGATCGCGTCGAGCAGCTGTTCCATGAAAAATCGATGACGGCGTATTCCGCGTGGAATCGCGAATTCGATGCGACGATCGCCAATTTACGTTTCAAGGTTCTGGGCAAGACGCTCGCCATCGAACCGACGCTGAACCTGTTGCAGGACCGTTCAGGCGAAAAGCGCAAGGCTGCCGCGCAGGCGCTGGCACACACGCTGAAAGGCAACCTGCAGCACTTCGCGCTGATCACCAACACGCTGGCGAAAGACAAGGAAATCTCCGACCGCTGGCGCGGCTTCGCCGACATTGCCGACGATCGGCACTTGTCGAACCGGGTCGAACGCGAAGTGGTCGATGCGTTGGTAGCCGCCGTGCGCGCCGCCTATCCGCGGCTGTCGCACCGCTATTACGCACTGAAGGCGAAATGGTTCGGCAAAAAGCGGCTGCCGCACTGGGACCGCAACGCGCCATTGCCGCAGGTCGCGCAGCGCACCATCGGTTGGACCGAGGCCCGCAACACGGTCTTGACGGCCTACGGCGCATTCTCGCCAAAGATGGCGGAGATCGCCGAGCGGTTTTTTGCCGAGCGCTGGATTGATGCGCCGGTGCGGCCCGGCAAAGCGCCCGGCGCATTCGCGCATCCGACGGTGCCGTCGGCGCATCCCTACGTGCTGCTCAACTACCAGGGCAAGCCGCGCGACGTGATGACGCTGGCGCACGAACTTGGCCACGGCGTGCATCAAGTGCTGGCCGCGCCGAATGGCGCGTTGATGGCGCCGACGCCGCTCACGCTTGCCGAAACCGCCAGCGTGTTTGGCGAGATGCTGACTTTCAGGAAACTCCTCGCCGCAACGCGCGACGACAAAGAGCGCAAGGCGATGCTCGCCGCCAAAGTCGAGGATATGATCAACACGGTGGTGCGGCAGATCGCGTTCTACACGTTCGAGCGCGCGGTCCACACCGAACGCAAGACTGGCGAGTTGACCGCCGAGCGGATCGGCAAATTGTGGCTCTCAGTGCAGGGCGAAAGCCTTGGCCCTGCTATCGAGCTCAAGCCCGGCTATGAGACGTTCTGGGCCTACATCCCGCACTTCATCCATTCACCGTTCTACGTTTATGCGTATGCGTTCGGCGATTGCCTGGTGAATTCGCTCTATGCCGTCTACGAGCATGCAGCGGACGGGTTCGCCGAGCGCTACCTCGCGATGCTCGCCGCGGGCGGCACCAAGCATCACTCGGAGCTTCTGGCTCCATTCGGTCTCGATGCCCGCGATCCTACGTTCTGGCAGGGCGGCCTTGGCGTCATCGAGCGGATGATTGAGGAATTGGAGGGGTTGGGTTAAGCGGCCTACTTTCCTGTCCCCCGATTTATGAGTCCTTTTGCCGTCTGTTCAGCCGGGGGCCACCCAGCCTTCAATTGGGTCGGCGATAGCCCGGCAATCGATCCTGAAGTCTTTCCAAGGTCGCATCCATCATGGCAATGCGCGCCCAAAGGCTTGCGTTCAGAGTGACTTAGCGAACGTAAGAGATAAGTTGAACGTACTCGCTGTTTCCGTTATACAATTTGTAAAACCGCGGAGCAGCTCGATGAACGGACAATCCCGGCTCAACCCGGTCGAGGGGTATGTGCTTCAGATCAGAAGAATCGGCAATTCGACAGGGCTTATCCTGCCGAAGGAGTTGTTGGCGCGTCTCAAACTTGCCGAAGGAGACAAGCTCCATGTCGTCGAGCAGACCGAGCGCGGCATCAAGCTCAGTCCCTATGATCCCAAACATGCCAAGGCGATGCAGATCGCACGGCGGTCGTTTCGCAAATACGCCGACACGTACAAGGCGCTGGCGAAGTGAATGAGCCGGAATGGCTCGACATTGGCATCGTTCTTGATTTCCACGCCGAGCAGCTTGCTCTTTTCGGCGGCGCCGACGGTGTCCGCGATATTGGACTTCTTGAATCCGCACTGGCGCGACCGATCAATAAGTTCGCTTATGGCGAAGCCGATCCAGCCGTCCTCGCGGCCGCCTATGGATTTGGTATTGCACGCAATCATCCGTTTGTTGACGGCAATAAGAGGACTGCGCTCGCCTCGATGATCGTATTTCTCGGACTTAACCACATTGATCTTGATGCGCAACCGGAGGCCGCGACAGCCGTCATTCTGAGCCTTGGCGCTGGAGAGATTACAGAGGACACGTTGGCCCATTGGATCGCCGATCACATCAAACCGCTCGATGCGCCCGGGATTGTGCCGTGACCGTGCGTATCATTCTGGCAGAGGCAGCCCCGATCAATGCCACCCACTGACAGCGAAAAGAATCGTTTCTCCGCCCGCGCAGCGCGGTATGCGCGCGTGGGCGCCAATGTCGGCGGCGTCGCGGCCCGTTATGCGGGCAGGCGGCTCCTTGGCGGCGAGCGCAATCGCGCCGGCGAAGCCTCCGCGCTCGCCTCGGCGCTTGGCAATCTGAAGGGTCCGCTGATGAAGGTCGCCCAGTTGCTGGCGACAATTCCCGATCTGTTGCCGCCGGAATACGCGACGGAATTGCAGAAGCTGCAAAGCGAAGCGCCGCCCATGGGCTGGGCTTTCGTCAAGCGGCGAATGATCGCCGAACTTGGCCCCCAGTGGCAGAAGAAGTTCGCGAGTTTCGAGCACCATCCGGCTGCGGCGGCTTCGCTCGGCCAAGTGCACCGCGCTCGCTCGCTCGATGGCGCCGCGCTGGCGTGCAAGCTGCAATATCCCGACATGCAGTCGGCGGTCGAGGCCGACCTGCAGCAACTGCACTGGCTGCTCGCCATTCGGCAGCGCTTCAATACGGCGATCGACACCAGCGAGATCGGCAAGGAGATCGGCGCGCGCGTACGCGAGGAGCTGGATTACCGGCGCGAAGCCAAGCATGTCGCGCTCTATCGGGCCATGCTCGACGGCGTCGACATGGTGCGCGTGCCGCGCGCCTGGCCGGAACTCTCCACCGGGCGGTTGCTCACGCTCGACTGGCTCGACGGCAGCCGTATGCTTGAGCACAAGAACGATCCGCTTGCAGCGCGCAACGCAGTCGCCACCGCCATGTTCACCGCCTGGTGGTTTCCGTTCAGCCGTTTCGGAGTGATCCACGGCGACCCGCATCTGGGCAATTACACGGTGTTCGAACGCGGCGGCAAAGCCGCAGGCATCAATCTGCTCGACTATGGCTGCATCCGCATTTTTCCGCCGAAATTCGTGCGCGGCGTGGTCGATCTCTATAACGGGCTGTTGCGCGGCGACGACGATCTCGTCGTCCATGCCTACGAGACATGGGGTTTTCGCAAACTCTCCCGCGATCTCATCGACACGCTCAACATCTGGGCGCGCTTCATCTATGCACCGCTGCTTGACGATCGCGTGCGCACCATCGCCGACGGGGTGGCGCCGGGTGAATACGGCCGGCGCGAAGCTTTCCGCGTGCACCAGGCGCTCAAGCGCAAAGGGCCGGTGACGGTGCCGCGTGAGTTCGTGTTTATGGATCGGGCGGCGATTGGATTGGGCGCGGTGTTTTTGCACCTGGGGGCCGAACTTAATTTCTATCGGCTGTTCAACCAAGCCATCGAGCACTTCTCGATGGAGCGTGTCGCCAAACGGCAGCAGGCGGCGCTCGTGGCGGCCGGGTTGTCATAACTCTTGCGCAACGCGAGCGCGCGTCGTGAAGCTTCGGCGGCTCCGACCGGTTGTTATGTGGATTGCTGACAGGATTTGCGCGACGCGCGCCAACTCGTTTGGTTGCGTCTTATAAGGAGTTCCATGCAAGGAATTTGGGCGCGCAAATCGATTGCGGTATTAGAGGCCGAAGCCGAAGAACCGGAAGTGCAGGCGCTGACCACGCACAACGGGGTGCCGCTTAAACGCACCTTGTCGGCCGTCAATCTGGTAGCGCTCGGTATCGGCGCGATCATCGGCGCCGGCATTTTTGTACTAACCGGACACGCCGCGGCGGCCAATGCCGGACCTGCGATCACCCTGTCCTTTATCCTCGGCGCATTCGCCTGCGCATTTGCGGGTCTCTGCTATGCGGAAATGGCCTCAACGGTACCGATCGCCGGTAGCGCCTACACCTATGCCTACGCGACCATGGGTGAGCTGATCGCCTGGATCATCGGCTGGGATCTGATCCTCGAATACGCGCTCGGCGCCGTTACCGTCGCGATCGGCTGGTCGGGCTATGTAGTGAGTTTCCTGAAAAACGTCGGCATCGTCGTGCCGCCGGCATTTGCCGGCTCACCGTTTTCCTACGACGCCGCCGAGCATGTCTGGCATGCGACCGGCGCGCTGATCAATGTCCCGGCGATGATCGTGATCGCCGGGGTTTCGGCGCTCCTGGTCGTTGGCGTTCATGAAACCGCGCGGGCCAATAGCGTCATTGTCGCGATCAAGCTCGTAATCATTCTCGTGTTCATCGTGGCCGCCGCGCCGTTTGTGAGCCTGCAACACTGGGTAACCGCGAGCAACCCGGGCGGCGATTTCATTCCGCCGAACGCAGGTCCCGGCCAATTCGGTTTCAGCGGTGTGATCCGCGGTGCAGCCGTCGTATTCTTCGCCTATATCGGCTTCGACGCCGTTTCGACCGCGGCGCAGGAAGCCAAGAACCCCAAGCGCGACATGCCGATCGGCATTCTCGGATCGCTCGTCATTTGCACGATCCTCTACGTGGCGGTCGGCTTCGTTCTCACCGGGATCGTGCCCTACGACGAACTCAACGTGCCCGATCCGATCGCCGTCGGCATCGACGCCGTGGGGCTGGCGGCACTTTCGCCGGTTCTGAAGCTCGGTATCATCCTTGGCCTGACGTCGGTGATCCTGGTCATGCTGCTCGGGCAGCCGAGGATTTTTTATTCGATGGCGCGCGACGGCCTGCTGCCGCGCGCGGCTGCGAAGGTGCATGGCCGGTTTCGTACACCCTATGTTACCACCATCGCCACCGGCGCGATCGTGATGGTGCTCGCCGGCCTGTTACCGATCGGTCTTGTCGGTGAGCTGGTGAGCATCGGAACGCTGTTCGCGTTCGCCATCGTCTGCGTCGGCGTGCTGGTGCTGCGGATCAAGGAGCCCGGTCTGTCGCGTCCATTCAGGGCCCCGGCGGTCTACATCATCGCGCCGCTCGGAGCAGCCTCCTCGTTGTTCCTGATGTTCGGATTGCCGCTTGATACCTGGCTGCGCTTTGGCGTGTGGCTTGTGATTGGGCTTCTGATCTATGCCCTTTACGGTATCAGGCACAGCCACATGCAAGGGCAAAGCGAAACCACATCCCGCACTTAGGTGCGCCACCTTCCCGGCGGTTAGGCGTCATGGTAGCAGGGCGTCAGTTCTCGGGTCCAACTCATGATAGATTCGATCTTCACAGCGGGCGCTACCGCGGCGGCGATTCCGATCTGGTTCGTCAACACCGCGAACTACACGGATGTGCGTGAACAGCTTGACGCGTCAGCGCGCGCGTTCGCGGAGGCAGCGAACTACCAGCCAAAATCCGGCCGCCATCTCTTGCTGCCGGGAGACAGTGGACTTGGCGGAATCCTGTTCGGGATCGAGGCGGCGAGTGACGCTACCAAGGACCCGTTTCTTCCCGGTACCCTGTCCCAGCTTCTTCCCAGCGGCGTTTATCGATTTGCCAACGAGCCGCATGACGTGCGGCTGGCGGCGCTTGCGTTCGCACTCGGTTCCTATCGCTTTACGCGTTACCGCAAGGCCGACGGCAACCGAGTTGCGCTCAATCTGCCGCAAAGCGTCGACCGCGAGGATCTCGATCGCGTCGTCGCAGCCGTGACGTTGGCGCGCGATCTTATCAACACACCAGCCAACGATATGGGTCCGGCGGAACTTGAAGAGGCCGCCAGGGCACTGGCCTTGCGCCACCAGGCGGAGATCAAGGTTACGGCCGGTGACGATCTGTTAGCCGCGAATTTTCCGCTCATTCACGCCGTCGGCCGCGCCTCCGAGCGGGCGCCAAGGCTGATCGAGCTGAACTGGGGCGACGCCGGTCATCCGCGCGTTTCGCTCGTCGGCAAGGGTGTCTGCTTCGATACCGGCGGCCTCGACATCAAGCCGGAATCCTCCATGCTCAACATGAAGAAGGACATGGGCGGTGCGGCGACGGCGCTGGCGCTGGCGCACATGATCATGTCGCGCAATCTGAAAGTCCGGCTCACCGTACTGATCCCGGCGGTCGAGAACGCGATCTCCGGTGCCGCGTTCCGGCCGCGCGATATTTACACTTCGCGCAAAGGCATCACCGTCGAAATCGGCAATACTGATGCCGAGGGCCGGCTCGTCCTCGCCGACGCGCTCGCCCTCGCCGACGAGGGCAAGCCCGAACTGATCGCCGATTTCGCCACGCTTACCGGTGCGGCGCGGGTTGCGCTTGGTCCCGATGTGCCGGCCTTTTTCACCGATGACGATCAGTTGGCCGATGGCGTTATGGCTCATGCCGCCGTCGAGAACGATCCGCTGTGGCGACTACCGTTGTGGCGACCTTACGAGGCGATGCTCGATTCCAAAGTTGCGGACATCAACAATGTGGGCAGCGGTGGTCAGGCTGGCGCCATCACCGCGGCCTTGTTCATGCACCGCTTCGTCACCGCCAGGTCGTGGCTGCATTTCGATGTGTTCGCTTGGACGCCGACTGCCAAGCCGGGCCGGCCCGAAGGCGGCGAATGTCAGGCGGCGCGCGCTCTTTATGCATTGCTCGTCGAGCGCTACGGCTGAACCGGCGAAGCGATGCGCGCCTTCGATCCCCGCGTCACGCCGGCCCGCGCCGACCTCGCGGCCAAGGAACTCGAAGGCAAAGTTCCGGCGGCGCGTTACGTCGAAGGCCGCTTTTATGAGGTGGTCGAACCTCAGGCGCCGCTGCGGGACGAGCCGAGGCCCGATGCGCTGCTCGCGACCGAGGCGCTCAAGGGCGAACGTGTCCGCATCTTCGATACGAATGCCGAAGGCTGGGCCTGGGGCCAGCTCGCGGCCGACGGCTACGTCGGCTGGCTGCCGGCCAACGCGCTGGCGCCGCCCGGCCCGCTGCCCACGCACAAAGTCGCCGCGCTGCGGACGTTTGTGTTTCCCGGCCCTTCGATCAAGCTGCCGCCAATCGAAGCGCTGCCACTTGGCGGCCATCTTGCCGTCGCGCGTATTGCGGACCGGATGGCTGTCACATCAGCGGGCGGCTACGTTCCAGCCGCGCATCTTGCCCCGGTCGGACATTATGAAACCGATTTCGTCGCCGTTGCCGAGCGTTTCGTTGGCGTGCCTTATCTATGGGGCGGAAAGACAATGCTCGGTCTCGACTGCTCCGGCCTGGTCCAGGTCGCGCTGACGGCCCGTGGGATTTCATGCCCGCGCGACAGCGACATGCAGGAAGCCGTTTTGGGTGTTCCGCTCAAGCACGCCGCCGGACTCGCCGATCTGGAACGCGGTGATCTCATCTTCTGGAAAGGCCATGTTGGGATCGTCAGCGATCCGGCGACGCTCATTCACGCCAACGCGTTTCATATGGCGGTAACCGTCGAACCGATTGTCGATGCCGTCGAACGTATCGCCAACACGGGCAGTGACGTCACAAGTGTGCGGCGCCTGCGCGGGAAGCCGTAGCGCGCCGTGGCGATGTGATCTAAGCTGAAATCGCCGACCCGGATCATTAAACCGTGGAGCACAGGCGATGACGAGCCCGGATCACGATCCGCACGCCGCACCGATCAGCGTCCCGCAGGTCAGCTCGACGCATCGCGCGGCGCACTTGAGCTTTTGGATCAGGGAGCTGCCCTTCACGGTGGTGTTGATCCTCACGATCGCCGGCGTTGCGTATACGAGTTTTTCGAAGCAGCCGATCGTCATACTTTGGGAGATTCTGGCGCCGATCATCGCGCTGATCTGCGTCGGCGCCGGCTGGCAGGAGGCCGCCGATAAAACCGGGCGTCTGCGGCTGGTCGTAACGCAGGTGCTGCACTGGATCGCTTTTCTGCTGGTCATGAACATGCTGTTGCTGACCAGCGTGCAGAGGATTTTCACCGCGCAAACAACGGCACTCGCGATCTTCACGTTGCTGGCGCTAGGCACTTTTACTGCCGGTGTGCAGGTTTTGTCCTGGCAAGTCGGCCTTCTTGGCTTGATCATGGCCCTTGGCGTACCGGCCATCGCCTGGATCGAAAATTCGGCTTTGCTCGTCGTACTGATCGCCGGTGCGGTGATTGGAATCGGCGCGGTGGTGTGGTGGCACCTCCGCGAACGACGCATCGGCGCGGCTTGACGCGTCGCGACCAATTCCTGCAGTGGGACGAATTTCAAACCGGCAACGGTCGGTCGAAGTTGGGCAGGCGCGTCTCGCCCGGCACGCTTGCCTTCCAGCGGCGGCCGTATAACCTGTCGCCGCAAATCTGGGTCGCGTACACCGCGACCAAACAATGCAAAGGGGGAGGGGAGATCATGAAAAGAGCATCCATGGCCATCGCCGTTGCGGCAGTGGCCGCCATCGCCGGGGCGACGACTTTGCTGCCGAGCGCTCGCGCCGAATCGCCGGTCGAACGGGGCGCATACCTGGTCGTCGTTGCCGGCTGCAACGACTGCCATACGCCGGGATTTTTCTTCGGCAAGCCTGACAAAGATAAATTTCTCGGCGGATCGGATGTAGGCTTTGAGATTCCGGGCCTGGGCGTCTTCAACGGCAGGAATATCACGCCGGATAAAGAAACCGGGATTGGCGCCTGGACCGACGAGCAAATCACTGCCGCGATTACAACTGGCAAGCGTCCCGATGGCCGTCAATTAGCGCCGATCATGAACTACGCCGCGTTTACGCACATGACGAAAGAGGATGTCGCGGCGGTCGTGGCGTATCTTCGCAGCGTACCCCCGGTGCACAATAAGGTGTCCGGACCCTTCAAGCCGGGCGAAAAAGTTTCGATCTTCACTTTCAGAATCGAACCGCCCGGACAAATGGCTGCGCAAGCGCCGAAGTGAGTGATGCGAACGCGCCAATAGGGCGGCGCGGCGTAGCGGCGAGGTAACGCGTTGTCATAGCCTGGCTCGTCCGATTCGCGAGTCCATGCCCGCAGCGAAACCGGGCATGGATCTATTGCGCCACTATGCCCGTAGGTGCCGTTTCAAGATTGAACGCAGCCGCGAACAGTGCGCGCGTATAATCGGTCTTGGGATTCTTGAAAAGATCGGCGGCGGCGCCGGCCTCCACGACCTTGCCCTGCCGCATCACCAAAAGGCGGCTTGCCAGCGCGGCAACCACGCGCAGGTCGTGCGAGATGAAGAGATACGTCAGGTTGCGCCGCTTCTGCAGATCGCGCAGCAGATCGACCATCTGCGACTGAATCAGCATGTCGAGCGCGCTGGTCGGCTCGTCGAGCACGACGAACGTCGGCTCCAGTACGATCGCGCGCGCGACCGCAATCCGCTGCCGCTGGCCGCCGGAGAACTCATGCGGAAAGCGAAAGCGGGTGGCTGGATCAAGGCCGACGTCGCCGAGCGCCCGCACGACCCTCGCATCGCGCTCGCGTTCCGGCATGTCCGGAAAATGTACTTCCAGCCCCTCCTTGATGATATCGGCGATCGACAGCCGCGGTGACAGCGACCCATAGGGGTCCTGGAAAACAATCTGCATGTCGCGGCGGAACGGCCGCATTTGCTTGAAGCGAAGGCCCTGAAGCTGGTTGCCCACGAACACGATCGGGCCGTCGGAGGAGATGAGGCGAAGGAGAGCAAGGCCGAGCGTGGTCTTGCCGGAGCCGGATTCGCCGACCACGCCGAGCGTCTCGCCCTTGCGCAGATCGACCGTGACGCCGTCGACCGCTTTGATATGGCCGACAACTTTGCGCAGCACGCCGCGCTTGATCGGAAACCAGACTTTTAGATCGTTGGCGTGCAAAATCATCGGCGCATCGGGCTGTGGCGGAGCCGGATCTGGCTTCGGCTCGGCGGCAAGAAGCGCGCGCGTGTAAGGGTGCGCGGGCGTCGCGAAGACCCGTTCGACCGCACCCTGCTCGACGATCTTGCCTTCCTTCATCACGCAAACCCTTTGCGCGATCTTGCGCACGATGCCGAGGTCGTGAGTGATGAACAAAAGCGACATGCCGAGCCGTTTCTGGATGTCCCGCAGAAGTTCGATGATTTGCGCCTGCACGGTAACGTCGAGCGCGGTGGTCGGCTCGTCGGCGATCAGTAGATCGGGTTCATTGGCGAGCGCCATGGCGATCATGACGCGCTGGCGCTGGCCGCCGGAAAGCTGATGCGGATAGCTGCCGAGCCGGCTTTGCGGGTCGGGAATGCCGACCTGAGTGAGCACTTCGATCGTGCGTGCGCGCGCGGCAATGCCGGTAAGCCCGCGGTGCAAGAGCAGAATCTCGCCAATCTGCTTGTCGATGGTGTGCAGCGGATTGAGCGAGGTCATCGGCTCCTGGAAAACGATGGTGATGTCGTCGCCGCGCACGCGGCGCATGTCGCGCTCGGAGAGCGGCAGCAGGTCGCGGCCGTTAAAAGCAATGGCGCCCGATGGATGCGATGCCGTCGGGTAGGGCAGCAGCTTTAAGATCGACAGCGCCGTCACCGATTTGCCGGAGCCGGATTCGCCGACCAGCGCCACCGTCTCACCCTTGGCGATGTCGAAGGAAACGCGGTCCACCGCCAACGTCTCGTGTCCGCCGGCGGTGAAGGCGACGGACAGGTCGCGGATGGAGAGGAGGGGGGCGATCATGCAATGCCGCGGATGAGGCTGGCAACGCCTGCTTCGCTTGGCTCAAAGACTGCGATTTCAGCCGGTACTCTTAGATCGGCATCGGCAGAAAGAAATGCACGGCAGCGGCCTCGAATCGCTGTGACCACATGGATGGCATCAGGTAGCTTTATTGTGGCTCTCGTTCCATCTGGACGGGCTTTTCGGCCAGCGCGCCGATAATCGGCCGTGTCGATCAGAATATCTCTGGTGACGGGATGCAACCGGAAAAGGTTGCTCCAAACAATGAGATTAAAATAGCTACGACGCGCATCCGGTCCGGCTTTTGCCAAGACCTCGGCGAGCGTCAACTCGCTGGTCATGGCGAGACCGGGCTTCTCCCTCAAAAACTCAAAAAACGGCTTCAGACGCCTTGCGATATCCTCGTCGCCGTCAATGAAGTAAATGAACGGATTAGCGTCAACATAGATAATTGGAGCGGGCGCTTCGTCAGTCATCCCATTCGTCTCGTTGGGCGCGAAGGTCGGCATCGATCTCTCCCTTCGTGCGATACGGCGGCTTTCTCATCGCCCATATTTCCTCAAGCGTCGGTGCGCGCTCGGGACGCTGCTCGTCCAACGTAACAATGACGGTGACGCGGGCTTCCGGATCGACGCCGACGCGTAGATCGTCGGGAAGCTTTGAGGCCGGATAATTCTCTCGGACAATTTTGTTCATATTCTCAGCTCCGATGCGCTGTCATATCAAACATAGCACATTCCCTATCGGAACGTCTTTCGCGGATCAAAGGCGTCGCGCACCGCTTCGCCGATGAAGATCAGCAGCGACAGCATCAGCGCGACGGTGCAGAAACCGGTCAACCCGAGCCACGGGGCCTGCACGTTGGCTTTGCCCTGGGACAGGAGTTCGCCGAGCGAAGGCGACCCAGGCGGCAGGCCGAAGCCGAGGAAATCGAGCGCGGTCAGCGTCATCACCGACGACGACATGATAAACGGCAGGAACGTCAGCGTCGCCACCATGGCGTTCGGCAACAGGTGGCGGAACATGATGACGACGTTCGACACGCCGAGCGCGCGCGCCGCAATGATGTATTCGAAGTTGCGGCCGCGCAGGAATTCGGCCCGAACCAGGCCGACGAGCCGCACCCACGAGAACAGCAGCAGAATTCCGAGCAGTACAAAGAAACCTGGCACCAGCACCGATGAGATGATGAGGAGCAGATAAAGTTCCGGCACCGAGGTCCAGATTTCGATGAATCGCTGGAACAGAAGATCGGTCCAGCCGCCGAAATAGCCCTGCACGGCGCCGGCGGCGACGCCGATGATCGACGAAACGATTGTCAGAATGAGGCCGAACAGCACCGAGATGCGGAAGCCGTAGATGAGGCGCGCCAGCACATCGCGGCCCTCGTCATCGGTGCCGAGCCAATTGTATTCGAGATCGCTGCAGCCATTGAGGCCCTTGCGCTGGACCACCGATTTGCACTCCGCTTCGGTGAGCATCCAGGTCGGCTTTGACGGTGCCGGCGTCGGCAGATCGAGGTTGTGCGTGTCGTAGGAATAGCGGATCGGCGGCCAGATCATGGTACCGCCTTTCTCCGCAATCAGTTTCTGCAGGTAGGGATCGCGGTAGTCCGCCGCGGTCTCGAAATCGCCGCCGAAAGTGGTCTCCGGATATCTGAAAACAACCGGAAAATAGGCCTTGCCGCCGTAGCTGATATAGAGCGGTTTGTCGTTGGCGATGAATTCGGCAAACAGGGTGACGACGAACAGTACGAGGAAAATCCACAATGACCAGTAGCCGCGCCGGTTGGTTTTGAAATTCTGCCACCGTCGTTTGTTGATCGGCGACAGCGCGAACCGCCGCGGCATGGGGGTGGGGCCCAGCGGGCCGGCCGGCTCGACATCCGGCATGAGCCCCGGCGCTTCGAGCCGCCGGGCCTCGGGCGTCTCGATCACATTCTGCGCGCGGGTCTTGTCGTCCACCTCATACCTCCCGCGTCTCGAAATCGATGCGCGGATCGATCCAGGTGTAGGTCAGATCGGAAATCAGGTTCACGACGAGGCCGACGAGGGCAAAGATGTAGAGATTGGCGAATACGACCGGATAGTCGCGATTAAGCACGCTCTCGAAGCTTAACAGCCCGAGGCCGTCGAGCGAGAATATGGTTTCGATCAGCAGCGAGCCGGCGAAGAAAGCGCTGACAAACGCGCTCGGAAAGCCGGCGATGACAAGCAGCATCGCGTTGCGAAAGATGTGGCCGTAAAGCACTTGCCGCTCGGAGCAGCCTTTGGCGCGCGCGGTGAGGACGTATTGCTTACGCAATTCCTCTAGAAACGAGTTCTTGGTGAGAAGCGTCATTGTGGCAAAGGCGGCAAGCCCCATCGAGACGATCGGCAGCGTCAGGTGCCAGAAATAGTCGAGAATCTTGTGCCACCACGAGAACTGCTCCCAGCCGTCGGAGGTGAGTCCGCGCAGCGGAAAGACGCTAAAGAATGAGCCGCCGGCAAACAAAATGATGAGCAGGATTGCGAACAGAAATCCAGGAATGGCGTAGCCGACAATAATCACACCCGAGGTCCACACGTCGAACTGCGACCCGTCCCTCACCGCCTTGCGGATGCCGAGCGGGATCGAAATCAGATAGCTCAGCAGCGTCATCCAGATGCCGAGCGAAATCGAAACCGGCAGTTTCTCCTTGATCAGTGCCAGCACGCTCACGTCGCGGAAATAGCTCTTGCCGAAGTCGAAGCGCAGATAATTCCAGAGCATGAGAAAAAAGCGCTCGTAGGCGGGCTTGTCGAAGCCGAACTGCTTTTCCAGGCTCTTGATGAATTCGGGATCGAGTCCCTGCGCGCCGCGATATTTGGCGTTGATATCGAGCTGGGCACCCGGCTGCAGCGCCCCGCGCGCGCCGAAGTCGCCGCCGGCCGAGCCGGAAATGCGCGAGGTCGCGCCGGCGTCGTTGCCGGACAGCTGGGCGATGACCCGTTCGACCGGCCCGCCGGGCGCGAACTGCACCACGACGAACGATACCAGCATGATCCCAAAGACGGTCGGGATCATGAAGAGAAGGCGGCGGACGATGTAGGCGGTCATGCGTGCAATCCCATCGTCATCCTCAGGTGCCCGCGCGCAACGCGGGCCCCGAAGGACGCTGCTCAGGCCGGACCGGTATCCTTCGGAGCTCGCTCCACTCGCACCTCAGGATGACGGAACAACAACTTTGCACGGGAAATGTGCCGTATACCACGTCCTGACTAACCCGCCCGTTGGATTTTCGCCGCCCTGCTCGGGTCATACCACCAGGTCTCGGGAATGCCGCGGAAATAGCGCGGTTGTGCGGCCGGCCGCCCGAAGACATCCCAGTATGCGATCCAGTGCGAGGGCTTGTACCAGTGCGGGATCCAGTAGCGCCCGGCGCGGATGACGCGGTCGAGCGCGCGGCAGGCGGTCGTGAGCGCAGGCCGCGTCGGCGCGGCAATGATGGCGTCGATCAACGCATCGACGGCCGGATCGGCGATGCCGGCGAGGTTGTTTGAACCCTTCAACGCCGCCGCCTGCGAAGAAAAGAACGAGCGCAGCGAATCGCCGGGGGTTGCCGAAAAGCCAAACCGGTCTACGGTGATATCGAAATCGAAGCTATCGCGGCGCGTGCGGTATTGCACCGGATCGACAATGCGCAACGAGGCGTCGATCCCGAGCACGCGGAGATTTTTGATAAACGGCATATGATGCGGCTCGAAAGTCGGCTCGTCGATCAGAAATTCGATTGTAATCGGCTCGCCACTTGGCAGGACGCGCTTGCCGTCGGCAATAGCGCAGCCGGCATCCTTGAGAAGCTGTGAGGCTTTGCGCAACAGCGCGCGGTCCGCCCCTGAACCGTCCGACACCGGCGGCAGGTAGGGCTCGCCGAAAACGTCGTCCGACACATGCACGCGGAAAGGCTCGAGCAGTGCGAGCTCTTCCGGAGTAGGCATACCCTTCGCCATCATGTCCGAATTCTGAAACACCGAAACCGTGCGCTGGTAGGACCCGTACATGATGGTCTTGTTGGTCCATTCGAAATCGAAGGCGTTGCAGAGCGCCTCGCGAAGCCGCGGGTCGGCAAACTTTGCCCGCCGGGTATTGATGAACCAACCCTGCGCACCGGACGGCGTTTCGTCGGATAGGACATCCTTTTTGACCCGGCCGTCCTTCACCGCGGGAAAGTCATAGCGCGTCGCCCAGGTGCGCGAGGTGAACTCCTCGCGAAAAAGGTAATTCGCCGCGGTAAAGCCTTCGAAACCAACGGTGCGGTCGCGATAATATTCGAAGCGTACGACGTCAAAATTATTGAGGCCGCGGGCGACCGGCAGGTCAGCGCCCCACCAATCATTCACCCGGTCGTATTCGATAAAGCGGCCGGCATCGAAGCGGCCGACCTTGTACGCGCCGGAGCCGAGCGGGACATCAAGCGTCGATTCGTCGAACGGTTTCGTCGCGTAATAGGCCTGCGAAAAGATCGGCAGCCCGGCCACGAACAGCGGCACATCGCGCGCGCGTTTCGGCGCAAAATTCGCGCCGACGCTCACCGCATCGTTGGCCGGGGCGCCGGTAAAATCTCGCAAGGACTGGATTATGATTGGATGGCCTTTCTCTTTCAGGAGATTGAGCGAGAAGGCAACGTCGCGCGCGGTGAGCCGAGAGCCGTCGTGGAATTTGGCCTCCGGGCGGATGAAAAACTCGTAAGTCAGACCGTCGGCCGAACGCCGCACCTTGGCGGCCGCAAGGCCGTACATGGCGTCGGGCTCGTCGCCGGAGCGCGCCATCAGTGTGGCGAAGGTCAGCTCCATCCCCTGCGCCGCATCGCCCTTGAGGATGTAGCTGTTGAGCGAGTTGAAGGTGAGAAAATTTTGATTGAATTGCCGATCCGGCCCGATCTGCGAAAAGGTGCCACCCTTCAGCGCATGCGGATCGACGTAGCGGAAATGCGTAAAGTCTGCCGGATAGGCGAGGTCGCCGAACGCCGACATGCCGTGCGATTCGATTGTGTCTTCGGCGCCGGCAACGCGAACACCGGGACATGCGGCGGCCGCAACACAGGCGGCCAGTTTTAGAACGCTTCGGCGTGTCGCCCGGATCATAAGACTGCCACCGTCAGGGCACACTTGCCGGCGCTGGATTTGACAAGTCTCACTACCGGCCGCCCGTCGTCGCCGCTTTTTCAGCGTCCCACCACCAGATGGCGGGGAATGCCGACGTGCCGTATTTCGGCAACGGGGCGGGATGTCCGAAGCGGTCCCAACGTGCGCTGCGCACTTTGCCATAATACCATTGCGGCACGACGTAATGGTTCCAAAGCAGCACGCGGTCGAGCGCCTTGGTGGCGGCGACCAGATCGGGCCGGTTTTTGGCGAAAATCACCTGATCGATCATGGCGTCGACGGCCGGGTTTTTGATGCCGATGAGGTTGAGTGAACCCGGCTGATCGGCGGCTTGCGAGCCCCAATAGCCGCGCTGCTCGTTGCCGGGCGAGAGCGATTCGCCCCAGGAATTTGTAACGATATCGAAGTCCCAGTTTCGCAGCCGGTTCTCATATTGCGACGCATCGACGACGCGAACTGACACCGTGACGCCGAGCCGATCGAGTGACGGCTTGTAGAACAAGAACACGCGCTCGAAGCTCGGATCCTCGGCCAGGAACTCCACCGCATAGGGCTCGCCGGTCTTGCTGTTGACGAGCCGTTCGTTGCGCACTTCGTAGCCGGCCTCCTTGAACAACCGCACCGCTTCGCGCAGGTTGGCTCGCACCGCCTGCGGATTGCCGCCGACCGGATTGGAATAAGCGGTGGTAAAAAGCTCGGCCGGGACCTTATCGCGCACTGTTTCCAATATTTCGAGCTCGCGCCCCTCAGGTAGCCCGCTTGAGGCAAGCTCGGTGCCCTCGAAATAGCTCTTGATGCGCTTATACTGACCGAAGAAAATCTGCTTGTTCATCTCCTCGAAATCGAACGCAAAATTGAATGCCAGCCGCACCCGCGGGTCCTGGAATTTGTCGCGGCGGATATTGAAGGCGAAGGCCTGCATCACGCCGAAATTGTTGATGGGAAATTCTTCGAGGACGACGCGCTTGTCGCCGACCGCGGGAAAATCGTAAGCGGTGGCCCAGTTCTTGGCGCTGTTCTCGGTCCGCCAATCGACGGTATCAGCCTTGAACGCCTCGAGCGCGACCGTCGTGTCGCGAAAATACTCGAAGCGCAGCTCATCGAAATTGTCGCGGCCGACCATGACGTTGAGTTTGTCGCCCCAATAGTCCGTCACGCGCTCATAGACGATGTTGCGGCCGGGCGAAAATTCCTTGATGCGGTAGGCGCCGCTGCCGAGCGGCGGTTCGAGCGTGGTTGACCCGATGTCGCGCTTGTTGCCGTTCTTGTCAGTGCCTTCCCACCAATGCTGCGGCAGGACGGTAAGCTGGCCGACGATCTGGGGCAGCTCGCGATTGCCCGGTGTGTCAAATGTAAACGTAAGCTCGCGATCGCCGGTTTTTTCCACCCTCACGACATGACGATAATAGGCAGCAAGCTGCGGGCTGTATTTTCTGAATGCGTTGAAGGAAAAAATCACGTCGTCGGGCGTCACCGGTTTGCCGTCGTGCCATTTGGCTTCGGCGCGCAAACGATAGGAGGCCGCGGAGAAGTCGTCCGGATAGCTGACGGCTTCGGCGATCAGCCCGTATTCGGTGGACACCTCGTCCAGCGCCGGGGTCAGGAGCGTCTCGTAGATGTAGTCGATCCCGGTTGCCAGCGCGCCTTTAACGCCGGCGATCGTGAGGTTGAAATTGTCGTAGGTGCCGATTGCAATTTGTCGCACCGCGCCGCCCTTGGGCGCACCAGCGTTAACGTAATCGAACTGTTTGAAACCGGGCGGATATTTCAGGTCGCCGAACAGCGACAGGCCGTGCCGCCAGACTTTGTCCTGCGCATGCGCCGGATCGGTCCCAAGCGAGCCAGGGAGCCGCGGGGCCACGACGGCCATCAGGGCCGACGTCAGTAGCGATCTGCGGTTCACTTAAATGCTCCAACATAATTCGCGCGGCGCAAATAACGCGACTAATTGGGCTGATTATGTGCTTTTCGATTGCGGCGCCAGCGTGCCGGCGCAGGACCGCGACACAATGGACTTCACATCCCCGTGCACTTATGGGGCAAAACCGTGATTGGTCACTTCTTCGGCTCGGCCGGCGCCGGCTGGCTTTGCGCGGTCGGAAGCGGCTGAGGGGTTTTGGACAGGGTATTGAGGTAGGCAATGATGTCGGCGCGCTGCTTTTCGTTCGGCATGCCGGCGAAGGTCATGGCGGTGCCTGGAGCGTCGGCGCGCGGGTCGGTCAGCCATTTGTTGAGCGCATCGAAGGTCCAGTTGCCTCCCAGCTTTTTCAACGCGTCCGTGTAGTGGAAGCTGGCCACCGACGCGACCGGCCGTCCGACGACGCCATATAGATCGGGACCGACCTTGGGACCCTGGCCTTCCTGCAGGTTGTGGCAAATCTGGCACTGCTTGGCGAGTTGCGCGCCGTGTTCGACTGACGCGCTCGCCAGCAGGTTTTCGATTGGCTGCGCGGCGGGTGCGGCTTCGCCCTTGCCCTGGCCCGGCTTTTCTTCCTTGACCGCGATCTCGTAGCCGGGCTTCTCCGGCACCGGCGCGGCAAAGATCGCGCCCGAGGCGATGTGTACAGCAAGTAGGATCAGGCAGGTCCCCAGCAGCGCGCCGAGAATCTTGTTGATTTCGAACGAATTCATCGCGCAATGGCTCCGCGGGGGGCAGTGAAGGGACGGCGCAGAGATAGCCGGTTTGCCTCGCGTTTTGCAACCCGTATAACTGGCCGGCGTGCGCTAGACGATGGCTGACGTCCTTATCCTCATTCCCGCCCGCATGGCTGCGACGAGGCTGCCGGGCAAGCCGCTTGCGGATATCGCCGGCTTACCAATGATCGTCCATGTGCTGCGCCGCGCCGAGGCCGCAGCCGTCGGGCCGGTCGTGGTTGCGACCGATTCGCCGGAGATCGGAGCGGTTGTGCAAAAGGCCGGCGGCCGCGCGGTCATGACGCGCGCCAGCCACGCTTCCGGCTCCGACCGCATTTTCGAGGCGCTCGCCAAGATCGACCCGAATGGCACGGCGGCGATTGTGGTCAACGTGCAAGGTGATTTGCCGACGCTGGAGCCGTCAACGGTCGCCGCAGCAGTCCGTTTGCTGGCGGATCACTCAGTCGATATCGGAACCGCCGCGGCGGAGATTACCCGGGCCGAAGAGCGCGATAGCCCGGCCGTGGTCAAGGTCGTGGGCACGCCGGTCGCGCCAGGAAGGCTCCACGCGCTTTATTTCACCCGCGCCACCGCTCCTTACGGCGAAGGGCCGCTCTATCATCACATCGGCCTTTACGCCTTCCGCCGTAGCGCGCTCGAGCGCTTTGTGGCGCTGCCGCCATCGCCGCTTGAAAAACGGGAAAAGCTAGAGCAATTGCGGGCTATCGAAGCCGGCATGCGCATCGACGTCGCGATCGTGGATGCGGCTCCTCTCGGCGTCGATACGCCGGACGATTTGGCGCGCGCGCGCGCCGTGCTATCGGGTCGCTCATGAAGCAACGAAAAAGAATCGCGTTCCAGGGCGAGGCCGGCGCCAATTCGCACATCGCCTGCGACGAAGCCTATCCGGGCTACGAACCACTGCCCTGTCCGACCTTCGAGGATGCCTTCGCCGCGGTGCGCACCGGCAGGGCCAAGCTTGGCATGATCCCGATCGACAACTCGGTTGCCGGGCGTGTTGCCGATATCCATCACCTGATGCCGCGGTCGGGACTGCACATTGTAGGTGAGTGGTTTTTGCCGGTGCAGCACCAGCTTATGGCGCCCAGGGGCGCCACGCTCCGAACCATCAAGACCGTCGAAAGCCACGTTCATGCGCTGGGGCAGTGCCGCAACATCATTCGCAAGCTCGGCGTCAAGGCGGTGGTCGCGGCCGATACCGCCGGCGCCGCGCGCGAAGTGGCTGAAGCCGGAGACATTTCGCGCGCCGCGCTGGCGACCAGGCTGGCGGCGAAGATTTACGGCCTGCAAATCCTGAAAAAAGACGTTGCCGACGCCAAACACAACACCACGCGCTTCGTCGTACTCGCGCGCGAACCGAAATGGGCAAGCCGCAAGGAACAGCGGGTGATGACCACGTTCGTGTTCGAGGTGCGAAATATCCCGGCCGCGCTCTACAAGGCCTTAGGCGGCTTTGCCACCAACGGCGTCAACATGACCAAGCTGGAGAGCTAC
>VFSW01004196.1_pt1 | contig 21483 bp, 18 predicted proteins | sample 5358111 | NCBI WGS metagenome assembly VFSW01 (sample SAMN11554181, study PRJNA540505) | mine drainage metagenome | isolation source: sediment from site ElyBrook_90M | place: USA: Ely Copper Mine, Vershire, VT | collected 2017 | reverse complement strand
CGGGGGTGGCAGCGTGACTAAAAAATTCTCTTGACGTTCAAGAGAGAATCTACCCGCTTCTTCGTTGCTGACTTCGTCAACTTTGAGGAATAGATTGTTGCGGCTCAGGCGATGGCGCTTCGTGTTGCAATGCCTAGAATCTACCCGCTTCTTCGTTGCTGACTTCGTCAACTTTGAGGAATAGATTGTTGCGGCTCAGGCGATGGCGCTTCGTGTTGCAATGCCTAGAATCTCCGCAAGTGTGCGCTCATCATCAGGATTTATCTCCAAGCGCTCAAAATGAACCCGCAGGTCTTCATCGATGAATGCCTTTCGATTCCGTTTCCACGACCAGTACTCGCCTGCAATCCACAGGTAATGATCTAGTTCATCCCAGTCACAAGCCAAGAGAGCCTCTTTCTTAAGCTTCTGTATGTTTGCGGCGAATATCAGATACCGGTCTGAATCGTAGGAATGTTTCAATCCGAGGTGTTGTTCTACCATCCATTCTGAATATTGATCCAGAATTGGAAGATCAGGATTGATGAAGAAGTGGGCAAACTTCGAGATGAAGACATGATAGTGATTATTCCGCTTGGTCAATTTCAGTTCTGCAATGTCTTCCACGAATTCTCGTACCAATTCAGGGCCGGCTGGACAAGCTGAACCAAGCCTCCTCTGAAGATATTCCGCCACTTTTGCGATGGGCCTCACACCCGCACCATACAAAATATTAACCGCCAGGGCTTTCAGCGTGACGGCTTCTTGACGTCCTGGAAAGCACCGCCTTAGCTGAGCGAACTCTTCAACTTCCCAATGACCATCCTGCCAAAATTTGCAGGCAGCTTCTATCTGATTATGGGTGAGTGGTTTTGATAACATGATGCAATTGTGGGGCTTGAGTTTGGTACAGTCAAGCCTCTGCCATAATCAGCGGGTAGATTCTCTCTTCTTTGCTGAGTATGACGACAACACACGGCAGTTGCGCTACGCGAATTGCGGTCACCCGTCCGCCCTTCTGCTGCGGAATGATAGCGGTTGTGAACGGCTTGATTCCACCTGCCCGGTCATGGGGCTCTCCAAGGACTGGGATTGCACGGTCGGGGAACGAAGACTCTTGCCGGGAGACGTCCTTACGGTCTACACCGACGGAGTCAGCGAATCGTTCAATGATGAGGGAGAGGAGTTTGGAGAAAAACGCCTGATCGAAACGTTGCAGCGGCATCGTGAATTGGCGCCGCAGGCCCTGCTTGCCTCGCTTGCCGACGAGGTCCGGCAGTTCAGTCCGCACGAACAGCACGACGACATCACCCTGGTTGTCGCAAAGTGCATTGGGGAGGGAAGCTAAAGGCCCCGGCTGTGCGAGCGCCAGGTCAACATTGTCAAAGGCCTCGCCGATCTCCGCCTTATTGTTGTAACCATGCCGACAGGGGGAATGCCCAGTTTTCTGAACCGGGTCTACTTTTAAAGCGCATACGTGCCCACCACGGCATTTGTTAGCTGTCCCCTATCGTAGCAAATCAATTGCTGCATCTCGTTAAGTGATCTGAGACTATGAACCCAGGGAGGCAACCCTCATGCACTCGACCATCGAATCAGCTTCAGTTTCAAAGGGCAGCCTTTGGACGGGACGCATCGTAAGCGGGCTACTTGTGTTGTTCATGATATTCGACGGCGTTACAAAGGTGATGAAGGCGAGGCAGGTCATCGAAGCCAGCATTCGAATCGGATTTCCTGAAAGTACGATCGTAGGAATCGGGGTTGCTTTGCTGGTCTCCACAGCGCTTTATGTGATTCCACGCACCTCGGTTCTGGGCGCGATCTTGCTGACCGCTTATCTTGGCGGCGCTACTGCCGCCAATGTGCGCGTAGGCAGCCCGGCGTTTAATACGAGCTTCCCGATCATCTTTGGAGTTCTAGTCTGGCTTGGACTGTTTTTGCGCGAGAGCCGGCTGCGCGCGCTCATCCCGCTGCGCACGTGAGCACGGCGACAGCCTCCGGCCCTCCAGGTCGAAGCGCAGCCCGGCGGAAAAGAGGTAACAATTCCGAGAGTTTACTGCCCGTCGTAAATCATCCCAGTGACCATGGAAAAGGCGCGGCTAATGGCTGGGCGCCGGGACCGGTTCGACGGCGGTTGATGGGGGCGTTTGGCCCGGGGGCGCGGCAGATTGATCCAGATTCTGGTGAGGATTCGAGCCTCCCATGCTGACGGGCTGGCCTGACTTCACCACCCAGTTGGAGCCGCTGCGCTCAAGCTGGTAACGCACCTCAACAACCAGGTTGGGATTCACCTTGCTTTCAAAGCGAACCAGCGCCTCCGCCTGATTGCCTTTGAAGGTAACGTCCTTGATGATGGTATTGAAGCTGGAAGGCTGAAGGCTGCTGTTCTGGTGCAGATGCGCCTGAATAGCGGCTTCCACGGCTTGCCGCGAGGAAGAAGAGCGACAGCCAGCGGCAGGCAGCAGCAAGGCGGCAAGGGCCAGCATCCCGATGGCGGACGCCGTTCGGCGCAACGCCGCGCGCCGTTCAGCAATAACCCGCAGGTATTTTCGATTCACAAGCCCTCCCAGGGCCACTAATGACCTGCCTCGGTATTCGCCGCGCACGGTCGGAGCGGTTGCCATACCGCTTACTGGCCCAACTGCGCCAGTTCCTTGCGTCCCTGCTCCGCGCCGTCAAAATTGGGATTCAAAGCCAGCGCCCGCTCCAGTTCCGAACGGGCCCCGGCGCGATTGCCCAGCTTGGCGTAAATCAGCCCCAGGTGGTAATGGATGCCGGGATCCTGTGGGTTCTTCTGCGCCGCTTCCACCAGCAGCGGGCGGCCCAGCTCATACAGGCCTTTGTTGTAGTATACCCAGCCCAGCGTATCGGCGGCAGCCGGAGACTGCGGCATTTCGCGACGCGCCGTTTGCGCCAGCGTCAAAGCTACGTCCAGGTTCTGACCGTGCTGCACCATCAGGTAGGCCAGGTTGTTGGCGGCCGGAGCATAATCGGGCTGCACGGCGAGCGCCTGCCGATAGGCAGCCTGAGCCTGTTGCCAGTTCCCCTGCTGCTCATACAGCAGGCCTTCCTGGGTGTAGGATTCGGGATTGTCGGGCTTTAATTTGATCACTCGTTGATACGTGGCCAGCGCCTGATCCCGCTTGCCGGTCGCGCCCTGCAACTGCGCCAGCGCCAGCAGGGCGTTGAGGTTTGATGGGTTGAGATCTACGGCCTTCTGCGCCGCGGCTTCAGCGCCCGGAACGTCGTGCTTGTTCTGCAGCAATACCTCCATCAGCAGCATGTAGTAGGCGCTGTTATTGGGGGATTTGGCGATGTAGGCGTTCAGCGTGGCCAGCGCCTTATCGGGCTGCTTCTGCTGCTCGTAAAGCGCCACCAGCCCCTGCAGAGCCTCGGCATAGCCCGGGTCCAGGCTAAGCGACTTCAGGAACAGCTTTTCCGCGTCGGCAGGGCGCTTTTGAGAGGCGCGGAAAAGCGCCAGGCGCGAGTAAACCAGAGGGTTTTGCGGTGCAATCTGAATCGCCTTCTGGAAGTTTTCCTCGGCGCCCTTCGCATCCTGCTGCGAGGCAAGCGCTGCGCCCTCCAGCACGTAGCCCAGCGGCATTGTGGGCCGCAACTGAATCAGCTTTGTCGCGGTTTGTTGCAACAGATGCGCGTCCTGTTTGCGCTGCGCGATGGTGGCCAGCGCTTCCTCAGCTTCAATCATGTTGGGGCGCAGTTGCACGGCTTGCTGCCACTCATTCTGCGCCCGATCAATTTGCCCCTGCTGGTCGTAGGCCAGGCCCATCTGGTAATGCGCCGCGGCATTGTCGGGTTCTGACTTCAGCACCGGCTGCAGCACGCTAAGGGCCTGGTCCGAGTGGTGCTCCGCATTCAGGATTTGGGCCTTGATGATCAGGCCGTCGGTATCTTTGGGGTTGGCGTCGAGAATCGCGGTGTCCACTTTCTGCGCCTCGTCAAGCTTGCCGGTCATTATCAGAAGCTGCGCGTAGTTCTTGCTGACGGCGCCGTCCTTGGGATGCTGCTGATGCAAGCTTTGATATTCGGCGAGAGCTTTTGGCACATCACCCATGGCATAGTAAAAATCGGCCAGGGCGCGATAGCGTTTGGGATCGTTCCCTGCCGCGTTTTTGGCGTCGATCATCACCTTTTCAGCCTGGGCCTTGTTGCCTTCAAACAGGTACATGCGGGCCAGTCCGGTGCGTGGCGCCAGGCTGTTGGGGTCAATGCTGATGGCCTTTTGGAAGGCGGCTTCAGCGTCGCTCCAGCGTTTTTGGGAAATATAGAAATTGGCCAGGGATACTTGATTCTGAACCGACTTGGGATCCAGCTCCGCGGCTTTCTTGAAGCTGGCCTCCGCATCCTCAGGCTTATGAGCGTTGATCTGCAGCACAGCCAGATTCATGTAGCTTTCCGCCCGGTTGGGATTCAATTCAATCGCATCGTGCATCTCCTGCAGCGAAGCTTCCGTATTACCCAACCCGGCGTCGGTGTTGGCTATCAGGATGTGGGCGTCAACACTCTTGGGATCTTTCTGCAGCACCAGTTGGGCCTGAGCCTGGGCGCGCTTGAACTCCCGGCCGGCCAAAAACAGGTTACCCAGGTCAATCTGCGCCCTCAAATTGCCCGCATCCAGGTCGACCGTACGCTGCAGTTCCTGGTAGGCGCCCTGCCACAGGCCCAGCTTCATATCCGCCCGCGCAAGCTGGTAATGAGCATCAGCAAACTTGGGGTCAACGCGAACGGAGTTGGTGAACTCGATGGCTGCGGCTTTGTAGTCGCCTTTGTTGTAATAGGTGATGCCATTCTTCAGGAATTTCTGCTTGCGCACATTCGGATCGCGGGAGCAGGCCGCCAGCATAGTGGTTAAAACCAGCAGTCCAAGGGTAAGTGTGAGTGCTTTTTTGTTGCTCATGGTTTCCTTCCAAAGCGGCTATGCCGGCGCTAGCTGGGAATATAGGCGTTGAGCAGAGGCAGAATCAGGTGAATAAAGCCCAAAGCCCGCTGCTGGCCACTGGCCACGCTCTCCTGGTCGCCCAGCAGTGTAATCACCCGCACCAGCGCTCCGTCTGTACGATTCAGCCGGACCGCGTCGCTGACCAGGTAATATTTTGCCCAGTATTCGCTGGCTTCGGTGCGGCCGTGAGCCTGGTACCAGTAAATCACCACCTGGCGGTCCAGCCCCTGCTGCAATACGTAGCGGTTCGCCGTAACACGCCCGTTTTGCCACGGAATCTGAATAACGGCGCTTTCTGTCGGCGTCCATCCGGCGCCCGGCAGGCAGTTCTTGGGAGAATGAATGGTATCGCCGGTGCGCTGACTGGGAAAGTAAGCGATAAACAAGTCAAGGGGAGACTGGGTGGTGGGGGCGGTATAGTTTCGCTCCAAAAAGTCGCCCGGTCCCAGCACGGCGCGCGACATCGAGCTGATAGGAACCTCAACACCGCTCCAATTTCCCACCTGCATGGGAAAATCTTCAAGGGGCTCGCGTGGAACATACACCTCAGCCCTGGAATGCGAATGAATCAGCAGCGCCGCCGCCCCCATGAGCAGCAGTGCGCCAATAAAACGGGCCAGGGATTTGCCGCGGCCTTTCATGGTTTTGAGCCTTTCATCCAGCGCGCAATGACCCTCATCAACTTGTGTATAAGAAACAGTGTAATGAGGGACAAAACAAAAATAACCCAGCCCGAGAAGGTGTGGAAAAAGCCCTCGGCCTTGTCGGGATTCCAGTATAAACCCATCAGACCGGTTCCCATAATGCGCAGGGCGTTGGCGAATACCGCCGTCGGCACCGCTGCAACGAACAGGAGTATTCGCAGCACGGTGCTGGTTTCAAGCAGGTAACCGTAAATAACCGCAAGCGTTCCCAGCGAAACCAGGGAGCGGATGCCGCTACACGCCTCCACCACCTCCAGCGACATATTGGGGAGCTGGATGATATTCCCATCCCGAAGCACCGGAACCCCTAGCCAGGTAAGCAGCGTGCTGGCCATGTTGGAGGCCATAAACTGCAGCGGCAAGGTGACCTGATTCATGACGATAGTTGGAATGGGAATCATGAAGATAAGAAACGCCCACGGAAAGAAAAGCTCGCGCAGGTGCTCCCATCCGCCGAACAGCAAAATCATGCCGCCCAGAATCAGCAGAAGAGAAGACCGGGAAAGGAACAGTTCAGCGCCAAACACGCCCACTATCAGAATCCCCAGCCCCGCTGCGATCAGCAGCAATCCGCTCCAGGAAGGGGACAACGGTATTTCAGCCAGCTTGCGGCGGCGCATCCAAACCAGGTAGGCGGAAAATAAGGGTACAAAAAAGCCGTGAGAAAAGTTGGGGTCGGTCCACCACTGCAGCACAAGGCGGGCAATTACGCTGGAGTACAAATAGGCCAGCAGAGCGATCAGGACAATAGGCTGCCACACCCACGTGCCAATCCCCGTAAGACCTACCGCACCATTATCGCCGCCCTGGTTTGGTGCTAACTTCGCCGGAATTGAAGCCATAAGGTTATCTCAGCAGTGTCGCCAACATCTACGACAAGCATTCAGGGTTCCATGCCATCAGTCTGACCATAGTGAACGCGCCAGCGGGAATCCGGTGGGGGCCGTCAGTTTTGGCGTGGGCTGACACCTTTACGAGTAAATGAGTTAGGATGCTATCCTCGCGCCGGAACCCGTATTCGTAAGCTCTTGCTTTCTGCTTGCCTCTCCATTCCTGTGGTTTGCGGCGTAAGGGAAAACATTTTCCCTAAAATGGAAATTCTTCCGGGTATTCCAGTTGCCTAGCTTCGCATCATCCTATCCGGCAAGAGAGTATCCCGTTGAATTTACAATTATATGACAGATTTTATGCGCCGCAGCGTGCCTTTGGCAGGTGGCCCCCATCTTGCAGATGTGACACTTCCGGGTTCATCGGAATTAGCCTAAGGGCAAAAAATGAGTGACAGCACTTTAATCAGACAACCTATAGAATACTTGGATACAAATACTGCAGACTGGCTAGAGGGCGAGCACAATGCTACCCGGTGTGTTAGCCCTTCCATGCAGTCAATCGAGTCTCTAATCAATGATTTAGCTCCTGCCGATATACCCATTTTGATTATCGGCGAAACCGGGACCGGAAAAGAGGTCATCGCGCTTCAGATTCATCGCCGCTCTTCGCGCCGCGTTCAACCTTTTGCCAAGGTAAACTGCGCCGGGCTGCAGCCCAACGACCTGGACCGCTGCTTTTTAGAGGCTTCAGCACCGCCAGAAGCTGGCGGAGTCGCTGGCACACTGTTTTTAGATGAAATTAACGAGATGGATGCTGCGTGCCAGGCGCGCCTGCTCCACCTTTTATCTCAGGTGGACGGCCCTTCGGACTCGAAAATGGGGCAACCGGCAATCATCTCCGCCTCCTGCCGATCGCTTGAAGAGGAAACGAGAGTCGGTCATTTCCGTGATGAACTTTATTACCGGGTGAGCGGCGTGTGCGTTCGCGTGCCGCCTTTGCGCCACCGGAAAGAAGATATTCCCGTTCTTGCCGACTTTTTTATGGAGAAATACTCACGGCATTACTCCAAGCCGCAGCGCCACCTTACTCTGCGCGGTCTGCGCACTTTGGCAGAGTATCACTGGCCGGGAAACGTAAGAGAACTGGAAAATACCATCAAGAAGGTGGTAGCCTTAGGTGATGAGCGGTTGGCACTTTCAGATTTAGCAACTCCCCCGGCCCCTCCACCTGCGGGGGATGGACCTGCCGACGCCCGTTCGCTGAAGGAAGCCGCCCGCGCCGCTTCCCGGCAGGCGGAGAGGGAACTGATTCTAAAGGTGCTTACCCAGACACGGTGGAACCGGAAGCGAGCAGCACAGGAGTTGAAAATCAGCTACAAAGCCCTGCTCTATAAGCTGAAACAGATTGGAATGGAGGATTCTGTTCACTCCTTACCGGACCCAAGCAAAGGTTTCTCCGACACTGCTCGATTGCCTTCCGAAAAGCATTCTTAAGTCCAGGGTAAGGTAAGGTGAAAAAGGACCGAACCGGCTAAGGCATCTGCATGCTGGAACGGCGCAGCAAATTATGTATAAGAAGTTCTTTGGCCTACGCGAAAGCCCGTTCAACGTCAATCCCGACCCCCGCTATCTTTTTACCACGCGGCATACCGAGGAAGCTCTTTCCACGCTGATGTACGGCATACAAAACCGCAAAGGCTTTGTCCTGCTTACCGGCGAAGTGGGCACCGGAAAGACCACTCTGGTAAACAAGCTGTTGGAGTGGCTGCACCGCGAGGGAATGCCAACGGCGTTTATCTTCAATCCACGGCTCAATGTCTCCCAGTTTTTTGATTTCATGATGTCGGATTTTGGCATTACCACGGATTCGAGACTGAAAAGCCAGGTCTTGATGAGGCTTAACCACTGGCTGCTGGAGCGCTTTCGGGCCGGCGAAACGGCTGTGCTGATTGTGGACGAGGCGCAGAATCTTTCGCCCGAGCTGCTGGAAGAGATCCGCCTGCTCACGAACCTTGAAACTTATACCGAAAAGCTCTTACAGATAGTGCTTTCTGGCCAGCCGGAGCTGGAATTAAAGCTGCGGCAGCCGGAATTGCGGCAGTTGCGCCAGCGCATCACGCTGCGATGCAAGACGTATCCGCTGACTTCTGAAGAAACTGCGGGTTACGTGAATGGACGCTTGCGAGTGGCGGGTTGCGACGGCCAGGAGGTTTTTGCGCCCGATGCGATTGAGGGGATTTTCCATTACTCCAAGGGCATTCCCCGCATCATGAATCTGCTGTGCGAACACGCCCTGATTGCGGCCTATGCGGACCAGCAGAAGCCCGTGCGGCGGGAAGTGATCGAAGAAGTGGCGAGGGAGTTCGAGCTCCATGAGGAATCCCCTGCCGTAGCAGCGCCGGCGCAGGGCGTGCACCACCCAAACAACAACGGTGAGGATGCGCGTTTAATGGAGGCGCTGCAGGGGTTGGCAACGCTGATGGACCGGTTGCGGCGGCCCGAGTAACGCCACCAGGAAAGGATGATATGAGCCGTATTCACGATGCACTGAAAAAGGCCCAGGAGGAGCGGGCTGGCATTCACACCTCCGACGTGGATATTCAGACCGCGGTGGGACCTCTGCGCGAACCGGCTCCACGCCTTGAGGATGCCATCCCCATGCCGGCGTTGGACACCAACCGCGCGGTTTCTTTGCGTGCGGTGGTGGAAAAGCTTCCCATGGCGGCCTGGAAGCCGCAAAAGGACACGGTACTCTTTGCTGAAGGAGGCGCTCGGCCAGTGGGCACGGAAGAATTTCGTACGCTGCGCTCCCATTTAAGCCAGATGCGCGAAAAGCAGCCGCTGCAGACGATTTTGATCACCAGCTCGATGCCTTCCGAAGGCAAGACTTTTGTGGCCGTGAATCTGGCCCAGGCCATCGTGCAGCAGCGCGGCCAGCGCGCTCTGCTGATCGATGCCGACTTGCGCTTACCAAAGCTGCATGAGGTGCTGGGCGCTCTTCAGCGCCCCGGTCTTACCGAATATCTTCGCGGCGAGGCCGATGAGGCTGCCATACTGCAGCGCGGCTTGAATGAGAACCTGTTCCTGATCGCCGCAGGAAGAGTCTCTTCAAACCCCGTGGAGCTGATCAGCAACGGGCGGATCAAGAGCCTGCTCCAGAAGTTGTCGCCGGTATTCGACTGGATTATTCTGGATTCCCCTCCGTGCGTCCCGCTTTCCGATTCCACGCTGCTGGCCGATTTTAGCGATGGCGTGCTGATGGTAGTTCGGGCGGAATCCACCCCCTTTGACGTGGCCCAGAAGGGCTGCCACCTGTTTAAGGAGAAGCACCTGCTGGGCGTGGTTCTGAATTCCGTGGCCCCACAGGCGGCCTACAGCACGTATTACTATTCCGCTTATGCCCAGCAAGCCGCAAAATCGGAGGAGGCAAAACCGGAAGCCGTTGCCCAGTAGCCAGCGGCGGACAAGACATAAGCCGACACTGCGATACTGCTGCAGTTAAGCTGTCTTTTCTTCATCGCGCTTCGCTCGCCATCGGAAGCCGCGCCAAACAGGGCGGCGTACTTACTTTCCGTGGCAGGGGCCGGACACGCAAAACCTTGCGCACCACCATTGGGGTTAAGCAAATTCAAAATAATACAAAAACACCAAGGAGGCGTCATGATCCAATTCTCTAATAGGGCTGTGGCAGGACTTATCACTCTACTTCTCGTACTGGCCACGTCTCCGGTTTTTTCCGCCCCGGCCGACCACGTTGTTCCTTCAACAGAAATTAAAAGTAAAGTGAATGATGCGGCGGCGGTGCGGCAGCGCAATCTTAAATCCGTTCAGACCTTCTTTGTTTCCCCGCAAGTCCGGCACGCATTGAAAAAGGGCAAAGTGGATTATGCGAAGGTGGAAAACGCTATTCCGGCCTTAAGCGATCAGGAGCTTGCCGCGCTCGCCACACGCACCAACAAAATCCAAAACGATTTTGTCGCCGGCGCTCTAACCAATGAGCAGCTCACCTACATCGTGATCGCCCTGGCCACCGCGGTGGTGGTTATTCTGATTGCGAAGAGTTAAGCCATGCCTGCCACGCCGCGTGCCGCATACCTCCTGCTACTGGCTCTTCTCCTGCCGGCGGTTGGCGGCGCGGCCACGGGGATTTATCTGGACGTCCCCTATGTCCGCCAGTCGCGCGATGGCTGCGGCTCCGCCTGCCTGGCCATGATTCTTGCCTACTGGGAAGCCCGTGATCCGGCTTTCCGAAGCAGCGCTCCGGATGAGGCCGGGATTATTCAAGAGCAGCTTTATTCCAAGACCGCACACGGCATCTATGCCCGCGATATGGCCCGCTACCTGCAGCGGTCAGGGATGCGGGTTTTTGCGTTCGCCGGCGGGTGGGACGACCTTGAGCAACACATCAGAAAGGGCCGGCCATTGATTGTGTGCCTGAAGGAACCGGGCTGGCACGGCCCTCACCACTATGTGGTTGTAACGGGAGTTGATGCCGGCCGGCAACAGGTGCTGGTGAATGACCCTGTGCGGGGCAAGCTTACCGCCGAGAAGTGGCCCGTGTTTAACAAAGCTTGGAAAGGCGCCGGCAACTGGACTCTGCTGGCTGTTCCGCGGCAAACCCAGTGATCGCGCACAGCCTCTGCGCGCTGCTGCTTGCCGCCTCCGCCACCGCGGCTCCCCAATCCTTCGCCGCAAAGCCATCTGCGGCCACTCGAATCAAAAAACTCTACGATGAGCAGCGCTATCAGGAGATCGTTAGCCTGCCGGAGCCTGCTGCATCCGCGCCGCCCGACGTGGATTACTACCGCGGCATGGCTTTCGCCAGGCTCAAGCGATGGGACCAGGCCTGGAAAGCCCTGCGCCAAGGCCAGTTGAAGGCGCCTGCTGATGAGCGCTTTCCGGTGGAGATGGCTGGCGTTGATTTTGAGAAGAAAAACTACCGCCGCGCCAAGTCTGAACTCCATCGTGCCCTGCGCCTGAACCCCGGAGATAATTACGCTGAGAATTTTCTGGCCAGCTTGTACTATCTTGACGGCAATACAGCCGCGGCGCTGAAATACTGGAACCGGGCAGGAAAGCCTCAGGTCAGCAAGGTTCTCGTCTCCCCTCAGCCGCAATTGAAGCCAAGTCTGTTAAGCAACGCTCTTGATGTTTCGCCAGGACAGGTTCTGGACTTAAGGCAATACAATAATACTGTCAGCCGGCTGCAGGCCGTCGGCGTCTTTCCTCAGTTCCGCTTTGAACTTCTGCCCACAAACGGCCCGGCCTACAACCTTGCCCTGCATCCGGTGGAGTCAAATGGCTGGGGAGACTCTACGGCCGCCGCTTTGGTTTCACTGCTGCGCGGGATTCCCTACGAATCCATTTACCCGTCGGTTTATAACATTCACCGCTCGGCGCTGAACGTGACTTCCCTGCTGCGCTGGGACCCGAACAAACAGCGCGTTTTTGCGGCTGTCTCCGGACCTTTAGCAGGCTCGGCTCGAACCCGTTACCAGTTCTATTTGGACGGACGCAAGGAAAACTGGAATCTCAACCCGGCTTTCGCCAGCGCCACGCCAGGCGCCACCGCCTTTCGTATGGAAAAAATCGAGGGCGGAGCGGAAATCCTTTCGGTGGTGAATGACCGGCTGGCGGTGCGCGGCGGAATTGACATTTCCGGCCGCTCCTACGCGAACTTCGCAACCACGCAGGCCTTGGCCCCTGGCTTTTTTGCCAACGGCCTTGTTCTTCAGGCCCAGACTTCCGCCCGCTACCGCCTGCTGGATTATCCCGACCGCCGGTTAACCGTGGATGCAACCGGAGCCATCCAGGCGGGTCACGATTTTGCCGCGGGTCTGAACGATTTTGCGCAAACCGAAGGCGGGTTTGACTTCCGCTGGCTGCCGCTGGCAAGCGCCGATGACTACCAGATGACCGCGCAACTCCGCACCGGCCACACCTTCGGCATGGTTCCATTCGATGACCTGTTTATGCTGGGCCTGGAGCGCGATAACAACCTGTGGCTGCGCGGCCACGTTGGGACTAATGACGGTATTAAGGGCAGCGCACCCATGGGCCGCGACTATACGCTGACCAACTGGGAGGATGACAAGATCATTTTTCAGGACGGGCTGTTTCGCGTGCGCCTTGGGCCTTTCCTTGATTCGGGCCGCATCAGCGATCCTTCCGGCGTGTTCGGCTCCCGGCGATGGATGTGGGACTCGGGTTTGGAATTGAAAGTAGGCGTTCTTGGCAGCACAGAAGTGGCTTTGTTCCTGGGCAAGGACCTGCTGACCGGCCACACCAGTGTGTACGGCGCCACGCTCAGTTCGCTCAATCGACCCTATCCAACCGGCCCTGCGCCGTTTTGGGGATATTGATGGTTTGGCGGCAACGCCTGTCCGGCGCGCCTTTGGTGTGCCTTCGTCTTGCCGAGGGTTCCGCAAAATGACGGCTCGCGTCAAATCATGAAAGGCGCACGATGCCAGGAAAGCCGTCGAATCCCATGTCAAAGCTCAAGATCCGCTCGATTCCGTGCTGTTCCATGACGGCCAGATGGAGAGCGTCACGCGCTGACAGCCGCCGATGTCCCAGCACAATCTCCTTGGCGCGCTCGGCGGCGCTCCGGTTAACATCCAGAACGTCATCGACGATGCCCAGCAAGGCGTCAAAGGCGGGTTGAATGGCATCGCGGCGATTAATAGCGACATAGCGGTGCAGAATCTCTTGCAGCACCTCGGCGTCAGTCACCAGGCGCTGGCGCTCGTTGACGAGTTGTTCCAGCCATCGTTGCGCGTCGCTCTTGTGGGCGTGAGGCGAGCCCACGAGATACATGGGGATGTTCGAATCAACCAGAATCACCGGTGCGCATCCGTTCCGTATCCCATCTCGATCTCCGCCAGCATGCGGTCGACATCACCCGACGGGTATTCCCATCGCGCCGCAGCGCGGATGACCTCGAGCTTTTTGCCCGGCCCGCCCTCCGGCTCGTGCTGCCGCGCCAGAACCAGGGCCTGCCGCACCCATTCGGCAATCGACATGTGGCGCGAACGCGCCGCGCGCTGTATCTCCCGGTAATCGGGATCCTTAAGGATTACCTGCAGCCGTTTAGCCATGATATGAGTGTATTTGACTCATCTTTTTGAGTCAATCCGGTGGCAGCGGCTCGGTTCGCTATTACGCCCGCTGCGTGTTTTTGTTGCGGATGTTGGCGGTGAAGAAGTCGAAGAAGCGCTCCGCCGCTTTTGCGTGCGGTAGCAAGAGCGCGGTCGGTCGCGCGGCGAACGTGGCCAAGCCGCGTGGGACACCGCGCTGAAGGAGCTCAGTCGTCATAGACGTACGAACAGAAGAACTCCGCCCAAGCACGAGATTAGAACGTAATCGACTTCAGCAGACTTTAATGCAAACGGCTTGGTCATACCATGACGGAAGTGGCCATTCGCGAGATTGTAGAGCTTTTGAAGACTCGCAATAGTCTCCCCAGAGAACGAATTTTGCCTTCGAGCCTCACCGAGAACGTCCCCAAATGTCTTGGTGGGCATCCCATAGACTTCCTTCGCAACTGCTTCAAGGGCATCAAAGATCCCCTTACAGGCTTCTCTTCCGCGCTGAGGGCGGGCGTCGTAGGCTGCCATTCCATCCCGAAAAAACGCCAGCGCAGCACCAAAGCGAGGTTGACTCAGTTCCCGGAAAGCAGCTTCGACATGATGTGTCACTACAGGCGGCAAGACGCGGCGAAGCTGGCTATGCTCTCCGAACTCACAGACGATGCCGTAGCTTGCCAGGAGTTGATTCACGATGTCTCGATATTCTTTGTCGAAGATATCCGGCACCTCCGCCGCGATCCGGGGGATGAGGTCATAGAACCTTTCCCATGGGGCGCTGCTAACGTCCCGGCTGATCGCGTGACGAAACCCGGCGTGTGGGTTTCCCGACGGTTGAATCCCCAGGCACTGGCTGATGATGTTATACAGCCGTCTTTCATCGAATTCTTTGGGAGAACGTTCGAGGAGCAAGTAAACCCCGTCGATGAATTCTTGGCGCAGTCCCGCAGGAGCGTCGTTGTCGACTGAACGAGCGCCTCTGTAATCCTCGATCTTTGATGAAAAGTCACGCATAAAGGCAAGCGCATGAAAACGTCCTTTATCATACGCCCGTCAGACTCATGAGCAAATGGACCGCCAATCGCAGCGCAGCCGCTGCCAGAAATTCTCCACCCTCCTATCCCTTTGTTGCTATAATTCGCGCTTTGCAATGCGCCAGCCCGGGCCGCGATGGCGTTTTGCCCGCTTGCAAAAACCCGAACATTTTAAAGGGGGGAAAACATGCGCACATTTAAAGCGTTTCTTTTAGCCTGCCTTTTTGCCTTGCCGGCTTTTAGCTCAGCCGCGGCAGATCAGCCTTCCAATGCAGGCGCCGCCGCAGCGCCCGCCAGCGTGTTCAAGAATCTGAAGTTCCGCGACCTGGGGCCGGCCACGGCGGGCGGACGCGTTACCTGCATCGTGGGCATTCCCGGCAATCCGAACGTCTACTACGTGGGCACGGGCGGCGGCGGCATCTTCAAGACCACCGACGGCGGCGTCACCTGGAAAGCCATCTTTGAGCATGAAGCCACGGCGTCGATTGGCGCGCTGGCCCTGGCGCCCTCAAACCCCGGCATCGTGTGGGCGGGCACGGGCGAAGCCAACATTCGCAATGACGTGATCGATGGCGACGGCGTCTACCTTTCCACCGACGCGGGACATTCCTGGAAGCAGATGGGCCTGGCCGATGCCGGACAAATTTCAAGCGTGGTGGTTGACCCTCACGACTCCAATGTGGTCTTTGTTGGCGTGCTGGGCCACGCCTGGGCGCCCAACGCCACGCGCGGCGTGTTCCGCACCACGGACGGCGGAAAGACGTGGAAGAAGGTCCTGTTTGTGGATAACAACACCGGCGTGGCGGACCTGGAGATGCAGCCCGGTAATTCCCGCGTGCTGTTTGCGGCCATGTGGCAGGCGCGGCGCTATCCCTGGACGCTGATCAACGGCGGCCCGGGAAGCGGGATTTACCGCTCCACCGACGGCGGCGACACGTGGCAAAAGTTATCCAAAGGCTTGCCGGCCGCGCCCCTGGGGCGCATCGCGCTGGCCATTGCGCCTACAAATCCCAATCACATTGATGCGCTGATCGACGCCGCCAAAGGCATGTTGTGGCAATCCCTGGATATGGGCGACCATTGGACGGCGGTCAGCGATTTTCACGCCCTTGACGTTCGCCCCTTCTATTTTTCGCGCATTTTTATTGCCCCGGATAACGAACAGAAGTTTTACGCCCTCTCCTTCAAGCTGATGGAATCCGATGACGGCGGCAAAACGGCGCGCGCCATTGATAACGGCGTTCATCCCGATCATCACGCCTTGTGGATTGACCCCAGGGATCCGAACCGCATAATTCAAGGCAATGATGGCGGCGTGTTTCTTTCCACCAATGGCGGCAAAACCTGGCGATTTCTGGACGGAATGCCGATTGAGCAGTTCTATCAGGTAGCCGTGGACAGCCGCTCACCGTATACCATTTGCGGCGGCCTGCAGGATAACAGCGGCTGGTGCGGCCCTTCGAGTGAGTTGGGACGGCGGCGCGGTTCCAGCCTGAGCTGGTTTACCGTCGTGGGTGGAGACGGAGAGTATGTGGTTCCGGCGCCCAGCGATTCCAACATCATTTACGGCGACGCGCAGAACGGTTTTATCCGCCGTGTGGATCGCACCACGCACTGGTCCACGTGGATCCGCCCTGACCTGGGGGCAGTGGAAGAGGCCAAACCCGCCGACCTGAAGTACCGCTTCAACTGGACCGCTCCCATCGCCGTTTCGCGATCCAATGCCAATGAGGTTTATCTGGGCGCGAACGCGCTCTTCAAGAGCACGGATGGCGGCGAGCACTGGTCGCCCATCAGCGGCGACCTGACGCGCAATGACAAGAGCAAGCAGCCCGTGGCCGGCGAGCCGCTGGCGCCTGACGTGAGCGGCGCGGAAACCTATGACACCATCATCAGCGTTACGCTGGCCCCGACCGATGGCAAAGTGATCTGGGTAGGAACCGACGATGGCCTGGTGCAGGTTACACGCGACGGCGGCCAGCACTGGACCAACGTGACCGGCAATATCGCCGGCGCGCCGGAGTGGGCCACGGTTTACCAGATTGGCGTTTCGCCTTTCGACGCTGGCACGGCTTACGCCGCCTTTGATGCGCATAAACTGGACGACCGGCGTCCCTACGTCTACCGCACCCGCGATTACGGGCAAACCTGGCAAAAGATCACCAACGGCCTGCCGGCCGAAGAAGCCGTGCACGTGGTGCGCGAAGACCCGAACCACAAGGGCCTGCTGGCGCTGGGCGGCGACACCGGCCTCTACTATTCCCTGGACGACGGAGGAAACTGGCTGCCGCTGAGCGCCATTTTCCCCACCACCCCGGTTTATGATTTGAAATTCGTCAAGAACACCCGCGACCTGGTGGTGGCCACGCACGGCAGAGGCGTGCTGGTGCTCGACGATCTGCGCCCTCTGGAGGATTACAAGCCGGAGTTGGCGGGCGAGACCTTTCATCTTTTTACGCCGCAGGCTGCAATTCAATATCACCACTGGGAGCAGGACGAAGGCCAGCAGACGGCCTATCGCGTGGCCAACGCGCCGCCCGGCGTGGTGATTGATTACCTGTTGAAGTCTGAGATCAAACCCACCGGCGAGCAGAAGAAGCTGCGCCAAACGCCGGTCAAGATTGTGATTACGGATGCCAGTGGAAATCCCGTATCAACTTTTTACGGGCCTTCGGAAGCCGGCATTAACCGTGCGGTCTGGAACATGCGCTACGACGGCCCTGAGCGCCTAACTTTTGTGCCGCAGCCGCCGCCCAGCCGCTTCTTCAACCCCAATCGCGGACCCATGGTCGTACCCGGCGACTACCGCATCAGCGTTACGGTGAACGGCAGCTCACAAACTACAAGTGCGAAGGTTCTGGCAGATCCCAATCTCCACGTGAGCCCGGCCACGCTCAGCGCGCAGTTGAAGGCTGCCCTGGCAGCGCGCGACAACCTGAACGCCGTAAACGAAATGCTGAACCGCCTGGAGGCAATCCGGCGCCAGATCAACTCCTTTCAGACTTCGGTGAAAGGCGGCGCCGATCCGTCGCTGGCCAGCCGCTACGCCGGCCTGCTGCGCCAGGGCAGCGCGCTTAGCAAGAGCCTGCAGGCCGAAGAGGAGAAAGTCTTCAATACCCGTTTGCAGCGCAACTCGCCGGAGGATGACATCCACTACCTCTCAAGACTTCATGGCCAGTTGGCTAGCCTATTTTCCCGGCTCTCATTCGCCTACGGGCAGGCCCCGAACGCCATGATGCTGGCGCGCCTGGACGAGCTGGAAAAGCAGGTGAGCCAGCGCCTGGGCGAGTTTAATTCCATGCTGAAGGGTCCCATAGCCGCGTATAACAAGGCGGCCTATGACGCGGGCTTGGCCACGGCCGGCGGCGGCAGCCCGTTGCAGGTAAAGACGGCAGCGGGGGAATAAGCCGCTAAAAGGACAAAAACCGGCGTGCGCCAAGGCGTGGCTCACATTGCGGCGCGCAGGCGCCCGGTCGCGCCCAACCGCCGTCCTGAAGCGTGATTGGACGCAAACCTAAACCGCCACGCGGAGGTGGAGATGAGCAGTGTCATGGGTTGTTATTCCCAGAACCATTCATCATTTTGGCGGAATGCTTTGGCAATCGTCCTGGGCATTGCCACTGCAGCCCTGGCCGCACCGCTGCGTGCGCAGGTGCAACCCAATGCCCTGCAGGAGATGCGCTGGCGCGAGATTGGCCCCTATCGCGGCGGCCGCACCCGCGCGGTTTGCGGCGTGCCTTCGCAGCCGCACGTGTTTTATGCGGGCGCCGTGAACGGCGGCGTATGGAAAACCGATGACGACGGCCGCACCTGGACGCCTATTTTTGACGGCCAGCCCACCGGTTCCATCGGCGCGATTGCCGTAGCTCCTTCTGATCCCAACGTGATCTACGTGGGCAGCGGCGAGGGGCTGCAGCGGCCGGACCTTTCCACCGGCGACGGCATTTACAAATCCACCGACGCGGGCCGCACCTGGACCCATCTGGGCCTGCGCGACGGCCAGCAGATTCCCCAAATCGCCGTTGATCCGCACGATGCCCGCCGCCTTTTTGTGGCCGTGCTTGGCCACCCCTATGGCCCCAACCCGGAGCGCGGCATCTACCGCTCCACCGACGGCGGCGCTACTTTCCAGAAGGTGCTTTTTAAGGACGAAAACACCGGCGGCTCCGACGTTGAAATTGATCCGTCGAATCCGCAGGTCGTCTACGCTTCCTTGTGGGAATCACGCCAGGGGCCATGGGAAAACAGCCAATGGATGGGGACCAGCGGCGGCCTGTTCAAATCCACCGACGGCGGCGATACTTGGCGCCAGCTAACCTCGGGTCTGCCCAAGGACGTTGTTCAGGTGAACCTGGCCATAGCGCCCAGCGATCCCCACCGGCTTTACGCAACCCTGGCCATGATGCGCGGCCTGGCGATTTACCGCTCCATTGACGGCGGAGCCACCTGGGAGCGCGCCACCACCGATCCGCGTCCTGCCGAGCGCATTGGCGGCGGCGATCTGCCGGTGCCCAGGGTTGACCCGCAGAATCCAGATGTGGTTTATGTGGCCAGCATCGTTACGTGGAAGTCGACAGACGGAGGCAAGACCTGGACAGGCATCCGCGGCGCGCCGGGCGGCGACGATTATCAGAATATCTGGATCAACCCGCGCGACCCTGGCATTATTCTGCTGGGCAGTGATCAGGGCGCGATTGTCACTGTAAACGGCGGCAGAACGTGGAGCTCCTGGTATAACCAGCCCACGGCGCAGTTGTATCACGCGGGCGCGGACAACGCCTTTCCCTATCGCGTTTGCAGCGGACAGCAGGAAAGCGGCTCGGCCTGCGTTTCCAGCCGGGGCGATTGGGGAGAAATCACCTGGCGCGATTGGACAACGGTAGGCGCGGAAGAATACGGATACGTAACGCCCGACCCTCTCAATTCCGATCTGGTTTACGGCGGAAAGCTCACCCGCTTTGACCGGCGCACCGGCCAGGCTGCGGACGTTTCTCCGCAGCCGATCCGCACACCGGGCTTTCGCACCGTGCGCACGCAGCCTGAGGTGTTTTCGCCAGTCGACCCGCACATCCTGTACTTTGCGTCGAATACGGTTTGGAAAACGCGCGACGGCGGCCGCACCTGGCAGCAGATCAGCCCGGACCTGACGCGCAAGACCTGGGATATTCCGGCGAGCGTAGGCAAGTACCGCGACCTGGCCACCGCCAAGCCCTCCCAGCGCGGCGTGGTCTACACATTGGCTCCTTCGCCGCTCGACCTGAACCTGATCTGGGCAGGGACCGACGACGGCGAGATCCAGGTAACGCGCGACGGCGGCCACCACTGGAACAACGTGACGCCGCCCAGCCTGACGGCGTGGGAAAAAGTGGCCAATATGGATGCCGGCCACTTTGACAAGCTGACCGCCTACGCCGCCATCAACACTTTCCGCCTTGATGACCTTCGGCCGCACATTCTGATTACCCACGACAGCGGCAAAACCTGGAAGGAGGAAACAAACGGCATTCCCGGCGGCGCCTGCGTCAACGTGGTGCGCGAGGATCCTGTGCGCAAGGGGCTGCTGTTTGCCGGCACGGAGCGCGAGGTCTACGTTTCCTTTGACGATGGCGCGCATTGGCAGCCGCTGCGCCAGAATATGCCCGCTACCTCTGTGCGCGACCTGCTGATCAAGGGCGACGATCTGATCGCCGCCACTCACGGCCGCGGCTTCTGGATAATGGATAACCTCACGCCGTTGCGCCAGGTGAACACCAGGGTGACCGCGTCCGGCGCCTCCTTGTTCCGCCCGCAAACCGCGCTGCGCGTGCGCTGGAACGTGAATACCGATACTCCGCTGCCGCCCGATGTGGCCGCCGGCCAGAACCCTCCCGAAGGCGCCATGATTGACTACTATCTTGGCACACCGGCTCAGTCCGTCACACTGGAAGTGCTGGATGCGGCGGGCAAGCTGGTGCGGCGCTATTCCAGCGCTGATCCGCTGCCGGCCATCGATCCCAAGCTCGGCATTCCCACCTACTGGGTGCGGCCGCCCCAGGCCCTTTCCACCGCGGCCGGCGTGCACCGCTTTCTTTGGGACATGCACTACACGCCCATTCCCGGCCGGGCGGATTACCCCATGCAGGCGGTCTACCACAACACCGCGCCCGCGCCCTCTTCGCCCTGGGTTATGCCCGGCGCGTACCAAGTGCGGCTTACGGTGGATGGCAAAAGCTATACCCAGCCTATAGCGGTGAAGATGGACCCGAGGGTAAAGACGCCAATGGCCGGCTTGCAGCAGCAGTACGAACTTTCGCGGCAGTTGTACGACGCCATGGGAGAAACCGCGAGGGCGCTGGATGAAATTAAGAGCGTGCGCGGCCAGTTGAAGGAGCTGGAGGCAAAGGCCTCAGCCGGAAGCCTGGCCGGGGCCATCACCGCGCTTGATAAAAAGGCGGAAGCGATTGGCGGGCGCAACCTGGGCGAGTTCGGATTCTTCTTCTACCACGGCCCCGATACGCTGCAAAGCATTCGCGGATCCCTGGGCATGCTGATGGGCATGCTGCAGGGCGCGGATGTTGCGCCCACGGCGGCACAGGCGGCTGCGGCAGCTAAGCGCCACCAAACTGTGCAAAGCTTGTTGGCGCGCTGGAATGCGGTAAAAAGCACCGACCTGCCGGCCTTAAACCGGCAGCTTGTAAAGGCGAACCTGGCTGAGATCAAATTGTAGCGGCGTGGGGTCAAAGCTGGTCTCCGCGTCCCTCAAGCCGAGCCGGGCAAAGCGCTCTTCCACCTGCGACCCCGCCAACTGCCATTGCTGCCCCCAGGGATAATGCAATTCATCCTGCGCCACCGCCCCCGTGTAGTCCGTCACCTGCGCCGTTGTCCCGATGCGGCCCTGGTGCATAAAATAGGTTC
>VFSW01004195.1_pt1 | contig 21486 bp, 17 predicted proteins | sample 5358111 | NCBI WGS metagenome assembly VFSW01 (sample SAMN11554181, study PRJNA540505) | mine drainage metagenome | isolation source: sediment from site ElyBrook_90M | place: USA: Ely Copper Mine, Vershire, VT | collected 2017 | reverse complement strand
AACAACTTCACAGACCGAATGATCGCCATTCAGAGCAACGCGTTTGGCGGCCACTCTGTAAAAAAAGCCGAATAGCTTTCAGCGCAAGTGCGGACAAAAACTTCAAACGAGCTACAGACGAGGAGGCAACCATGGCAACGACGGAAGTCAGCATCACACCCGAAGCAGTAGAGGCCAGCAAAAAGGCGGAAATCACGCCAGACCCATGCATTGTGGTCATCTTTGGCGCATCCGGCGACCTGACCAAACGCAAGCTGCTCCCCGCGCTCTACCATTTGGAGCAGGGCGGACTGCTGCCGCAGAAGTTCGCCGTGGTGGGCGTGGCCCGGCGTCCGTTGGGCAGCACCTTTGCAGAGGACATGCGCGAAGGTATCGTCAATTTCGGCGGCGTGAAGACCGACGATCCAAAGCTGGAGGAGTTCATCGCGAAAGTACAGTACCACGCCATGAATTTCGATGACGCCAACGGCTACAGCGCGCTGAAGACGCTGCTGGCCAGCCTCGACACCAAATACGGCACCAACGGCAACCGGCTCTTCTACCTTGCCACCGCGCCGGACTACTTCGCTGACATCATCCAGCACCTGGGAGCGACTGGCATGGCCAAGCCCGCGAACGCGGGGGACGCAAAGACCTGGGTCCGAACCATCATCGAAAAGCCCTTCGGCCATGACCTGGCATCGGCACGCGTGCTCAATGACGACGTGAACCAGGTATTCGACGAAGACCAGATATTCCGTATTGACCACTACCTGGGCAAGGAAACGGTCCAGAACATCCTCATCTTCCGCTTCGCCAACGGCATCTTTGAGCCGGTGTGGAATCGCAACTACATTGACCACGTGCAGATCACTGCGGCCGAGAGCATCGGAATTGAGGGACGCGGACCGTTCTATGAGAGCGCGGGCGCATTGCGCGACGTGATGCAGAACCACGTCATGGAGCTACTGTCGTTTGTCGCCATGGAGCCTCCCATTTCATTTGAGGCATCGGCTGTCCGCGCGGAAAAAATCAAGGTGTGGCGCGCCATCCAACCCATCCCGGCGAGCGATACGGTGCGCGGCCAGTATGGCCCTGGCACAGTCGACGGCAAAGACGCCATCGGCTACCGCCAGGAGGACCGCGTCAGTCCCGAGTCTCAGACAGAAACCTTCGCTGCGCTGCGGCTAGAGATAGAAAACTGGCGCTGGGCCGGCGTGCCGTTCTACATTCGCGCAGGCAAGCGTCTGGCCAAGCGCGAAACCGAGATCACGATCCAGTTCAAGCAGCCTCCGCTGCTGCTTTTCAAGGACCACGCCGGCCCCTGCGGAGAACAGATCGAGCCCAATACCATCTCCATGCGCATCCAGCCCGATGAGGGCATTGCGCTTCGCTTTGGAGCAAAGGTACCTGGCCCCAGCATGAACATATGTCCCGTAAACATGGATTTCAGCTATGCCGTAGCGTTTGGCCCATCCTCCAACAATGGCTACGAACGCCTGCTGCTGGACGCCATGCTCGGCGACGCCACGCTCTTTGCCCACCGCGATGGAGTAGAGGCCACATGGGCTCTGATGACGCCCATTCTGGAAGCATGGAAGTCCACTCCCATCCAGAACCTGCCCAACTATGCCGCGGGTACATGGGGGCCGGAATCCTCCAATGAACTGCTGGCCCGCGATGGCCGCACATGGCGGAAGTCATAAGGAACGATCTCGATGCCACGCACAACAAGAGTCATCTACACAGTTCGGGACACACCTGGCGAGCTTAATGAGATTGCCGCAGCGCGCTTTGCTTCAGCAGTGGCTGAGGCAGTAGCACAACGCGGTGTCGCGCGCATCGCCATCTCCGGTGGCAACACGCCAGAGGAAGCCTTCGCACTATGGGCCAACCCCGACCACCCCTACCTCAACCAGACTCCCTGGGACAAGCTCGAACTCTACTGGGTCGATGAGCGCTGCGTTCCACCCGACCACGCCGAGTCAAACTACCGCATGACGAATGAAGTACTGCTCTCCAAAGTGCCTATCAACCCGGCGAAAATCTTCCGCATGGAAGGCGAGCTTGATCCGGAAGTGGCGGCGGCGCGCTATGAGAGCGCCATACGCAACAACCTCCGGCTGGAAGGCGCGGAGCTTCCCCGCTTCGACCTTGTTCAACTCGGCATGGGCGACGATGGTCATACTGCGTCACTCTTTCCCCACACAGACGCCATCAACGAACTGGGCCGCCTGGTAGTTGCCAACCACGTGCCGCAGAAAGATGCCTGGCGCGTCACGCTCACCTGGCCGGTCATCAACAATGCCGCCCAGGTCTTCTTCCTCATAGAAGGCAGAGCCAAAGCACATGTACTGAAAAACGTGCTTCTTGGACCTTATGATCCTGACCAGACACCGGCACAACTCATCCGGCCCTCAAGTGGTGTACTCTCCTTCTTGCTCGACAAAGAGGCCGCAGAGGAGTTGCCGCCAGCGCAAAACGGGCAAGGCGAACTGGAGATCACACGATGATTCTGGCAGGTGATGTGGGTGGCACCAAGGTCCACCTTGCACTTTTCGACTTCCAGCAGGGCGCGCTGCAGCATATACGCGATGCAAAGTTCCCCGCCCATACCTACAACGGTCTTGAAGCGGTTGTGAGCGAATTCCTGGCAGCCGGTCAAGACTCTGCGAAGAACGTTAATGCCGCCTGCTTCGGCGTACCCGGCCCGGTGCGCGATGGCCGCCTGAAGCTGACCAACCTTCCCTGGACACTGGACAGCCGCGAGTTGTCAAAAGCTCTTGGCATCGAGCACATCTTCCTCATCAATGATCTTGAAGCCAACGGCTATGGTATCCCCGAGCTTTCGCCGGACCAGATATGCGTTCTGCACGAAGGCGACGCCAGCGCCGTTGGGCATCGCGGCCTGGTCTCGGCAGGAACCGGCCTGGGCGAGGCCATGCTCATCTGGAACGGCAAAACACATCTGCCCATTCCGTCCGAGGGCGGCCATACGGACTTCGGCGCGCGCAACAGTCTTGAAATCGAATTGCTGCAGTACCTGCTGAAACAGATCAACGGCCATATAAGTTGGGAGCGCGTCGTCTCCGGCATCGGCCTGAAAAACATCTACAGCTTCCTCCGTGACGCCAAAAGTATGGAAGAGCCACAGTGGCTCAAAGACCGCATGCAGCATGAGGACGTCAATGCGGTAATCGGCAGCGCCGGAGAGAGCGGCACAAGCGAACTCTGCGTGAAGGCGCTCGATATGTTTGCCTCCGCCTACGGCGCCGAGGCAGGCAATATGGCGCTGAAGGTGCTGGCCAATGGAGGCTTGTATCTGGGCGGCGGCATTGCGCCCAAGATACTCACCAAAATGCAGGACGGAACGTTCATGAAGGCGTTTCTCGACAAGGGCCGTCTGTCGCCAATGCTTGAACTTATGCCCGTGCGCGTCATCCTGGAGAGCCGCTGCGCTCTGATCGGCGCGGCAGCCTATGCCGAAGCACGCGCTGCGGAAATCTCCGGCCGCTCAGAACGTGCGGCCTCCGTTCATTTCGCCTGATTGCGGTTTTGAATGACAGACGGTACAGGCCCCGGTATCCTATGCGGTTGCAGCTTTCTACATCTTCACTTCTCTGTATACACAACACTCGAACATGAGGCTCAGTATGTCTATCCGTAACATCAAGGCTCTCCCCATAGCCGCGCTTATGATCGCCGCATTTGCCCAGGCGCAGCGCCTTCCCCAGACGGTACATCCAACGCACTACACCCTCGCTCTTGCTCCTGACCTGAAGGCTGCCACCTTCACCGGAGATGAGAGCATCGATGTCGTGCTGAGCGCGCCATCGAAGACCATCACGCTCAATGCGGCGGAGATTTCCTTCAAGTCCGTTACAGCCGCAGGTCAGACGGCCACCGTCTCGCTGGACGACACCAAACAGCAGGCCACCTTCACCTTCGCCAAGGAACTGCCCACGGGCAAGACCGAACTGGCAATCAAATACACCGGCATCCTGAACAACGAACTGCGCGGCTTCTATCTGTCGAAGACTGCCAAACGCAACTACGCCGTCACGCAGTTTGAGTCCACCGATGCGCGGCGCGCCTTCCCCTCTTTTGATGAGCCGGCCTTCAAGGCAACCTATGATGTCTCGCTCACCATCGACACCGGGGACACGGCCATCTCCAACACCAACATCGCGTCAGACACACCCGCGGGTCCGGGCAAGCACACGGTCAGGTTCGCCACCACGCCCAAAATGTCCACCTATCTCGTGGCCTTTCTGGTTGGTGACTTTCAATGCGTTTCCGGATCGAGCGATGGTGTTCCAATTCGCGCCTGCGCCACCCCTGACAAAGTCCAATACGGCAAGTTCGCCGTCACCGCGGCAGAGTATGTGCTGCATTATTACAACAACTATTTCGGCATCAAGTACCCGATGCCCAAGCTCGACATGATCGCGCTGCCAGACTTTGAGGCGGGAGCAATGGAGAACTTCGGGGCCATCACCTATCGCGAAACCGACTTCCTCATCGACGAAAAAACGGCCTCGGTCGAACAGAAGAAGCGTGTCGCCATTGTCGTCGCCCATGAGATGGCACACCAGTGGTTCGGCGACATGGTCACCATGCAGTGGTGGGACAACATCTGGCTCAATGAGGGCTTTGCCACCTGGATGGAGTCCAAACCCGTGGCGGCATGGAAGCCGGAATGGCGCTTCCCCCAGGATGATGCGGTGACGTTGGACGGCACGCTCAATCTGGACTCGATTGCCACCACGCACGCCATTCGCGCCAAGGCAGATACACCCGCTGAAATCAATGAGATGTTCGACGGCATCTCCTACGGCAAGGGCGGCGCAGTCCTCGCCATGGTGGAGAACTACCTCGGCAAGGAGACCTTCCGCCAAGGCGTGCATAACTATCTCGCCGCACACATGTACGCCAACGCCACCGCCGAAGACTTCTGGAATGCGCAGACCGCAACCAGCAAGAAGCCTGTGGACAAGATCATGTCCAGCTTCGTCGCCCAGCCCGGCGTTCCTCTCGTCAGCTTCACAAGCGAGGCGAAGGGAAGCGTTCAGACAGCACAGCGCCGCTTCTACCTGTCGCCGACTGTCACTGCGGCAACTTCACAGACTTGGACCATCCCCGTCTGCTTCAAAAGAGCGACAGACCAGCACGCCTGCGAGCTTCTCAGTTCCGCGCAGCAGCCTCTGAAGGTTCCCTCTGGCGCTCCATTCCTCTTCGGCGATGCGGACGGAAAGGGCTACTACCGCTACCACTACACGCCTGAGGCTTACAAGAAGATAGTGGCGCATGTGGAGACATCGCTCACTCCAGAGGAACGCATTAGCATGGTCGGCAACGAGTGGGCTCTGACGCGTGCGGGCCAGGGCACAGTGGGCGACTACCTCGATCTGGTTGAGGCTATCCGCCATGACTCCAGCTCCATCGTCCTCGGCAATGCTCTGGGAGCAGTTGGAACCATCAAGGATCGCATCGCCACCGACGAGGATCGCAAGCGTGTGGAAGCCTGGGAGCGTTCCGAATTCGGCCCCATCTACAAAGCCCTCGGGACGCCCTCCCCATCCGACTCGCTCGACAAAAAGCAGCTTCGCGCACTGCTTTTCAATGTTCTGGGCAACGCAGATGATCCCGCCGTGGTCGCGGAAGCGCAAGCCATCACGGAGAAATACATCGCCAACCAGGCTTCGGTTGATCCGGAGATAGCGCGGGCAGCCACGGGAATCGCAGCCGGGAACGGCGACGCCGCTCTCTACGACAAGCTGCTGGCGCTGAGCAAGAGCGCAAACGACCCGGCTGTGCAGACCGGCGCTCTGTTCAATCTGGCGTACTTCAAGGATCCTGCTCTGGTGACGCGCGCGCTGAACTACGCCGTCTCCGGCCAGGTCCGCAACCAGGACAGTTGGATACTCATCGCCATCCTGCTCCAGAGGCCAGAGACGCGCGAACAGGCATGGCAGTACATCAAGAGCAACTGGCCAAAGGTATCCGCCCAGTTGACCACCGCCTCCGGAGCGCGAATCGTCTCTTCAGCAGGCAGGTTCTGCAGCGCGGAGAAGCATGACGAAGTGCTCAGCTTCTTCTCCACTCACAAGGTCGTAGCCGCTGACCGCACGCTGAAGATCGCGGGCGACAGCATCAACGACTGTGTGCAGTTGCACAACGCACAGGAGCCAAACCTGAAACAGTGGCTAGACATGAGGAAGGATTCCGCCGCAACCAGCCGTCAGTAACCACGCATTCAGCAGCAGCGGGCCGGGGCAGCAATGCTCCGGCCCGTTTTTTTGTGCGCTCCTCTACCCTCCGCCCTCTGAAAGACTCTCGCCATCCGCTATCCTGTCTTACATCCGCCCTTCAAGCCATCTCCCAGCAAGTCAGGAAGTAATGTGACCGCGACGCAAGCCATCCAGAGACGACCACGCTCCAGCATCGCCCTGTGGGCGCCGAGCATTTCCATGCTGCTGCTCTCGTTTATCAGCTACGTGGACCGTAGCGTGCTCAGCATCCTGAGCCCAACTATCTTGCGCGCGCTGCACATGAGCGCCACACAGTACGGCCTCGCCATCAGCGCATTCAGCATCTGCTACATGGTGGCCAATCCCCTATGGGGCTGGCTGATGGACCGCGCCGGCCTCTTCGCCACTGTGCTTTGCGCAGTCGTACTGTGGTCGCTCGCATCAGGAGGACACGCTCTCATGACGGGCCTCATTGGCATGTGCGTGGCGCGCGGCCTGCTGGGATTCGGTGAGGGTGCAACTTTTCCCGCTGGCCTGAAGACCGTGGCTGACACCCTGCCCGCCGAGAAGCGCTCCTTCGGCCTCGGCCTGGCCTACAGTGGAGGCTCACTGGGAGCGGCTCTTACTCCGCTCCTCATCACCCCAATCGCGCTGCGGTTTGGCTGGCGCTCCGCGTTTGTCATTACAGCAGCCGCAGGCTTTGTCTGGATACTTCTCTGGCTGCTTCTGCGGTCAAGCACCCTCAACAACAATGTCACAACCGGCCAGGCCGCGGCCATACAACCGCTTCAAAGCGCCTCCGGCAGGAAGCTCTCAAAGTGGAACCGCAACCTGTTCGCCAGCGCCGCTGCCTATGGACTTGGCGCACTACCTCTTGCCTTCGGACTCTATGCCGTACCTCTGTATCTGTCGCGAGTCCTGCACCAGTCGCAGGCATCGCTCGGCCACCTGTTGTGGATTCCACCGGCAGGCTGGGAGGTTGGCTACCTGGTATGGGGGCGCATTTCTGACCGCCGCAGACTGGCGCAGGCTGGCAAGCCGGTGAAAACATTCATACTGCTGTCCGCTGCGGGATTCCTGCTCTGCGCTGTGCCTTACGTCCAGCACGCGCCACATGCTCTCCTGCTCACCATGCTGCTGTTTTTTGTAGCCATGTTCATCGCTGGAGGCTTTGTGGTGTTGTCCCTGGCGTTTGGAATGGCGGCGCAACAGGCCAAAAACACTGGCTTCCTTGCCGGTATCTGCATCGCAACATGGTCGCTGGCCACCGCTCTGCTCATGCCTGTGCTCGGCCACATGTTCGACCATGGCCACTACACACGCACCTTCTGGCTTGTGGCTGTCTTTCCCGTACTGGGCACAGCGCTCTGGAGGGCCATTGGCAGCGAGCCAGCAAGCGGCGAAGATGCGCCAGCTAGCGGCCTGGCTCGCCCATATGCCGCACGGTGAGTTGAACAATGCGCGACTTCGGGGACTGGGTGCAGGCCAGCAGAATAGACTCCGCCACCTCCTCCGGTTCCAGCATCGCGGACGCAGCAACCGCCTCAGCGGTTCGACCACGTCCCACGGCAAACTCAGTTTTGACTCCGCCGGGGCAGATCGTACCTACCTTCACACCATGCTTGCGCATCTCTCCATCGAGCGCCTGCGCAAAACCCACCTGGGCGAATTTCGTGGCGCAGTAAACGGCCTCTCCCGCATAGCCCTGCAGGCCGGCCACAGAGGAAACAATCAGCAGCAGGCCACTCTTCTGCGCAATCATGAGAGGCGCGGCGTGACGGCAGAAGGTGAACGTGCTGCGCATGTTGGTGTCCATCAATTCGTCGTACTCTGCCAGGCTGGTGTCTACCAGGTTCTTGTAGTTGCCTGCTCCCGCGTTGCAAACGACGATGTCGACCTTGCCAAAGGTGTCCACGGCCACTTTGAGGGTTGCGATCGCAGTCTCTTCCTCGCGTGCGTCGCCCGCATAAAAAGCAGCTTTGCCGCCAGCGGCCTCAAGGCGCTCCGTCAGTTCCCGCAGCCGCTCTTCGCGACGGGCCGTTACCACCACATGCGCTCCTGCTGCCGACAATGCCTCTGCCGCTGCCCGACCAATGCCCGCACTGGCGCCTGTAATGACGACTACTTTTCCCACAAGACTCTGGCTCATCTGCTACCTCGTTTTGGTAAAACCAATTTCATGGGCTGGTTTCAACACCGAGAATGTTAACATCCAGCCATGGAATCCACGCAAAGGCCGCTTGTCGAAGCACTGCAATTGACAAAGGACTATGCGCAACCCGGAACAGGAAACAAGCCGGTGCGTGTGGTGGATGGCGTGTCATTCACTATTTCACGGGGTGAGACGCTGGGTCTGGTTGGCGAATCCGGCTCCGGCAAAAGCACAGTTGCTCGCATGCTGCTGCGCCTGATCGAACCCGCCTCCGGCGAGGTCCACTTTGACGGCAATAATCTGCTCGCAGTGCGTGGCTCCGAACTGCGCCAATTGCGGCGGCGTATGCAGATCGTCTTCCAGGACCCCTATGCCGCGCTCAATCCACGCCTGCGCGTGCGTGACATTATCTCCGAGCCTTTTCTCATCCATAAAAAAGAAATCCGCCGGGAGTTGGCCAATCAGCGCCTAAGCGGGAGCCAGAATCAGAACCGGAGCCTGGCGCAGAGAGTGAGCGAGTTGCTGAAGGCTGTCGGCCTTGATGATTCGGCCCTGTCACGCTACCCACATGAGTTCTCCGGTGGGCAGCGGCAGCGCATCAACATTGCTCGCGCCCTGGCCCTGCGCCCTCAGTTCCTGGTGCTGGACGAGCCCGTCTCCGCGCTGGACGTAAGTGTTGGCGCGCAGGTCATCAATCTTCTCCGCCAACTTCAACGCGACTTCGGCCTGACGTATCTCTTCATTTCGCATTCCATGCCTCTGGTGCGATATCTGTGTACACGCATCGCAGTGATGCAGAGAGGCAGGCTGGTGGAAATCGGCGACTGCGACCAGGTCTGCGAGCATCCCCGCGAGAAATATACCCAGCAGCTTATTGCGGCCACACCGGAGATTGCCACCCGCTAACAACCCCCGCTCCACAAAAGCTACAATCAAAGTGCATGCATTCCCTTCCAAATTGGCATTCTGTATGGCTGGTAATCGCGTCGTTTCTGGCTGGCGCCCTGAATGCCGTAGCTGGTGGCGGCTCGTTCATATCTTTCCCCGCCATGCTGGCCATGGGCGTGGCGCCCATTCAGGCCAATGCCACAAACACCGTCGCCCTCTGGCCCGGCCAGGTGACCTCCGCCGCGGCATTTCGCGAAGAACTACGCAGGAATCTCCGCCTGCTGCTGCCTGTGGCCAGTGCTTCTGTCCTCGGCGGCACGATCGGCGCCATCGTACTTCTCCATACCGCCCAACGAACCTTCATGCACATGGTGCCCTGGCTTCTTCTGGTGGCTTCGATTCTTTTCTGGCTTAGCGCTCCCGCCTCCAAATGGCTGCAGCGCCGTGCAGAGCAGGCTGTGTCACAGGGCGGCAAACACCGCAAACCATCGCGCTTTTACCTCTTTCTCACTCTCACCTTTGTTGCCGTCTACATTGGGTACTTCGGCGCTGGCTCAGGATTCCTCATCATGTCCGCCATGGCCTTCTTCGGCGTGGAAGACATTCATGAGATCAATGCTCTCAAGGTCGTCGGAGCCGCTACTGCAAACGGTGTTGCCGTCATCACCTTCATCCTCAGCCGTGCGGTGGAATGGCGCTATTGCCTGGTCGCCATGGTGCTGGCCGGCATTGGCGGCTATCTGGGCGCAGGCTACTCGCGCCGTGTGAACCCGCGCATCATGCGCATCATGGTCGTCAGCATCGGTTGCAGCATGGCCGCTTACTTTTTCTGGAGACAGTTCTGATGCCGCCAAAAACCGTCATTGATCTCGTTGGGTTCCTGGCAGCCTTCTGCACAACAGTTTCATTTGTTCCCCAGTTGATTCGCGTCCTCAAACTGCGTTCGGCGCGGGACATCTCGCTGGGCATGTTTTCCCTGTTTTCATTCGGCGTGCTTCTATGGCTCATCTACGGCCTGTGGATCGGCTCCAAACCCGTTATAGCGTCAAATGCTGTCACGCTGGTGTTGTCAATCAGCTTCTTGATATTAAAAATTAAGTTCGACCGTCAAAGCCGCCGCTCATTGGGCAAGTGAGTATCCACCATGAGTCATGAAGGAATCCGTTTCGTCTCTGCCGAGGAAGCAGAAAAGCAGAATGCGCAGGAGCACCCGCTCAGTAAAGACGCAACCGAGCCGCTGAAGGTTCGCGTTGACAAGACAGGCGGCACAGGCATGGAAATAGACTGGCGCGATGGCCATAAGAGCAGTTGGACCTTCGCCTGGCTTCGCGATGCCTGCCCCTGCGCCACCTGCCACGACGAGCGCGACAAGGCCGGCCGCAAGCCCGGCGTCCCCAAGCCAAAGCCCGCATCCCTGCTGCCCATGTACACAGCACCGGTACGGCCAAAGGAAGTCTCGCCCGTCGGCCGCTACGCTCTCAAATTTGTCTGGAACGATGGCCACGAAAGCGGCATCTATTCGTGGGACTACCTTCGCCGCGTCTGCATTTGCACCGAATGCGCCTCTTCTAACCCAGCACCGCGGCCACCTGCCTGAGCGCCTCTTCCACCGTCGCAGCCACCAGCAGCACATCGCGGCTCTTCTGCTTCAACACGCCTTCTCGAACACAGTGGCCCAGAAACGTGAGCAGGCCGTCATAGAAGCCGTTCACATTCAGCAGCACCACAGGCTTGGCATGCAGCCGCAGTGTGGACCAGGCCAGCACCTCAAATAATTCCTCAAATGTTCCAAAGCCGCCAGGCAGCGCAAGAAACGCGTCCGCACGCGCGCCCAGCAGCGCCTTGCGCTCGTGCATGCCGTCCACGACGTGCAGCTCAGTCAAGCCCTCATGGGCCACTTCCATCTCCACCAGCACGTGTGGCATCACACCGACGGCCTTGCCTCCGGCTGCAAGATTCGCATCCGCCAGCGCGCCCATCAAACCAACCTTCGCTCCGCCATATACCAGCCCGATTCCGGCAGCGGCAAGTGCGCGGCCCAGCTCTTCCGCAACCGTGCGGTACTCCGGCTGCGCACCCATTGCAGAGGCGCAGAAGACGCAGATGTTGAGGGCCGTGGGTGGCTTTTGAAGCGTGGATGCCGCAGGCTCAGTCATATACGTCCAGAATATCCTCAAGCCGCGCGGCGATACACTTGAAGAAGGAATCGAGTGCGACTATTGAACCATCTTCTTGACAAACTGAACCCGCAACAGCGCGCAGGCGTCGAAGCCGTGGATGGCCCTGTCCTGCTGCTGGCTGGCGCAGGCTCGGGTAAAACGCGCGTCATCACGCATCGCATCGCTTATCTCATTGAGGAGCGTGGCGTTGCGCCGGACTCCATCCTCGCCGTCACCTTCACCAACAAGGCATCAAAGGAAATGGCCGAGCGCGTGGATAAGCTGCTGGGCCACAGCTCGCTCGCCAAGCCGCTGCTCTGCACCTTCCACTCCTTCTGCGTGCGCGTGCTGCGGCGCGACATTGAGGCAATGCGCGTCGGCAACGTCGGCCTGACGAAGACATTCGCCATCTATGATGAGACCGACCAGCAGGCTGTGGTAAAGCAGGCGCTCAAGCGGCTCGCCCTTGACGACAAGCAGCTCAAGCCGCGCGTTGCACTTGGCCGCATCAGCTGGGCGAAGAACCACATGATCGATCCGCAGGAGTACTTCCTCGCTTCCACCAATCCTCTGGAAGAGCGCATCGCCCACATTTACGAGATTTACCGCAAGGAACTGGCCAAGGCGAACGCCCTCGACTTCGACGACCTGCTGCTTGAAACGGTGCGCCTGCTGAAAAGTTCCAGCGAAGTGCGCGAGCGTTACAACCGCCGCTTCCGCTACATCCTCATCGACGAGTACCAGGACACCAACCGCCCGCAATACGAACTGATGAAGCTGCTCGCCGGCGCCGAACATAACGTCTGCGTGGTCGGCGACGAAGACCAGAGCATCTACAGTTGGCGCGGCGCGGACATCAAGAACATCCTCGAGTTCGAAAAGGATTTTCCCGAGGTACGCACCATCCGCCTGGAGCAGAACTACCGCTCCTCGCAGGTCATTCTTGAAGCCGCCTCCGCCGTCGTCAAGAACAACATCCAGCGCAAGGGTAAAGAGCTGTGGACGGCTCGCGAAGGCGGATCGCTCATCGGCTACTACGAGGCCCCAGACGGCGAGAATGAAGCCCTCTTCATCGCCGACCGGGTGCAGAAATATCTGCGCGCGGCAGGCGAGCAGGAAGACCTTCCCCGCTGCGCCGTGCTCTATCGCACCAATTCGCAGTCGCGCCTGGTGGAAGAGGCGCTCCGCCGCTACGCGATCCAGTACACCATGGTCGGCGGCTTTTCTTTCTACGAGCGGTCGGAGGTCAAAGACCTGCTCAGCTATTTGAAGCTGGTGCAGAATCCAGCGGACTCCATCGCTCTGGCGCGCGTCATCAACGCGCCTGCCCGCGGCATTGGCAAGACCACCCTGGAGACACTTGAGCGCCTCGCGCTTGAAACCGGAACTAGCACCTGGGCCGCCATCAGCCAGGCCATTGCAGAACGCCTGCTGCCGCAGCGCGCCCTGACCGCGCTTGAAGGCTTCCGCCGTCTCATTGAAGACGCCCGCGCCATGCTGGGAGCCGGCTTTGCCGAAAAGTTGACCGAGGATTTAGAAGGGGCCGGGGATGCAGGCTCTGGAGACGCCACGCTCGATGCCAGCGCGGAAGCTGCCCTCGACGCCTCCTTCAACACCAGTTTCGACACCAGCTTTGACTTTGGTGAACCCTCTGGCTCCTATAGCGATCCAGGCATGTCCGGTGACCCGCCACCGGAGGATGAGGGCTCCGCCACCGGCTTTGACCCTGCCACCTTCAATCCCTTCCTCGACGAAGCCGCACCGCCGAAGAAGCATGCGGCTGCAAGCCCGGTAACCCCGTTCAACAAAATCCCCGCTGAGCGCCCGGCCTTCCGCAGATCGGGCGATGCCGCCACACTGCCTGAGCTGATCAAGTTCCTCAATGACCGCAGCGGCTACATTCGAGCTCTGGAAGATGAAGGAACGCCTGAATCCTTCTCCCGCATTGAAAACCTGAAGGAGCTTGCCAACGCGGCGCAGGACGCGCAGGAACGTGGCGAAACCCTCGCCGACTTCCTTGACCATGCAGCCCTGGTCAGTGACGTGGACAAATACAATCCCGACTCCAGAGTCACCCTGATGACCCTGCACGCAGCCAAGGGTCTGGAGTTTCCTCTAGTCTTTCTCTCTGGAATGGAGGAGGGCCTGTTCCCACACTCGCGCACCTTCACCGATCCAACACAACTGGAAGAGGAGCGCCGCCTCTGCTATGTGGGCATGACGCGCGCCATGGACACGCTCATCCTCACCCGCGCACGTTACCGCCGCCGCTACGGCAGCGACATGCCGGAGGCCAGCACGCCCTCACGCTTCCTGGAGGAGGTGCCGGCCCATTTGATGGAAGACCTCGGCAGCCCGCAACAGCGCCCGGCATGGAGTTCAAGTTACGGAACCAGCTACGGCGGCAACCAATACGGTGGCCCGCGTCGTAAGGATGCCGACTTCGAGGGCGACCGCCACTACAGCTATGAGGATGAGGACCAGAGTGGCCGCGCCTCCGCAAAGTCCGGCACTGCGCGCTCAGCCACAGCGCCCACGCGCAAGACAGATTCCATTGACAACATCGCGCAGTTTTTTGCCGCGCGCAACACTCCTGGCAAGAAGTTCGAGCGCCCTGGCCCAGATATTCCAGAACCAGCCGGAAAGACCGGACTTCGCACGGGTCAGCGCGTCCGCCACCCCAAATATGGCGAAGGAGTCATCTTCCGGCGCGAAGGCGATGGGGAAGACGCGAAGATTACAGTACAATTTAGCAATCACGGTGGGAAAAAGCTGGTGGAGAAGTGCGCCCAGCTCGAGCGCCTGTAAATCATCTTGAAAGAACACTGGCGGCTCGCAAGCGCGAAACCAGTCCGGAGAATAAGGGCGGCACATGGCAAATACAAAGAGCATCGAGAGCACCGAGGAGCGCAAAAAGATCAAGCGCGCAGCGCGTAAGGCAGCAGCCCCCAAAGGCAAGCGCGCTGGGGCACGTGGCGAAAACAAACAGAAGGTGAAGAAGGCTGCGCGCGGCACCAGCAAGCGGTAAGCGCACCAGACAGCCACCAAGCCACACACAAGGGCGGGCCGCGATGGTCCGCCTTTGTTCTACCATAACCGACACGGACACTACAGCCAGCAAAGCCAAAGCAGAAGAGCACCGCAGTCAGCATCCTTCCCCTGATTTCGTATCAGTTTTCAAGGAGCAAGCACACTGGGCAGGCAAATCTTTGCGACCAAATCTATCGACAAGCTGATCCATGAGTCGGAGCAGCCCGAGCACGCTCTTAAAAAGACACTCGGCCCTGTCTCGCTCACAGCCCTCGGCATTGGTGCGGTCATTGGTTCGGGAATCTTCACGGTCATCGGCACAGCCATCGCTGGCGAAAAGTTTGATACTGCCTCTATCCTGAACACGCCGCTGGCGGACTACGTTATCCGGCACTCGGCGCTGGCTGGCCGCCCCGGCGCCGGTCCAGCCATTGCTCTGTCACTGGTGATGGTCGCTATCGTCTGCGGCCTCACTGGCCTCTGCTATGCCGAACTCGCGTCGATGATACCGATCGCCGGCAGCGCCTACACCTATACCTACGCCACACTCGGGGAACTCATTGCCTGGATCATCGGCTGGGACCTCATCCTCGAATATGCTGGCAGCAACATGACAGTGAGCGTTGGCTTTGCGGCGCATATGGTGGATCTGCTTGACTGGTTCGGCCTGCACCCCACTGCGCGCTGGATCGCGCCCGCCTATCTGCCGCAGGGCCTGCAGGACCTGCAGGGCCACACCATCTACGGCCCCGGATGGCATTTTGGCTTCAACATCCCTGCCTTCCTCATCGTCATAATCATCACCGTGGTCCTAGTTCGCGGCATACGCGAGTCCGCCGAGGCCAACAACACCATGGTGCTGCTCAAAATTGCAGCCATCCTGCTGTTCATCTTTGCGGCCTCCCACTTCATTCATCCCACGCTCTGGCATCCTTATGCGCCCAACGGCTGGTCCGGCATCCTCACTGGCGGCTCCATCATTTTTTTCACCTACATCGGCTTCGACTCCGTCTCCACCGCAGCAGAGGAGTGCAAAAACCCGCAGCGCGATGTCCCCATCGGCATCATTGCAACGCTGGTCGTCTGCACCATTCTCTACATCGGTGTCGCCGTCGTGCTCACCGGCCTGGTTCCATGGCAGTCCATGGTGGATGATGCCGCCCCGGTCGTAAACGCGCTCAAGAAACTCAGCCAGCAGCCAGGCGGCCACAGCCTGCACTGGGTACGCCTGGTCGTTCTCATTGGAGCAATGATGGGCATGATCTCGTCCATCCTTGTCTACCAGCTCGGCCAGTCCCGCGTGTGGTTTGCCATGTCGCGCGACTGCCTGCTGCCGCGCTTCTTCAGCCGCGTGCATCCCAAATACCGCACCCCCTCCATTGCCACATGGGTCGCAGGCTTTGTCGTCGGCATTCCCGGCGGCCTGTTTGACATTGGCACCCTCGCCGACCTCTCCAACATTGGTACGCTCTTCGCCTTCGTACTGGTCTCCATTGGCGTGCTCATCCTGCGCTACCGCGATCCCTCCCGCCACCGCAGCTTCCGTGTACCTGGTGGCCCGGTCATCCCCGTTCTGAGCATCCTCACCTGCATCATGCTGATGGCCGGCCTGCCCATCATCACCTGGATGCGCTTCTTCGTCTGGCTCGCCATTGGACTGGTTATTTATTTCTTCTACAGCCGCAAACGCAGCGAATTCTGCCCTCCATCGGAAACAAAGTAGAACCACTTCCGGCGTGCGCGTAAACTTGAAGCTGAATGTCCCAACGCGATTCCAGACACGAACCGCTCGATGCTGCAGCTTGGCTGCGCGCCCTGCCCAAGGCTGAACTGCATCTTCACCTCGAAGGCACCATCCAGCCAGAGACGCTTGTCGAACTGAGCCAGCGCCACGACGCGCAACCGCTCACCCTGGCCGACGCACGCGCGCTCTATGTCCACCAGAATTTCATCGGCTTCCTGGACTCATTCAAGGCTGTCACACAGCGCCTGCGCGATCCGGAAGACTACGAACTCATTACCTACAACATGCTGCGGACTCTCGCTGCGCAAGGCGTGCTCCATGCTGAGGTCTACATCTCCTTCGGCATCATCTACTACTGGAAAAAGCAGGAAGTCGAGCCGTTCTTTGAGGCTGTCGAGCGTGGCCGCACCCGAGGCGAGCGCGACTTCGGCGTAACCATGCTCTGGTTGATTGACGCGGTCCGCCACTTCGGCACGGAGGAAGGCGTCAAAGTCTTTCGCAAGGCCGCCGAGTTGCGCAAACACCATCCCAGCATTGTCGGCATCGGCATTGGTGGCGACGAGGCCCGTGGCAGCGCAGACCTCTTCCGCGATGCCTATCGGGAAGCCAAAGATAACGGCCTGCGACTGACTGCCCACGCCGGTGAAACCATCGGACCGGAGAGCATCTGGGCCGCCATCAATATCGGGGCAGAGCGCATTGGCCACGGTCTCGCCGCGCAGCATGACCCCGAGTTGATGGACGTACTCGCCAGGCGGCAGATCCCTGTAGAGATCAACATCACCAGTAACATCCGCACCGGCTGCTGCCCTGGCTTCGATCAGCATCCTGTTCGCGAGTACTTTGACTGTGGTCTGATGATTACCCTGAACTCTGACGACCCGCCCATGTTCGGCAGCGACCTGGCAGGCGAATACCTGCTGGCCCATCAGCACTACGGCTTCACGCTGGAGCAGATGCGCGAACTTGCGGCCAACTCCATCGAGGCTAGTTTCCTGCCACCCGAACGCAAACTGAAGCTGCTCCGTCAGGTTGAACTCTACGGCTGGTAAGCGTGCTGCAAGGCAGATAGAACTTCATCCGTGGTTCCGAAATGAAACAGATTTAAATCGGAACAATAAAGGTAAACATTCATGCTGTGCTCACGTATCGTTTCAGCCAGAAGTCTTATAGCTGCGATATGATGCAAGGCAGGATCAGCGCAATGAGATGCAGGTTCAGTTGCTGCAAAACGAAGGATGAGATGACGACTTCACAGGGCTCGAGCGAGGACTCCAGAACACTGAAAACGATTGGTTGGCTGTCGGTTGGCGTTGGCGCCGTAGCTTTAGGTGTGTTCATCGGGCGGGAACTGCGCAACCGCTACAAGTTCAACCGCCGCACACCCTATGACTTCTACGCCCACTCGGGCGACGGGAGCAAGGGCTTGGACTACGGCGTCGGCATCTAAAGATGCCGCGTCAACAGAAGAGCCTGGGTCAACATAGGGGTGCCTGTTCCTCCATTGGGCCGCCTCAGGCTCTCTAAAGGTTCACCGTCTCATTTGGCTGAATACTCTGCACAAACTCAGCACGATGCGTCCTCGCAATCTTCACTGCCCACCAGCACCATCAGCATCCATCAGACGCTTCAATTCACCGCCCTGCCCTCATCTGGAGCGCAGCATCTAAAGCGCGGAGCATCCCCACCCTCCAACGATCCGGTCAAGGCCCGCACGCTCACGAGCCAACCGGCAGCATCGGGCACAGCGCCTGAGTACAGAAAGTCGCGGCGACGAACCATCGCCGTGGCAGAACATCCCCGATTCTGTGGAATCCTGCCCTACAAGCAGCAAGAAGGCCCAGACTGCTCTGGGCCTTTGCTTTGCTTCAGGCTTGTCAGTTGGAGGCCAACTGCCGCAGGACGTATTGCAGGATGCCGCCGTGCTGGTAGTAGAGAATCTCCTGTGGCGTGTCGATGCGGACAGTCGTAGTGAAGACGATCGTCTTGCCGCTGTTGGACTCTGCCTCGACAACAATCTTTCTGCCATCGGCAAACTTGTTGTCCAGTATGTCCTTCAGCCCAAGCACCGCGTAGATCTCCTCGCCATTCAAGCCAAGCGATTCGGCATTCTGTCCCGCCTCAAACTGCAGCGGCAAAATCCCCATGCCGACCAGGTTTGACCGGTGGATTCGCTCATAGCTCTCCGCAATCACCACACGAATCCCCAGCAGACGCGGCCCCTTTGCTGCCCAGTCGCGTGAGCTGCCGGAGCCATACTCCTTGCCAGCGATCACCACCAGCGGAGTTCCACGTTGGGCATAAATCACAGACGCGTCGAAGATGCTCATGCCGTCGCCTTCCGGCAACAGACGCGTCACGCCCCCCTCAGTCCCTGGCGCCAGCTTGTTCTTCAGCCGCACGTTGGCAAAGGTACCGCGCACCATCACTTCATGGTTGCCGCGCCTCGAACCGTAGCTGTTGAAGTCCGCCGGCTTCACGCCATGCTCCACAAGATACTTGCCGGCAGGCCCGTTCAGCTTGATCGAACCGGCTGGCGAGATGTGATCCGTCGTCACGCTGTCGCCCAGCACCGCCAGCACGCGCGCGCCGACAATGTCACACACATCAACTGGTGTGGCCGGCATGCCGTCAAAATAGGGGGCTTTGCGAATGTATGTGGAATCTGCCTCCCACCCATAGGTGTCTCCAGCAGGAAATTTCATGTGCTGCCAATTGGCATCGCCATCGGCAATGGTCGAGTACTCCTTGTGGAACATAGCCGTATCGATGGCGCTTGCCATTGTGGACGAAACCTCTTCCTGCGTCGGCCAGATGTCCTTCAGGAATACCGGCTTGCCCTGCTGGTCCTTGCCCAGAGGGTCATTTTCAAAGTCATGGTCAATGCGCCCCGCAAGGGCGTACGCAACCACCAGCGGCGGAGACATCAGGTAGTTCGCCCGCACATCGGAAGAAATGCGCCCCTCGAAATTGCGGTTCCCGCTCAGCACCGAAACAGCCACCAGGCCGTGATCGTCAATCGCCTTTGACACGTCGCTCGGCAGAGGGCCAGAGTTGCCAATGCACGTCGTGCATCCATAGCCAACCGTGTTGAAGCGCAGCTTGTCCAGATAAGTATTCAGCCCCGCCTTCGCGTAGTAGTCCGTCACCACGCGCGAGCCAGGAGCAAGAGATGTCTTCACCCACGGAGGCGTGCTCAATCCCTTCTCCACCGCCTTCTTCGCCAGCAGACCAGCGGCCAGCATCACAGACGGGTTGGACGTGTTGGTGCAACTCGTAATCGCTGCAATCACAATGGAGCCATGATCCAGATATTGATCCACCTTCATGCCAAAGCGCTTTTCCACCGTCGTTGTGATCTCATCCTTCTCATGGTGCGGCGCGGCCTCGTGACCACCCTCACCCTCCCAGCGCTGCACTTGCCGTAGCCCATTCGCTGCAGCGTTCGGCCCCAGCAGGTTCGGCAACTGCTTTTTGAAGCTGGCGCCCGCCTGCGAAAGCAGAACGCGGTCTTGTGGCCGCTTGGGCCCGGCAACGCTGGGCTCCACTGTCGCCAGGTCCAGCGTCAGCGTCGCGGAGTAGTTAGCCTCAGGCGCATCCGGTGCGTGAAACAGCCCCTGTTCCTTGTAATAGGCCTCCACCAGCGCAATCTGCTCGGCGCTGCGGCCTGTCAGCTTCATGTAGCGCAGCGTCTCCGCGTCCACCGGGAAGATGCCGCAGGTCGCTCCATACTCCGGCGCCATGTTGCTGATGGTCGCGCGGTCGGCCAGCGCAAGCTCGCTGATACCCGCGCCATAAAACTCCACAAATTTGCCCACCACACCGAGCTTGCGCAGCATCTCAGTCACGGGCAGCACCAGGTCGGTCGCGGTTGCGCCCTCCTTCAGCTTGCCCGTCAGTTTGAAGCCCACCACCTGCGGCAGCAGCATGGACACGGGCTGGCCAAGCATCGCCGCCTCCGCCTCGATTCCGCCCACCCCCCAGCCCAGCACGCCCAGGCCGTTCACCATCGTGGTGTGAGAGTCGGTCCCAACCAGAGTGTCAGGGTATGCGACCACCTTCCAACTTGCATCCGCCTGCGTAGTGAAGACGACGCGAGCCAGATATTCCAGGTTCACCTGGTGGCAGATGCCCATGCCAGGCGGCACCGCAGAGAAATTATGGAACGCCGTTTGCCCCCACTTCAGGAACGCATAGCGCTCTCGGTTGCGCGTAAACTCCAGCGCGGCATTCAAGGAATAGCTGTTTGCCGTCCCGTACTCATCCACCTGTACAGAGTGGTCAATCACCAACTCCGCAGGCTGTAGCGGGTTGATCTTCTGCGGGTCGCCGCCCAGCATCTTCATGGCGTCGCGCATCGCTGCCAGGTCCACAACCGCAGGCACACCGGTAAAGTCCTGCATCAGCACGCGCGCCGGCATGTAGGCAATCTCGCGGCTCGGGTCGGCCTTGGCATCCCACTTTGCCAGGAACTCAATGTCCTCGGCCGTTACGCTCTTCCCGTCCTCGTGGCGCAGCAGGTTCTCCAGCAGAATCCGGAGTGAGAAGGGGAGCCGGGCGAGATCAACACCCTTCTTGGCGAGAGCATCAAGCCGGTAGATCTCAAATGTCTTGCCGCCAGAGGTGAGTTCCGCGCGGCTGCCAAAGCTGTTCATAGAGTTGCTCATAAAGGGACGTCCTTTTCTTGTCTGCGCCCAGTCTGGGAACTGCGACGCGGCTGGGCCCGTCACATAAGCGCAACAAAATGCGCGGACGGGCAACGGCAAAAGCCTACCAGAATTACTCTGGAATGATGAAGAAGAGTATGGAGCCTAGGCAGGAACGCGTCGTCCGCGGTCAGGCTTGCCGCGGCGAAAGCGCTTGAGCTTAGTGAGCTGTACAGCCCGGCAATGGCGCGGCAGTGCGTTCACATGTACAACTGTAACGCAGCCGGGAATACTTGGGGAAGGCGAGCGGGCCGCGGCCGCAAACCAATACCTCAGACTCGACTGATCCACCTCGCTTCATCCAGGGCCCCGCTGTCCACTAACTGAGCATTGAACCACACATAGGAAATGATGATAAAGCCTGCTCCAACGCATAAAATCTCGCTCATTTTGTCCATTTTCTGCTTTTCAGCAGCGTTAGCTCAGGGAGCGCCACTCTCACCCGCATCACAGGCGACACCGGTCACCATCAGCGCTGAACGCCTCTCAAATAAGCCTTTGCTCTCGCCTTTTCCGGGCTTTGCCAGTGCTGGCCTCTTCAACCCCGCGGCCATTCGCATCGGCAGCCGCATCGTCC
>VFSW01004194.1_pt1 | contig 21488 bp, 28 predicted proteins | sample 5358111 | NCBI WGS metagenome assembly VFSW01 (sample SAMN11554181, study PRJNA540505) | mine drainage metagenome | isolation source: sediment from site ElyBrook_90M | place: USA: Ely Copper Mine, Vershire, VT | collected 2017 | reverse complement strand
CATCTTGATCGAATGAGCATAAAATATGAAAAAGAATATAGAATTAAATTAGAGAAATACACCGAAGGCTCGAAAAGTTTCTACATAGCAGATGCTGCGATAATAGAAGCCAAAATCGATATTGAAATTGATGGATGGTGGCACTATAATTCTGAAAAAATTCAACAATCTGATAAAATTAGAAACAAGGTCTTGGCTGCAAATGGATGGAAAACCATACGGATTTCTGGCAGACAAATATACAGTCATCCTGATGAAGTTGAGACTCTTATTCTAGAATATGTTTCACCTTTAGTAAGAAAAAACAAAAGAACTTGGATGAACGTTAAACAAGTAAAATTCACAGGCAAGACCACCCAAGTATTTAGTTTTGAATGTATTCCAAACCATAATTATGTGGGAGATGACATATTGTTGCACAATTGCAAATATTGCCAGAACTATGATATCAGCCAGCGAAGAAAAATCGAGGGAACTGATATGACTCCAGAAGAGGTAGTAAGTCTAGCCATAAGATCAGGTTCTCAAGGAATTGCTTACACATACAATCAACCATCAATATTCATCGAGTTTGCAAGAGATTGCGGAGTTATTGCAAGAAAAAATGGACTATTCAATATCTTTGTATCAAATGGGTATGACACCCCTGAAACTGTAAAGATGATGGATGAGTTCCTTGATTGTATAACGATAGACTTTAAGGGAAACGCAGAACCGCAATTTACACGGAGATACATTGGGGTTCCAGATCCACAACCCATCTTCGATACTCTCAAGGAAATAAGAGATAAGACCAAAATTCATGTGGAGATAACTGACTTGGTGGTTCCTCAAGTAGGTGATAACTTGGAACATGCAACTAAACTTTGCAAGTTTGTATATGATGAATTTGGACCTAACATGCCAATTCACTTTCTAAGATTTCATCCGGATTACAAAATGATGGAATTTGAATCGACGCCAATTAAAACACTTGAAAAACACCATGAAATAGCTAAAAAAGAGGGTCTTAACTATGTCTATCTGGGAAATGTTCCGGGACATCCTCTTGAACATACATACTGCCCAGAATGCAAAAAAATTGTGGTAAAAAGATATGGATTTGATATTCAGGGGTGGTATCTTGACGATAACAATAACTGCAAATTCTGTGGTAACAAAATACCAATAGAAGGAAAGCTAGCAGAAAACTACAGGCAAAACAGACTTCAGTTTGTATTCTAGATTGCTACTGCCCTAACAGGAGATCCTGTGGCATCCTTTAACTTGAGTGGCAATACTATCAACATAAAATCAGTTCTTTGAATTTTGTCAAGATTGCAGAGATTTTCTAAGATCAAGATTCCACTCTTCAATAGGACATGGTGAACAGAAAATTTTGAATCCTTACCCAAATCAATGCTAGGTGAGTCAATGCCTACCAAGCTAACTCTCTTTTCTGACAGATACTTTGCCGCACTTGCTGAAAGCCCTGGGTTTTTGGTGAAATAATCCTTTCTTGCCAGATTTCTTGACCAGCCTGTACTAAAGACTACGGCTGAATTAGGGGGTATCTTCCCATGCTTTGCTTCAAAACTGACTATATCACTTCTAGTAATTGGCATGTCTGGGCCTTTTCTTATATTGCACAAAATAGCGTCAGTGATCAATCTGTTGAGAGGAATTCTGTCTATCTTGATCCCGTTTTCTATGAAATGATACGGTGCATCAAGATGGGTTCCAGAATGTGAGCTTAAAAAAATCAGCTCAAGATTATATCCGTCAGATTTTTTGTCTGCCCACGAAATGAATTGGGGACGAGGAGAACCTGGAAAACTTGGAAGATTGTTTGAAATCTCAAGTGTAAGGTCAATTGGGTCCACCACATTAAGTTGGAATAGGTGATAAATCAATTTTGATGTTCATAACCAAAAGTTAAATATTGTGAATAGGAAATTACCTCATGCCAACTACTTACATACTGATAAACTCTGATCTAGGCTCGGATGTCGAGATAATTCAGAAAATCAAGGAAATACTGAACAAAGAAAGCGGTATAAAATATGAAGTTCAGGGAGTCTATGGCGTTTATGATATTATAATCAAGATCACAGCTGATTCAATGGATCATTTGAGGGATATCATTACTAACAACATAAGAAAGATAGACAAAGTCTACTCCACACTGACAATGATGGTAATAGAAGAGCAAGAAAAGTAGCTAATTTCTTCTTAATGCGTCAATTACTCGTAAAATCTCTGATTCTGTGTTAAAAAAGTGTGGCGAAGCCCTAATTATTTTCTTGGAAAATATCTCTCGCACGGCAAGTATCATGTTTTCCTTTTCTAGCCTTTTGACTATTGACTCAGAATTCTGGTCTTTAATGGCAAATGAGACTATGCTTGTTCTTTTTCTGTCTTCATGGGGACCAAACAGAATCACATCAGGTATCTTTGATAATTCTTCGCGCATCAAGTTTGCAAGTTTGATATTTTGATTCCTTATCTTCTCAATTCCTGTCTTGAGAAGAAAATTCACCGACGCCTCAAGCCCAGCAGCACCTACCCAGTTGCGGAACCCCGCCTGAAACCTTGCAGGCATTTCTTTGTAAATTATTTTGTTATCGTGAAAAATTGCAGATTCACCACCTATCTGTAGTGGCTCTATCAATTCACTTGATTCTTTTTTACAGAAGAATATTCCCATACCCATTGGACCACACAGCCACTTTGAACCGTTAAAGGACATAAAATCGCATTTTATCTTGTTTACATCAACATCGTTGATGCATCCAACTGTCTGTGCAGCATCAATAAAGTAAGGTATGCTCTTCTGTGCAAGATAATCACCTATCTCCTCTACTGGAAGAATCGCTCCAGTGTTAAACAGGGCATGGCTTAGAACAACAAGTCGAGTATTTTCATCAATCATCTTTTTTAACGAATCAAACTGGAAATATCCGGTTCCATCAATAGTTATCTCTCTTAACCCTATTTTTTGACCCACCCTTACCCAAGGATAATGATTTGCAGGATGTTCATGACTTGAACCACGTGTTATGATATTCGAGTCTGACCCAAATTTCATGCCACCAGCTACAAAGTTTATTCCATCAGTCACACTTTGTGTTAGGATCACTTCTTCCTGTCTACACTTGATTAATTGAGAAATTGCTTTACGTAGATTGCCAAGTCGCTCTTTCACGTAATTATCTGATAACTCAGAATCAGGACCATACTCGTTATACTTTATCAGAAAATCATTCATTGCCTGTATGCTTGTCTTTGGCATTCTAGCCGTAGATGCGTTATTGAGGTAGATTCTTTCCATATAGGGAAATTCTTGTGAAAAATTGGAATTCAAGTTCATTATTATATTACAATTTTGTACCTACTGTGTTGTTTAAAAATCATGATGATGAATCTAAGAATTTAATTCCAAAATTAAAAGACATTCTTTCACAAGTACAAATCAATTCTATTTTATATTCTGATCCTTTTGTAAAGGCAGGTTTTATATCAAAACTTGTTGGTGAGGTAAAAACTAACGTACTGTATTTGGATCTTGATTTATTATATAGTGGGTATGTTGCATCATGCACTATTCCTTTACAAGACAATCTCACTTTGTATCAACCTTCTAAAGATACAATTTATGACATACTGATAGAAATACTGGTCAAGGCAAGTACATCCCAAGTACTGGTTGTAATAGATTCAATCAATGGTCTTTTCAACATGTTACATCACAAAAAAGATGTTGGAAAGGTGGTAGCTTCAATCATTGTGTTGCTTGCAAGTATTACTCGCGCCACCAAGTCCTATATTGTCATATCAAGCATGGCAAGATACAAGAAAGAAGAGGGGTGGGTTTTATCACCAACCGGAAAACGATTCATTGAGACAAAAAATAGCAAGAAAATCCTGCTTGAACAAGTAAAAGAAGGAATTATTGTGAATCTCTTAGGTGATTCAAGTAAGCTACTGCTTCCAGCAAGCTCTATTCTGATCTAGTCCAGCCTCTTAATTATGTGATATCCAAACTGAGTTTTTACAATATCTGAAATCTGTCCCTTTTCTAAGGCAAATGCAGCTTTTTCAAATTCCTTTACCATGGAACCTCTCCCAAAAAGGCCCAGATCCCCACCTCTTTTCTTTGAAACATCGATTGAATATTGCTGGGCAAGATTTGCAAAACTCTCTCCCTTTGATAATTTCGTTTTGATCTCTTGGGCAATACTCAATTTTTCTACCAATATATGTGAACAATGAATTTTGCTTACCATGATTACAGGTTGTTGACAAATTATAAAAAAAGTCGGTTCAAAAATAGACACTTGTTCTAATTTTTTAGAATAAGCCGATCGAATACTAACACCGTTATAAAATTTCTAAACGCCGTTATAACATTGATTTTTTCAGCAAGTTATATTAAGATCTATTTACGAAATACATCCATGCCAGTTGGAATTATTCCAGATATCGGCGAACAAATGTGCATAGGATGTGCACTCTGCGTAGAGATTTGTACATCACTAGGCCCAGACGTATTAAGAGTAAAACCAGTAGAAGGCTGGAAGAGAGGTAAAGCATTTGTATTTTATCCAGAGAGATGCATCTCAGACGGTGCATGCATCGGCGTTTGCCCAACGAAGGCAATCTTCTGGATGAGACCAATGGACTTTACTCCAGGACAACCAGTACCACTGTACCGAAACTCTGTATTCGTCAAAGGTTGGACTGAACTAGCCGAATAGGTTCAACATTAACACCTTTTTATTATTCTTACCCTAACCTTCGGTTTCTAAATATATGGAATGTAATAATTCTCTAGCAATGAGCAAACCTGGTAATCTCTGGAGAAAGATGCACGGTAAAATTACAAGGAAACCTACTAACTTTAGTTGGCTGCTAAACAACAAACTTGCAGGCAGTGGAATGCCAACTACACATTCAGAAATTGACTGGGTAGTAAAGCAGGGAGTCAAGTCGATAGTTACAATGACGGTGGAGTCTTTGCCGGATTCGTGGGTAAAGGATGTAAAGTATCTGCATGTGCCAACCGAAGATTTTTCTGCCCCTGACATGGAACAGATTGATCAAGCAGTAAAATTCATTCATGAAAGAATCCAAGATGACGAACCCGTCATGGTCCACTGTGCAGCTGGAATAGGACGAACTGGCACCATTCTTGCATGCTATCTTGTAAAGTATCAAGAATCATCTGCAAAGGATGCCATAGAAAAAGTACGAAAAGAAAGACCTGGTTCGGTTCAATCAGAATCTCAGGAATTAGCAATCAGCTTGTATTACAAGCATATTCACAACCGGCCACTCTGAGGTTCTATATCATGTCTTTAATAGTTGAGATAACTTGGCTTTCATCCAAATTATTTTGTAATAACTGCGGTCTGTAATATCTCATGGGCCATCAGCATCAAATAATGTTACTAGTTTAAAAAAAGATATTTGCAGATTATTTCAACAACGAGGAGGTAACAGGACCTACTCTGGTATTGATGTAGTTACCATCTTCCCATTTTCAAGTTTGATGAAGAGGAATCTGTTGTCTTTGAAGATCAAGGTTATCTCATTGTCTTTTTCAGACTTGTCTTCAACTTCAAGCAATTCCTGTCCTCTAATACCATCGAATTTTGCCATGACGTTACTCTAATAATTCCATTTATATCCTATTTGATGATTTCAATTTCTATTTCTTTAGAGTTAGTCTTGGCATCGAATTCTTCAGTATAGTCATGCTTAAACCAAGATACATAGACCTCTGCGCCAATCTTGTGCTTTCCTGGGCCAAGATCAGATGCCTTGATATCTATTTTTTCGTCAAAATCAAGTAATAGTTGTTGTGCTTCCACTTGATTCATTGGAACGTGCGGCTCAAAGTTCTTGGATATCTGCACCCAGACCTTCTTTTCTGCCATCTGGGTAAGCTTTGGATTTCGTGTCCAGAAAAGAGCTGCCTTTTTGTACGTATCTAATGGTGTCCCTACTTCACGTTTTCTTAATCCACCCGAATAGAGCTTGATGCCATATTTGAGCTTGAATACATTATCATGCTTGTTGTATGCGCGTTCCCAATTTTTTTCATTGAATGCTTCACGCAGTCCTCCAATTACAGAGAATTTCACATTTATTGCAATGTTGTCATTTACGCTGACTTTATCAACAGATTTTTCTAGCGAGACCTTATCTATTGTGTTTTTTTCGTTTGCCAACTCTTCGTAATGATTTATATCATCAATAAGTGTTTTTTGACTTACATGGACGTTCAAGTAAAAAAGTCTTCTACAAAGGAAGTTCTCCTAGATATAAGAAAATCTGATATTGCTACACTATACATCGTCCAATACGAATTGCTCAAGGATCCTACAGTAGAATTTGCAGGTGTAGTGCTAAAACATCCACTAACCAAGGAATATGCAATGCGTGTAAACACATCCAAAGGTAACCCAATCAAGGAAATTGAAAAGGCTATCAAGGCCGCAATAGGCTATTCTGATGAATTAAAAAAGGCAATTAATTCAAAAATTAAAGGTGCGTAGATGAAATTTTGTCCCAAATGTAATGCTAGGCTGAAGCTAGCTGATTCAGAATCTGAATTTGTATGTCCTAAATGTAATTATAGCGAGAGAGGTACCAAGGCAACAAAACAGGCAAAGACAGAGGACCGCTCTACAATTAACATACTTGATGAAAAAGAGAAAAAAGAGACATTACCTGTCATAAAAATTGAATGCATAAAATGTGGTAACAACGAAGCTGTATGGTGGATGCTTCAGACCAGAAGTGCAGACGAGCCTACAACCCAATTCTACCGTTGCGTAAGTTGCAGCTACACTTGGAGAAATTACGCATAACCTTTAACTTGAACGTACTAGACATGTGAATAAGTTTGGTATTTTCTGCAAAGACTGGAGGTTCTGATGAATGGAAAGCAGTAATATCTGCTATTTCCACCTTGGTAGAAGAAGCAACCTTTGAGGCCACAGGTGAAGGAATTGCTTTCCGAGGAATGGATCCTTCTCATGTCGCATTGATTGATATTGCGTGGCCTAATTCTGCATTTGAAAAATATATTTGCGATGAAGATGTAAAGTTTGGTGTAAGAATTGACGAGTTTTCCAAGTTAATCAAGAGATCTGATAAAAAAGATAACATAGAGATCAGCATTTCAGAGGAAAAATTACTGCTTGTTACTATTAGCAAAAATAAGAAATACAAAATGAGGCTGATAGAAAGTTCTGCAACAGACACTCCTTTGCCAAAAATTACCTATAACGCAAAGGTTGGTGTAACTGCGACTGAATTTGATAAAATTCTAGGTGACATTCAGGTGGTCTCAGAATACCTCTCAATTACCGCCAGCCCCAACAAGGCCGAATTTTCTGGCAGGGGTGACTCAGGTGAGGCGGTGATCACACTAGAGAAGGGAATGCCTGAAATGCCAGAAATTGAAGTCAAAGAAGACAGTACAGCAACTTATAGCCTTGACTATCTTAACAGCATTGTAAAGGCAGTAGGGTCTGTAGCTGGCACGGTTGTATGTGAATACTCTACCAAAATGCCACTACGACTAGAGTTTAAGGTTGCAAATGTAGGTAGAATTCATTTCTATTTGGCTCCCAGAGTTGAAAGTTAAAAGCATTTTAAGGATATTATTCACAGGTATACTGGTTTGAAGCTAGTCCTAAAGTTTGGTGGAACATCAATTGCTTCTGCGGCAAACATTCGAAATGTGGCTGAATTAATAAAATCGCTTTCAAAAGAACATCAGATAGTTCCAGTCTTTTCAGCAATGAGCGGCATTACAGACGATCTGATTAGAATTACAAATCATATTAAAAACAGGAACAAGGAAGATGCCAATTCTTTGGCAAAAAAAATTATCAGGACGCACATGGATATTTCTAATCAATGTGTGAAAAACCCAAAAATCCGAAAGGATCTAGTGAACAAAATGAGATCTGATCTTGATGAGCTTGAGGATCTGCTACATGGCATGTTACTTCTTGGAGAAGTAACTCCTAGATCTTCTGACTATTTGATTTCCTTTGGAGAAAGATTATCAGTTAATCTGGTTGCTTTTGCATTAAATGACATGGCCGTTAAGGCAGTACCCTTGACAGGAAAAGATACTGGAATTATCACTGACTCAAATTTTGGTGAGGCAAAACCATTAATGGATACCACAAGATTACATGTATCCAATAAAGTTGAAAGTCTTTCCCAGAAAAAGGTGATACCAGTAATAGGAGGTTTTGCCGGTGCGGATCAGCATGGCAACATAACTACATTTGGTAGAGGAGGATCTGACTATACCGCTACAATAATTGCATCTAGCATAAAGGCTGATGAAGTATGGTTAATGAGTGATGTGGATGGACTGATGACAACAGATCCAAAGATTGTTAAGAACGCCAAACTCATCAAAGAGGTATCATATGCTGAAGCCATGGAAATGGCTTTGTTTGGAGCAAAACAAATTCATCCAAGATCTCTTGAACCACTAGTTACAAAAAAAATTATACTGAGAATTCGAAATACATTTAACATTAAAAACCTCGGTACGCTTGTAACAGCAGACCCACAAGCTGACACCCAAAAGACAGTAAAGTGTGTAAGCGCAATAAGGCATACGGGATTGATTGATGTAAGGGGAGGAAGCATGGTAGGCACCCCTGGTACTGCTGCCACGATATTTTCTACTCTTGCAAAAGTTGGAGTTAATGTAATGATGATCTCTCAGAGTCCATCAGAATCAAGTATATCAATTATTGTAAAAAAGAATGATATGGACAAGGCTGTTAATGCACTTGAAATGAATTTGCTTGGCAAAATAATTAAAAAAGTAGATGTTACTGTAGATGTCTCAATTATAGCACTAATTGGATCCGGAATGAGAGGAATAGTTGGTGTTGCATCCAAGGTATTCACTGCAGTAGCAAAGAAGGGCGTAAACGTAATAATGATTGCACAAGGTTCATCCGAACTCAATATTGCCTTTGTTGTCAAGGATTCTGATTGTAATGCGGCAGTACAAGCACTACACGATGAATTTGATCTGGCAAAAACTAACTAGGTTAACTTTACTAAAAGCATATTTATGCTAATCAGACATTCATAGGATTATGAACAGATTACTTGCTGCAGGAATTATTGCGGTTGTTGTCGGTGTTATATTTTCGATTTCTTTGTTATCTGATAATTTAGCCTCTGCGGGAACTGTTAAAAAAATACAATTTACTCAAACCTTAACATCATCCCAAGACCCTGGATTGGGGCACAGCGATGAACAGCTTGCAATGATATTGTTGCCCAATAATGGGACCCTATACGATGGTACGTTAACGTACACTACAAGTGAACCAGTTCAGATTGTAATTTTTCATCAAATTGATAAAAGTGACTCAAAAGGTCAGCCAGTGTGGACGGTTGATAATAACACAATTTATGCCGAAACTATAATTAATTCAGATTCAAATGGTGGAACTCTTGATTTTGCAGGATCAGCAATTGGACTTCATTCCACAAATTCATCTCAATTTACAGCAACAATAAGTGTTGATGGGTGGATAAGGGGTATAACACCAGAGTTTCTCCAAAATAACACTCGAATTATTTCTGAAAACAATTTGAAATTATCCAGAGCAGTGATTCCTGTAAATATACCTCTACACAAGGGACTATACAATGGAAAGCCCATTTACTATATCATAACTGATTCAAGCAATAGCATGGAAGCTAGTCAAATATCAGCTAAACAAAACTGGAAGGTGCAACAATCTCCTCTTTTGGTCTACGCACCGCAAAAGTTGCTCACCAAGATGTATGTATTTACAAATGGAATAAGTGGTGATGGAACCCAAGGATATCAAGATGAAGTGTTTTCAGGTACGCCATCAGACAATAACTATACACCATTAAGTTTGATAGTCCAAGTCACATGGAATCCAGGAAGAACCCCACACGTTCTAAACTCTACAAAAGATATTCTTGACGCAAATACAACAGGTACGCTTACACTAACTACCACCGATAATGTAATCAATACGCCACAAATAGTTTGGCCAGGCGGTCAGATGACTGCCAGAAACAACACAGAATTGTCTGAACCATTCTATGTTGGGGGTCAGGTGGTAAATATAGATACAGCAAACAAGTTTGTTACCTTTATAGCTCATCGAGGATGGGGTCCAGATGGGAAAACAATTTATTACATAATTACAAGCGGCACACCTGAAGGCCCTGCAAAAATGATGGGATTGATGAATACTCCAGCATTATCATCACTCCAGTCTGTCACTAGAGATCTTTACACTTTTGCTAATGGTATCAAAAGTAATGGAGTGTTTGGTTTTCAGGAAGGAATTTCTGGCACACAACTTGGTGATACCAAGTATTCTCCCATCTGTAAAATATCAATAGTAACATGGAAAGACCCACAAAATGCAACATTGTTAGAAAACATAAATGACATTAACTTTGAAGAATCCAAAGGGACGGTCACTGTACAACCCGCACTAGTGTTCAATAATAATTACATAACTGATTGCCCTATTATTGAGATTCCAAAAAGTGGTTCATGAAAAGGGAGATAACAGCTCCAAAAGGGATAAATTTACTCTAAAAATTTCTTATTGTTGATGGCTGGTAAATTATACATTGTAGGCGTAGGACCGGGTCATCATGATCACATGACGTTTCGAGCCAAACAGGTAATTGAAGAAAGTAATACAATTGTAGGATACGAAACATACGTAAATTTGGTAGAAGATCTCATTGAAGGAAAGGAAGTTCATAGATATGCCATGACGCAGGAAGTTGAACGTGCTCATCAATGCATCGAACTTGCAAAGGAAGGCAAAATAGTTTCTCTTGTCTCAAGCGGGGATCCAGGAATTTACGGCATGGCTGGCTTGATTTATGAAGTTCTCGCTGAAGAAGGCTGGGACAGAAAGACTGGTCTGTATGTCGAGATCGTCCCGGGAGTTTCATCTCTTAATTCATGCGCAGCATTAGTCGGCTCTCCACTTATGACTGATTTTGCGGTAGTTAGTATGAGCGACTTGCTTGTACCATGGGAGATTATAATGAAAAGGGTTGAAGCAGCAGCACAAGGAGATTTTGTAATTGTGATATATAATCCTGCAAGCAAGAAAAGGATTCACCAACTACAAGACGCAAGAAAAATCTTGTTAAAATACAGAACTCCAAATACTCCAGTAGCAATAGTCAAGGGGGCATACAGGGAATCACAAGAGGTTGTTCTAACTGATCTGGAAAATATGGAAAATCATAAAGATAAACTAGGAATGATTACTACTGTAATAATAGGTAACTCTTCTACGTTCCGATACAAAGACATAATGGTTAATCCTCGTGGATACACATCAAAATACAATATAGCAGAACCTCCGACAAGCTGAAACTAAAATGAAATCCATTCAGGTAGGTCTTACCTTACCACAGGGATGGCTAGGTGAATTTCCTACGAAGAATCCTCATGAACAATTCATCTTTGCCAAAAATGTTGCATTAAAAGCTGAAAATCTTGGTTATGCTGCAGGATATGTTTATGATCATTTCATTCCGTATTATGGAAATAATCATAATGGGCCATTTTTTGAGGCCTATACTCTGCTTTCCGCTATTGCATCAGCTACGTCAAAATTGAGGATTGGTCAAGTGGTGACATGTAATTCTTACAGACATCCATCTCTTCTGGCCAAAATAACATCTACCATGGATGTAATCAGCAACGGCAGACTTGAGTTTGGCATAGGTGCAGGGTGGTTTGAATATGAGTATAATTCCTATGGTTACAAGTTTTATAATGCTGCAGCAAGAATAGAGCAACTTGATGAATCACTAACAATCATCAAAAAAATGTGGCAACATGAGAGATCAAGTTTTAAAGGTAAATACTATTCTATTAAGAATGCAATTTGTAATCCAAAACCAATACAGAATCCTCATCCTCCTGTAATGGTAGGCGGTGCCGGAAGCAAACTAATGGAGGTTGTAGCAAGACATGCCACTAGATATAATCATCCATTTGGTACTCCAGAAATATTAAAGGAAAAGATCGATCTACTACAGGCAAAATGCAGTTTAATAAAGAGAGACTACAAAGAAATCGAAAACTCTGTTCTTTTACGAGTACTTGTCGGTAAGGACAATGATGACGTAAAGAAAATTATTTCAGGACTAAAGAAGAAAAATGAGTCAATAGCAGATTTTCTCATTCGCTCCAAGGACAGTATTGCTCTGGATACGCCAGAAGAGGTACTGAATATCTCAAACGCTATCAGCAAATTGGCATTAATTACTTTATAGTCAATTTTGTGGGCCTGACAAAATCACTTGACATGCTTTCAACGTTTTCTAAAAGAGTTATTCCACTTCTCAAGTAGTAGATTTGATTGACTCGTAGATCTCTGGAGACAAAACCAGCTTCTCTCCTATTGGCCTGACTATATCAAATACATATTTTCCTGCACTAGTCTTCAAGTCGGAAGGATGTATCTTTTTTTCTGAAAAGTCATTTTCTAGCTGTTGATAACTAGTGTAGTTCACATTACCGCCAAATTTCTCTGGTCTTTCTATAGTAATATCTTTGAATTGATGAAATATGACATACCTAAAAATTTCAAGGATGGGGTTTTTCTCAACGATTCCTTCAGGACACCAAGCTTTTTTGAATTTAGACCTAATTTCCTCCTCTGAATCATGAATGAATATTCCTGATGATGACTTTGATTTGCTCATTTTACTTGAGATAAATTGTAAATCTGAATCAGTTCCAGTCTCTGGTTCACCTAGACCTGCAAGTATGTGATGGTGAACTGCTACCGGTACTTTCCACCTCATCTTTGGGAAGATTTCTCGTACCAACATGTGTATTTTCCTTTGATCCATTCCTGCATGTACTATGTCTAGGTCCATTGAATGGATATCTACAGCCTGCATGGGTGGATAGAAGAGTTGACCCAGCTCAATCTTGTCTTTGTCTGTACTTCTTCCCATTATTGTAAGTGAACGCATAGTTCTGTCAAGCGACATGGTTTTTGCAAATTTGACCAAATCCATCCAATAATCCTTTCTTGACTCGTAAAGCTCTGAACCTACAATAATTTCTACACCTGGACAGAATAGTTTGAAAGCATCAGCATAATATTTAGAGGCCATTCTGATTTTGTCCCAATCTCCTCCCAACTTGTTATTTATGTAAGTATGCCAGTCTGCCAAAAATACGGTACACTTTACTCCTGCTTTGATAAAGTCATTTATCTTGAACCCTGTTAGTATAAGACTTCCAAGGTGTAAAAAGCCAGAAATCTCTAATCCAATGTAATGTTTGGGATGTGCGTTTGTTTTAAACAGATTTGCCAGTTCTTCTTGCGTAACTACTTCTTCAGTAGGATCCCTTGTAACAAGGTCAATTTTTTCTGTAATATCCATTGCAAATCAAATCTTCCTTTGTGACCCTATAAAGTTACGCGTCAAGATCATCCAATTTCTTTCTTGGTCTTGTGCTAAGGTATAGTGCATGTGAACTTATGATGACGGCAGCAAGAAACATCTTTGTTGCAAAGTTCAGATTCCAAGGTCTGCTAGGATCAGGATAAGCTATTGTTAAAGAATCTATATCCGGCACCTTTCCATTTACAATTCCAGCTGTAATTTGTGCATTAAGAACAACAAAGTTGTAAATTACTTCGTATAAGCATATTGCCGCTAGCCCTGCCAACATTAATTGTACTAATGAAAGTTGCCAAGAGGGAACACTCACGGTCCTCTTCCACCCAATTCTTGTTACACAGTACCAACCAATTATTGAAGAAAAGAATAGCCACGAGGTTAGCTTGGCAAAATGAGGAGCAGGAAATTCGGTTTTTTCTAATATCTCACCCATCACATATGTCCCATTTTTTTGCCATTCTACGGTCATCTCATAAATTCCATAGAAAGTTATGGATAGCATGATAAATCCACATACGTAGAAAATGTACAGAAATACTCTGTACCCTGCCTGATCCCTCTCCAAACCAACCTTCATTAAACTACGATTGATCCAACCTGAAATATAAGAATTGGTTTTAATTCCATTCGGAAGTTTAATTATAGTATAAAGTTTGTTGATACATAATTGAAAATTCCCATAAACGTTCCGGTAATAGAAAAGGAAGAAATCAATGAAGTACGAGATGTCTTACTAGAAAAATCGTTAACAACTGCTGCATACTCTGGAGGCAAGAGAGTTCAGGAATTTGAAAAACTATTGTCATCATACACTGGATCAAGATATGCAGTAGCAGTAAATTCAGGAACTGCGGCACTGCAAGCAGCCCTTTATGCACTTGGCATAAAAAGTGGAGACGAAGTCCTGCTCCCATCATTTACTTTTGTAGCTACAGCAAACTCTGTCATGTCAGTTGGGGCAAAACCAGTGTTTGTTGACGTGACTCTAGATAATTATACAATGGACCCTACTGACCTGAAGAAAAAGATTACAAAAAAATCAAAGGCGATAATGCCCGTCCATCTATACGGAAATTTTTCGTACATGGATGAGATTTCTGAGATAGCAAATAGGCATAATATCGATGTAGTTGAAGATGCTGCACAGTCATTAGGAACGACATACAAGAACAAACAATCTGGAACATTCTCACAACTAGGATGCTTTAGCATGTACGCTGCAAAGGTAATGACATCGGGAGAAGGTGGTGCGGTTGTTACAAACGACAAGACGATCTTCGAAAAATTACATAAAATAAGAAATCATGGGATGTTGCATGGATATGACACTAGAATTTTAGGGCTAAATCTCAGGCTTCCAGAAATATCTGCTGCCATAGCCAAGATCCAAATGAAAAAGCTTCCAAAGTTTCTCAAAAAAAGAGAGAAGAATGCAAAAATTTTAACAGAACTTTTGGATGACATAAATTTCATCTTGCCGACAGAAAGAGCCGGTGTCAAAGTAAATTGGTATCTTTATACAGTTTCTACAAAGAATCGCGACAAGCTGTTAAAACAACTAAACGAAAAAGGAATTGGTGCAACGGCTTATTACTCAATTCCTGTACACAAAACTCCATTTTACAAAAGTAAAACAAAATTACCAATGACTGAGTGGGCGGCTTTAACTGTTCTTAGCTTACCAGTACATCCTCTTGTTACAGAAAATGATCTTCATTACATTTCAAAAACCATTCATCAATTGATTGAAAAATGAATCCAATAAGCGAGATAGCAGGAGAATTATGCAAAATACTGCTTCCAATTGAAGATAGGGTTTACTTTGGTAATTCTGAATCTAATGTAGCAGTATGTACCTTATCTAGCATGAAACTGCTAAGCGAAATTGTGAACTCCTCACTTATGACCGAAGTTAATATCGCTGGAAGATTACTTTCAGAAAATAAAGGAATTGATTTACTTGTTAGGCATGTAATATCGAATAGAAAAATTTGTATTATTGTGTTGTGTGGTAGAGATACAGTAGGGCACAGGCCGGGGCATTCGTTACTTTGTTTATATCACAATGGAATAGACCGGGATGGAAAAATAATCGGTTCTCAAAGTCCAGATCCTGTTTTATCACTAACAAGTGGAGAAGTACTACGATTTCAAAATCAAGTAAGAATTATTGACAAGATGGGAGAGGTCGGTATCTTAAATCTCAGGCCAATAATTAGCAGCAAAAACTAATTCAATAACCATCAATCTGTCTTTGTTTATTGACCTGATGTTTCTTTTGATATTCCTTTAGTATGTCCTCAGGAGTCATGTTCAGTTCCAATGATGCCTGAACCAAAAAGTGCCATATGTCTATAAGCTCCTCTCTAGCCTCTGCTTCATCAAACTCTGTTGGTTTTTTCCACCATTTCCAATTAGTTGTTCTCTGTAGCTCTACTGCCTCATGAATTATGGCAGTACACAGTGAAGAAATTTTTCCCTGTATGTCTTTTGGATAACGCTCTAGATTCATCATCTTTTCTAAATTCTTTTGTAGCGCAAAAATTGTATCTAGTTTATCTTCCATGTGATCTTTTTCTATTTGATATCTATAACCTTTGTCAGAAATGACTCTAAGATCATTAAAGCCTGGAATGTATTTGAATTATAAGACATCTTTGATTTTATATAGAAAAAGTCTGTAAAACTGTTAGATCATGACTCGTGTAATGATTAGACCATTTGCGTAATTACTGGCAAAACGCAACCTTTGCAGCCAATCCATCATGTTCTATCTCACGGGGACACAATCAGGTCCTGATACTGTATCCTGTAATTTACTAGGCCACAGACGATATCGCTGATGATATCATACCTGTACATCCTGTTGCAGAACTTGCCGCACATTATTCCAAATTTCTTGATCTTTGATATGGCATTTTCCACCACTACCCTGATTCTGGAGTGATTTCGGTTGAACTCCTGTGCAGCAGTAAGCTTGCGGCCTTTCTTCTTCTTGTGCGGCAGCAGGGGGTTTGCCTCGGGAAAATCCCTCTTGATTCCAACGTACCCAAGGTCCATAAACGTCTGCAGATGCGGAGACAGAGTGCCTCTTTGATCTTGACACGGCAAACGTGTACCGGGACATAAAATACCTCGAGCCTGCGGTAAGAGAGTGCATCCCGATACCGGCAAAAAAGTATGCAGAGACAAAAAAGGCAACCACCATGGAGGAGCTTGAGAAACATTTTCCCGGGCTTCGGATCATGATTGACGGGTCGGAGCAGGAGATATCGACCCGCAAGCAAGAAGAAGAGGAAGACGCACTATTCGGGCAAGAAGAAGCGCCACACGGTCAAGAACGAGTACGGGGTAAACGCCGGGGGTGGGATAGTTTACAAGCCTCCCCATTCCCACGTGAGGCTTCATGACTATGGAATATACAAGATAAAACATCCCAGCCTGTCAGCGTGTAGCTTGTATACATGCGGTAGTAGACAAGGAACATGAGCAGCCTGTCTTTTAGCACACGCTTGAACTTCCTTCCAGCCCCAATCTTCCTCTCCCTTTCACGGTCTGAGAGTCCCTTCTGTTCTGTCTCCCTGTACTTTTCCCCTAAACCCTTTCTGACAAAAAATCAAATTGTGGCACGTCAAGGCCAGTCAAGGACCGAAATATCTTTGGCGTGCGTGCAAGCTTTTCGTATGTTATCATGGAACGGAGAGGGGTCTTGTCAGCTTTAGATCTTTTTCTCTAAAAACCTGAACAGTTTGATCAAATTTCATCAATTACGCAATAGGTCTATTGCAGAGGATTCTACTGTGACTAGGCTAGTTTTAAGAGAGGCACTCAAAATAGGACGGCATGAAGTTGTTGCTGAAGCCATTGATGGAATAGAAACATTAGAAAAATTCAGCAAGACAAATCCAGACATATTATTATTAGATGTGGCAATGCCAAAAAAGGATGGAATGTCTACACTCAAGGAGATAATGTCATCTAACCCGAATGCAAAAATTATCATGATAACCGCAGACGAAAATTTTTCTACGATTCATAAAAGTGCTGAAGTTGGTGCTCAGGCGTATATAGTAAAACCATTTAGTTTTGAAGATGTATTAAATGCAATTACGATGGCACTTAATTAGAATGAGAGTCATCTCTTGTAAACTAATACCAGCGACTTATCACAGCTAGAAGTCTGCCAATTTGCTGCCTATATTCCGCAATAAGCAAATTGATATTTTTTTTACCCTTTTTACTGCCTAAAATAACGCTCCTCAGGCACAAGGAGATGATAAGAATAACAAAGGGATCTATTTTTAGCACCAAAAAAGATCAAGATCACCTTATTGCGGAATGAGTTGCTAGTGTCTCAGAAATGAACCATCTTCCTATAGTGCCTAAATCTACTCTGTATGTGTGATTTCCTTAATTTGACTAGACCCACAATTCCATATTTTTCAACAGCAAATGAGCCCATTACATTTCCATACACTACGGCTTCTCTGATTGTTGATAACTTTGTACTATTTTTATTAGCCAAGTATCCAATCATGCCTCCTGCAAAAGAATCTCCTGCTCCTGTTGGATCTACAATGCTTTCCAAGGAAAAGGCAGGAGAGGGAAAGACTATGTCGTCATAAAATAGAAGGGATCCGTGCTCTCCCTTCTTTATGATTACAAACCTTGTTCCCCACTCCATGATTTTTTTTGCTGCCTTGATTAGATTGTGAGTCTTTGTGAGTAATTTGGCCTCTTCGTCATTTATCACAACAGAATCTACGGTTCTCATCATTTTTATGACATCATTTCTTTTTGTTGAGATCCAGAAATCTATAGTATCACACATGGAAAACTTGACTCTGTCAAATTCCTTGATTATCTTCGTGTTTTGGGAAGGGTCGTTATTTGCAAGGTAGACAAATTCTGATCTTCTGTATTCTTCAGGAACTATAGGCCTAAAGTCCTTTAATACGTTTAGTTCAGTCTTGTTGGTTGTTCTGTAACTTAATGTTTGATCATAGCTTCCATCATATCGAAAAGTTCGCCCGTTCGCATGTACTACACCCTTGATGTCTACAAATTTGTCCAAGACATCTTGATATTTTTTTGGAAAATCACGACCCACCACTGCAATAAGACCGGGCTTCTGAAAGAAGCTTGCAGACACTGCTGCATATGTGGCTGCACCTCCCAGTGCATTTTTAATTACTCTGGAGGGAGTCCTAATGGTATCTATCGCAACAGATCCAAAAACAGTCAGCATGCTCTGCTGGTTTTATGTACCTTCTATAAATGCTCTAGCTTCGTCTTGTGTAGGATAATATGTAAATGGAATATTTACAGTTGTAAAGAAAATGTTATACTGACTTGTTCCTGTCAACTTTAGATTGGGAACGTTGTTGGTATTGTTATACTTGTCTAATACTGTAGTGTCAGCAAGAAACGGAGTCTGAGTAACTGTTTTTCCCATTGCTGGAATCAGTGATGGTTGTAATATTCCACTACCAAGATCCTCTCCGTTTGCAGATACTACAAAATTAGTCTTTCCGACGTTTAGAAATAACAGTGAAGGATTATTGAATTGAAGCTGTAGGTTATACAGTGTACCCTGATTAGTTCTATCCACAACCTTGCTTTGAATAATAGAAACATGGAGCTGGGACACTGATAGGTATTGGATATAGCCAAACGTGCCTACCGCCGCAACAATAATGCTTATAATTATGATTTTGGTCCTTTTTTCCATAGTAATCAATGATAAAATTCCTTTTTAGCGCAAGTAGGAAAAAAATCCGAATAACTTGTGTAAACTTTTTGATCTGTTTTTAAAGCTACTTAGAGCTAACAAAATAAATCAGAACAGAAAGACTAGATGTTACGAAATGGCCAGAATAAGAATCAAGTATGGACAAAATGAGATTGAGATCGAGTCCAAGGATTTCTATATAGACAATCAAAGTGTAGATGAGGTAATAAACAACCTCTCAGTACATGTCAAAGATTATAGCTCAGGCGCACTTCAGTATGATTATTCATACGGCCAACCCGCTAAAGGGACCGAAGTACTAAACATATTCGATGATGTAGAAATTCACGAACCAGAATTTGTCAAGCCGACCTTCCTTGATAAGAAGCAAATAAAAAACAAGATTCAAACACTCATCGCGGATGCATTTTTTGACCAACCACGAACAACCTCAGAAGTTGTTGCTCAATTACATGAGTACGGATGGGCAGCGGTTCCACTTGATGTGTCCAAAGTCCTAACAGACATGGCCTTTGGCAACGAACTCCAAAAAGATCTGCGAGAAAAACGCAACTACTATTCCGTTGCCAAGATGATAGAACTTAACTAGTTTTATAACTGCACTTGCTACAGGAATAAAATATGTCTCCTTCCAAGTGATCAAAATGAGTGTTACACTTTAGGCATGTGTGATGCATGTCAAAATATCCATCATTTTCAACTTTTCCAACGCGATTGGACTGCAACTCTACGCTTCCACATTTTATACAATGGCATCCGCATTGCATGCTATATCATCTAGTGGAAATTCAATCTATTTGAAAATCTTAGGACGACCACTGCAGAAATTGCAATAGCTAATGGCACAAACATTGGAAACTCTGGTATTGCAGTTGTTCCTGTAATCTGTAATGTCCCACTCTGGGCAGGTTTCATTCCTATCCAAACATACGTACCATTGTCATTAAATAAATTAGTAAGAGTTGAATTCGTATTGATTGTTGCTTGATATGGACCCCATAAAAGTGCCTTGGGCATTATCACTGTGACATAGTCTGGCTTGTCAATATTGAATGCATATGCTTTTGATGATTGATCAAATACTGGGGATCCAACATTTGCCAGAGTTCTTATTCCAATATCGAACGTTTGATTCTGCCACTGCACAGTTTGAACAGTTTCAGGTTCGTTGATAATGTATGTGAGGTACATGCCATTTCCGATTTGTCTGAGGCCAGCCTTTTCACCAAGATAAACCGGTCTGTCCTGGGACCAAATCATATCTACTCCTTTAGGAAAATAAAAATCAGTAAAGGCCGCATCACCTGGAGCATAGTAATTCCAACTCCATACTCCATTATCATTGGATACCGCATTAGGTATGTCGTATTTGATCAACGTTACATTTCTTTGAGTAGGTAACAACAGAACAGACATTGGATTTTGACTAATTGTGGAATATTGCACAGAATTGTTGAATTGATCAGTAACTGAAAAATTAGTAAGGTTGCCTGAAATCATATCAACCTGAACGGCACCGGTAGCATTTCCCCGTACTTCATGAACTACATGAGCTGTTCCATTTTCGTCGATTGATACCTTGATATCCTCATTGGGAGGCCCTCCCATCGATATTTGACCAAATGCTGCTGTAGTTGAGAAAATTGTTACGGCTATCACGCATGAAATGAGAAGTTTTAACACATGCATCCTATTCCGAGATCGTGACACGTAGAATCTTAGCTTCTTGATTAGGACAGTCATTTTTGTCTCTTGGAAGGCTTACAATCTTGTCAGCAACATCCATTCCCTTCGTTACCTCTGCAAATACAGTATATTGCTTATCAAGAAACGTACTATCTGTAGTAACTATGAAGAACTGTGATCCTGCACTGTTTGGGTCGGTTGCTCTTGCCATTGAGACTATTCCTCTCAGGTGTGATTTTGAATTGAATTCTGCCTTTATTGTGTAGCCAGGTCCGCCCATGCCCCATTTGCTTTTGTCTGGCTTCTTGGTATTAGGATCGCCACCCTGAATCATAAACCCTGGTATTACTCTGTGGAAAAGAGTCCCGTCATAAAAATTACTTTTTGCAAGGCTAGTAAAATTTCGTACCGTTTCAGGAGCTATATTTGGTGATAATTCCAAGATGATGTTTCCAAAACTGGTCTCTATGGTTGCACTTACCACCTTTCACAACCCATCATTTTATCATAATAACCTTTCTACACATTTTACTATTTCAATGAATTTCCTTTTGGTTATTCTGTTGTAATC
>VFSW01004193.1_pt1 | contig 21490 bp, 18 predicted proteins | sample 5358111 | NCBI WGS metagenome assembly VFSW01 (sample SAMN11554181, study PRJNA540505) | mine drainage metagenome | isolation source: sediment from site ElyBrook_90M | place: USA: Ely Copper Mine, Vershire, VT | collected 2017 | reverse complement strand
GTGTTGTATGCATTCGGGCTGAGCGGCAAGAAAAAAGACAACATAGGGAGTTTGGAATGAGAACACATCTGAGGCACCAAGCCACTCGCAAAGCTCCTCTGACCGGCATCGGATAAATTCGTCCCGCTTCTTCATTGGGAAGTGCTGATAAACAAGAACCGACTTGCGGGCGCAGAAAGCCTCGGCCAATTCGTAGCGAAACACGTACTTCGATGAGTTTTTACAACCATACGGGCGCGACTTCACTTCGATTCCGTTGTCCGGATCAAAGAAAATTAGATCCCTGTCCTGAAAACTCTCGTGTATTTCCGCGAAGTAACGCAGCCGCCCTTCCTTGTCGTCAGAGAGCGGCTTTCCGTGGAAAATGGCGTTAGGGAGAATGCCTGCCGATTCTATGCGGCTGACGTTACGATCTTCATCCCGAATAATTTCGGCCAGACAGTTGAAAAGCGGCGGGTCATATGGTGCCCACTTCTTAGGAGAATCCTTATAGCGAGTATTCCCCCCATCAGTGCGGCCGTCATTAGGTGTAAGCATCCAACAAACGCCAACGCGGAGCTTTCCCATGCCCGAAAGCGCACGTAGGAGCGCGTACTTCCTATAATCGTTGATATCCGCGACGTACTGATCTTTCATCCCGTCTCTCTTACTTTTCTGCCATCGGAATTCGCACGCCGGACTTTTCGGCAAAGTGGATCGCCTCGCCGTAGCCTGCGTCCACGTGCCGTATCACGCCCATTCCCGGATCGTTGGTCAGCACGCGCTCGATGCGTCGCGCCATCTCATCTGTGCCGTCGGCCACCGTTACCTGCCCTGCGTGTTGCGAGTATCCAATGCCCACGCCGCCGCCGTTGTGGATGGAAACCCAGGACGCGCCTGACGCCGTGTTTACCAGCGCGTTCAGCAGCGGCCAGTCGGCCACCGCGTCGCTCCCATCCTTCATCGACTCGGTTTCACGGAAGGGCGAAGCCACCGAGCCGCAGTCCAGATGATCGCGCCCGATCACGATCGGAGCCTTGATCTTTCCCTGCTTCACCAGCTTGTTGATCGCCAGTCCGAATTCGGCGCGCTCGCCATACCCGAGCCAGCAGATGCGCGCCGGCAATCCCTGGAAGCGAATCCGCTTGCGCGCCAGATCGATCCAGCGGGCCAGCTTGCGATTTTGCGGAAACAGTTCGAGCACCAGGTCGTCGGTCACCGCGATGTCCTGCGCATCGCCCGAGAGTGCAACCCAGCGGAACGGCCCTTTGCCCTCGCAGAACAGCGGACGTATGTACTCCGGCACAAAGCCTGGAAAATCGTAGGCGTTCTTCACTCCCATTTGGAAGGCGAAGGTACGGATGTTGTTGCCGTAGTCGAAGGTCACCGAGCCCATCTTCTGCAACCGCAGCATCCCTTCCACGTGTCGCGCTATGGCCTCAAGCGACCGCTGCTCGTACGCCTTCGGGTCGTGCGCGCGAAGTTCCAGCGCCTCTTCGAAGCTCATCCCATTCGGCACATATCCATTCAGCGGATCGTGCGCCGAGGTCTGATCGGTCAAGATGTCGGGCACCACGCCGCGCTCGGCCAGCTCCGGAATCACGTCGGCGCAGTTACCCACCAGCCCGACCGAGATGTTCTGCTTATTGCGTACCGCATCGTTCATGATCCGCAGCGCCTCGTCGAGCGAGTTCGCCATGAAGTCGCAGTAGCCGCTCTTCAGCCGCTTCTTGATGCGCTCGGGATCGACTTCGATGCCAAGGAACGCCGCGCCGGTCATCGTCGCCGCCAAGGGCTGAGCTCCGCCCATGCCGCCCATGCCGCCGGAGACGATCAGCTTCCCGCGCAGATCGCCTGCCAGCTCTGCGCCAAAGCTCCGCTCGCCCGCCGCCGCAAAGGTCTCAAACGTTCCCTGGATGATTCCCTGCGAGCCGATATAGATCCACGACCAGGCGGTCATCTGCCCATAGGCCATCAGCCCGGCGCGCTCTAGTTCGTTGAACTTCTCCCAGTTCGACCAGTGCCCCACCAGGTTGGAGTTGCAGAGCAACACGCGCGGCGCATACTGATGCGTGCGCATGATCCCCACCGGCTTGCCCGACTGAATCAGCAGCGTCTCGTCGTTCTCCAGCCCCTTCAGCGAGCGCACAATCGCGTCGAAGCACTCCCAGTTGCGCGCCGCCCGCCCCGTGCCGCCATACACCACCAGATCGCGTGGACGCTCGGCCACCTCTGGATCGAGATTGTTCATCAGCATCCGCAGCGCGGCCTCCTGCGCCCAGCCCTTGCAGGAGAGCTCATTGCCGCGAGCTGCTTTTATAGGAGTGTAGCTGCGCACTGCTCGTTCCACTTCGAGTGACATACGTGCCTCACGCGCCTTCGTCCCCGAAAGCGTGACGCAGAATCGTAGTTCGTGGGGATGCCACTTGGCAAACGCAAATGCTGAAGCGCCTAAGTGATTACGCTATAATCGCCGAAGGAGTCGAAGCCATGATCTTCCACGTTACGTTAGAACAAGCCGAAGACGGATGGATGGTGGCCGAATGTCCGGCTCTTCCCGGCTGCGTCTCTCAGGGACGCGACGAGAAAGAGGCTCTGGAGAACATCAAGGAAGCCATCACCGCATGGATGTGGGCAGAAGATCAGAAGGCCGTTAAGTCCATGCCACCGCAGAAAACCCCTCTGGTTGTCGCCGTCTGATGGGCAAGCTTGGCAACGTCTCCGGTAAGGAAGCGGCAAAGGCATTCGCCAAGGCTGGCTGGCAGACGATGGGTCAAGTGTGCAGCCATCTGGTTATGACAAAGCCGGGGGAACGGGCCAATCTCTCCATCCCTCAGCACAAAGAACTGTCCGTCGGCACGCTCCGTGCTTTGATTCGCGCGGCAGGTCTATCGGTGGATGAGTTTATCGATCTCCTGTGATTCTCTCGTGCGTGTCAGCCGAGGGTCGCAGTCCACTTACTCAATCCACCCGCCGCCCACCACCTCATCGCCGCTGTACATCACCACGGCCTGCCCCGGAGTCACCGAGCGTTGCGCCTCGTCGAAAGTCACGAGCACCTCGTCTGCGCCCACCGGTTCCACGGTTGCTAACGCCGCGGGATGGCGATGGCGAATCTTTGCTTCGACGCGCATGGGGCCGTCAAGTTTGGCGATGGAGATCCAGTTCATATTCTTTGCGCGCAGGGTCTTCGAGAGCAGCGCCTCCGCGCCGCCCACCACCACTTCCTTGCGGTCGCCGCGGATTTCCACCACGTAGAGCGGCGAGCCGGTGGCCACGCCGAGCCCCTTGCGCTGGCCGATGGTGAAGTTGTGAATTCCCTCGTGCCGCCCAAGCACCTCGCCGTCCTCGGTCACCAGTTCGCCGGAGAGATCGGGCAGCCGCTCGCCCTGCTCCTCCATGTAGGAGTCGAGAAAGGCCTTGTAATCGCCGCCCGGCACGAAGCAGATCTCCTGCGAATCAGGCTTTTCGGCCAGCACGGTCAGGCCCTGCTGCCGAGCCTCCTCGCGCACTGCGGACTTGCACATCTCGCCCAGCGGAAAGAGCGTGCGGCTCAACTGCTCCTGCGTGAGGCCAAACAAAAAGTACGTCTGGTCCTTGGCCTTGTCCGCCGGACGCTTCAAGATCCAGCGGCCTCGCGCGGCGTTCCACTCATTGCGCGCGTAGTGGCCGGTGGCGATCACGTCCGCGCCCACCGAGCGCGCCGTCCGCAGCAGTTGGTCGAACTTCAGGTGGTTGTTGCAGAGCGAGCACGGAATCGGCGTCCGTCCCGAAAGGTAATCCTCCACGAACGGACGCACCACGTCGCGCTCAAAGCGGTCTTCCTGATTCACCACGTAATACGGAATCGCCAGCCGCTGCGCCACTGCGCGCGCGTCATACACATCGTCGAGCGAGCAGCATCGGCCCGCCTGCGGCTCACCAGATAAATTCGCCTGCGGCAGACGCCGCTGATTCCACAACTGCATCGTCAGTCCAATGACGTTGTAGCCATCGCGCACCATCAGCGCCGCCACGGTCGAGGAGTCCACCCCGCCGCTCATCGCCACCGCAACTGTCTTCCGCTCTTGCAACAAATGCTCTTCCAAACCATGCCCCGCTAATCTCACCGCGCTATTGCTTTCCTGCCCACGCCGGACTTAGCTCCCGCAGCTTTCCTACTACCTCTGGAATGCGCGCCAGCACGTACTCCACTTCCTCTTCCGTATTCTGTTTTCCCAGGCTGAAGCGAATCGATCCACGCGCCTCTTCCGGCGTGAGTCCCATCGCGGTCAGTACGTGCGAGGGCTCAATCGCGCCGGAAGAACAAGCCGCGCCGGTCGAAACCGAGATTCCCTTCAGGTCCATGGCGATCACAAACCCTTCGCCCTCGATGCCATCGAAGACGATGCTGGACGTATTCGGAACCCGCTCGGCCGCAGCGCTGTTCACCCGCGTGCCTGGGACCTCGCCGAGAATTGTGCGCTCCATCCGGTCGCGCAGCGACCTCATGCGTTCCGCCCCGCCGGTGGCCAGCCACTCCATGGAAAGCTCGGCGGCCTTGCCCATGCCCACAATACCGGCCAGGTTCTCCGTCCCAGCGCGCCGTCCGCGCTCATGGCGTCCGCCCAACTGCATTGCACGCAGCAGAGTTGCACGCCGCACAAACAGCGCGCCCACGCCTTGCGGCCCGTGCATCTTGTGCGCCGCCATGGCCAGCAGGTCGCAGCCAATCCGCTCCACGTCGATCGGAACCTTCCCCGCCGCCTGCACCGCGTCAGTGTGGAAGTACACGTCCGCCTCACGCGCAATCGCCCCAATCTCCTGCACCCGTTGCAGCGCGCCGGTCTCGGTGTTGGCCATCATCACGGAAATCAGCTTTGTCTCCGGTCTCAGCGCCGCCCGCACGTCCTCGGGACGCACCACCCCATCCGCATCGCAGGCGACGTAGGTTACCGCCACGCCCATCTCTTCCAGCCGCTTGCAGGAGTTCAGTACCGCGTGGTGCTCGATGGTCGAGCTGATCACATGATCGCCCGCTTCTACTAATCCAAAGAGGGCGAGGTTATCGCCCTCCGTGCCACCGGAGGTGAACACGATTTCGCTTGGTCGCGCCCCCAGCAGCCCGGCCACCTGTTCACGCGCGTCTTCCACCGCCGCCCGCGCCCGCTGGCCCTGCTGATGGATCGAGCTGGCATTACCAAAGCTCTCCAACAGATAGGGCCGCATCGCCTCAAAGACTTCCGGCAGCAAAGGCGTGGTCGCATTGTTGTCAAAATAAATTCGTCGCATCACTACACTTATTCTATCTCCGCTTCTCGGCAAACGAATTTCCTGGGCGTGCATCAATATGGTGATGCCGGATCAGTCGCCACTGCCGTCTCCGGTCCTACCTCCACGTCCGCACTGCCGCCCTGCTCCGTCGCGCCTCGGAACCCTCTGCTTCTGGGTAATACTCCTGCTGTTTATTATCGTCCTTGTCTTTATCTGGCGTCTCGCTTCTACCCGCAACCCCATTCGCTGGGATGCGAGATCTGGCAGCACTGGCAACGTCGTTTTCACACTCGTCGCCAACCGCAGTGAGCTTCCCCACTGATCACCAGATCGGGCGGGTCCAAGCGGGCTCGCCAGAACTCTCGCTCAAGCAAAAGCCCGGTCGCGCCTCTCCGTGTTTCTCGGAGCAGCACATCCGGGCTTTTCAACCTCTTTTCGCGCTCTTTTCGCGCTGTTTAACGGCGCTCGTCGATCGGAATCCACGGTGCCGGATAGGCCGGTCCCTGGTATTCTGCACGCGGACGAATGATCCGGCCCTCGGCAAACTGCTCCATGATGTGTGCCGTCCAGCCAGCAATCCGCGACACCGCAAAGATCGGCGTGAACAGGTCCACATCGATTCCCAGCGTGTGATAGGTCGAAGCCGAGTAAAAATCCACATTCGCATTCAACTGCTTCTCGGCGATGATAAAGTCCTCGATTGCCTTCGAGTATTCGAACCACTTAATCTGCCCGCTCGATAGGCCCAATTCATGCGACATGCGGCGCAGGTGGGCCGCACGGGGATCTTCCGTCATCGTGTACACGCGATGTCCAAAGCCCGGGATCTTTGCCTTCTGCGCCAGAAGGCCCTTGATGTAGCTCACCGGGTCTGCGCCATTGATGTCGATCTCCCTCAGCAGCTTGAATACCGACTCATTGGCGCCGCCGTGCAGTGGGCCCTTCAGGGCTCCAAGTCCCGCCGTCACGGCGGAATGCATATCGCTCAACGTGGCTGCCGTTACGCGCGCCGCAAAGGTCGAGGGGTTCCACTCGTGGTCCGCGTGCAGGGTGAGCGCGATATCAAATGCCCGGATCGCCGTGTCGCTCGGCCTTTCGCCAGTCAACATCAGCAGAAAGTTCCCGGCGTGCGAAAGCGAGCGGTCGGGCTCGACGATCGGCAGCCCCTTGCGAATCCGATCGTAGGCCGCAACGATCATCGCAATCTGCGAAAACAGACGCTGCGCCTTGTGGTAGTTCGCATCCTTGGTATTCACCTTCTCTTCCGGATCGAAGAAGGAAAGCGCGCTCACAACCGTACGCAGCACGTCCATAGGCAACGCGTGCTTCGGAACCTGCCGCAGGAAGCTGATGATCTGCGCATCGAGTTTGCGCTCCCGTGCCAATTGCAGGCTAAACTCCGCTAGCTCCGCTCGCGTCGGCAGCTTACCGTGCCACAGCAGATGCGTGACTTCCTCAAAGTTTGCGTTATCCGCGAGTTCATGAATATCGATTCCGCGATATGCCAGAATTCCCTTTTCGCCATCGATGAAACAAATCGACGACGTACCTGCTATCACGTCTTCGAAACCCCGGTTTACAGAATTAGTAGCACTCGTGGACATCGTGTTCCTTTCCGCATTGAGTATTGATTGTGAAAAAGATTCCAAATGCAAGCCGCTCCCCGCAATCTTGGGGAGCCGGATAACCTGCCACCTACCCTTTAGTGGTGATCGCAGCGCACCTTTTATATCACAAGCTTCCCCCATCAATCGCCTACTTTTTTGCACTAGCCGGGGCGTTCCCGCGGGAAGAGATAGGTGAGTCTTTCCTGGTACCGGAATGCACTCAAGCCGCCTTTTTTCTGCCTACGAAGAATTCCCGCAATTTTCGCGTTGCGTCCCGCATCGGCCTTAATCTGGCTGCTTCACCGGCATCGCTCCGTTACAATGCCACAAACTCACTGGAGGTTTTCGTGCGCAAACTGTTCTCCGCCACTCTGCTCTTCGCTTCGCTGCTCCTGCTCTCCGCCGTCGGCTTCGCGCAGGCTCCGCCCGCCCCCGATCCCGATAAACCGTACGTGATGGAGTACTACTACAAGACGCACTGGGGTCATCAGGAGGAATTTCTCGAACTCTTCAAGAAGAATCACTACCCCCTGCTGCAGAACGAGATCGCGCAGGGGCGCATCCTGTCGGTGCGCATGGACACTCCCGCCTTTCACATGCCCGAGCAGGAGCGATGGGACTTCCGCGTCACCATCGTCTTCAAGAACGCGCAAGCCGCCTACACCCCGGCCGATGAGCACGCGATTCAGCTTCAGCTTTTCCCCGACCAGGCGGCGTTCAAGCGAGAAGAGCAGCGCCGCTTTGAAATCCTGGAAGCCCACTGGGATCTTGCTATCTCGCAGATCGCGCTCGACCGGAGGTAGACTGGCTGCAGCCGATCAGCTTCCGCCCAAGTCAAACGCCCCTCGATGCGAGGGGCGTTTAAGTTACCGGCAATTTTTCCAATAGCGCTATTCCGCGGCCTGCGCGGCTTTGGAACTCACCAGCTCGCGAATGCGCAGCCGGGCCTGGTGCAATCCCTGGCGCGAGTCGTTCTCGGTAATGCCGAGGGTACGCGCGATGCGGGCGTGATCGTAGGCATCGCCGTCATGCATACAGAAAATCATGCGTTCGGTGTGCGGCAGTTGAATGATTGCGCGTTCCAGTTCCACGCGCTTGGTATTGCGCCGGACGCCGCTCATCTCATACACGGTAGCGCATTCCAGCTCCAGCGGCCCCATGGTCACAGACGCTTCGTTTTGCAACTCGCGCAGTAACGCCCGGTCAATTATCTCGTCGCCAGGCCGGTCGCTCAACGAAAATGCCCGCAAAAATGTCCGTTCAGAGACATGCTCCGCCATCGGCTCGCTGTCGGTCATCCAGAATGCAAACGAGTAGACGCGATGCCGGTTTGCTTCATAAATCGCCCGCTGGAGCTTCATACGCTTGCTTCTGGCACTAGGAAGAAATTGCACGATTGCGGTTGGCAGTATGCGCCCGAATGAATTTGACACTGGGTGCCCCCTTAGACGGCTGAATTCTCTATGGGCGGCTAAATTGCTCTCGGAAGCTCGCTTTGGCTCATGCCACCCACGATACCTTAGCTGAAAATCCGGAATCAACGGAGACCGTCGCGTATTCTTCTAATGCAATCGTCCTGCCCAAGTTTTCGTCGAGCAGCTTCTCTGCTTTGCGAAAACCATCCAACCTATACTGAATCAGTTACTTTACAGACGTAAGATATTTTCTGAAAAGATCGCTTCGAAGTAGTTTATTCACCTTACGCAGTACTATTCATGATTTCAATGTGGAACTTGCGGGCTGAATAGTGGAACTTTTGTGCTCATATTAAGTCGAGTATTAAAGAATTACTCGAACCGAACGCCGGAAACCGCTGTATCTCTAGGATCGGACTACGGAGATTGGCGCTTCCGGACGGGCGATCTCATCCATCGAACCGGATAGCATTGCCGCCCGATTCGATGGCGGCGGTGGATATTTGACCGCCCGCAATCGGGAGTTTGACTTGGAAGACAGCTCCCCCTTGCCTGTGATTGAAGGCGACGATGTCTCCTCCATGCTCCTTCACGATTCCGTAACAGATGGAGAGCCCGAGCCCCGTGCCTTTGCCGATTTTCTTCGTGGTATAGAACGGATCGAAGATTTTCTTTGGATCTTTGAGCCCCAGACCGGAGTCCCGGAATTCGACACAGACCCGGCTATCCTCCGAATACATTCGCACCTGCAAAGTGCCGCTCTGCGCACAATCCATGATCGCATCCACGGCGTTGTTGACGATGTTGAGAAAAACCTGCTCCAGTTGATGCACATCGCCGGTTATGAATGGAAGTCCGGAGTCGTAGTCCCGTTCCACCGTCACGTTGTTCAGCTTCAGATCGAATTCACGCAACGCCAGGCTATCCTCCAGCGGGCGCCGCAGATCCACCTGGGAATGAATTGGCTTACGCTGGCGCGAGAACGAGAGCAGGTTCTGCACCACGCGATGGGTGCGCTGGGTCTGCTGGTAAAGTTTGCGCACATAGTCCTGCGCGCGCTCCCCGACAGGTTCTGTTTCAAGCAACTGCACGTAGCCAAGGATGGCGGTGAGCGGATTGTTCAACTCGTGCGCCACCCCGGAAATGAGCTGTCCGACGGCGGACATTTTCTCGCTCTGCAGCAGTTGCTCCTGTGCGCCACGGAGGTTCTCATAGGCCCGCGCCATCTCCTCATAGAGCAGCACTTTTTCCACCGAACTTCCGAGCTGGCGTGCGATGACGATGGCAAGATTGTGGTCGTTCCCGGTGAACTGGTTCCTGTTCTGGCTGCTGATGAGTAGAATTCCCAGGGGCTTGCGCCGCGAGTACATCATGACGGCGACAAAGGATTCGTAGCCGCGTTTCACGATCCATGATTGCGCCGGCTCAGGCAACCGTGGCAAATCCTGCTCCGTAAAGATCTCACTCTGCGCCCGGGCAATGTATCCCGCGAGGTGGCCTTCCACCAGATTTCGCAGCGCCGCGCATTCCTCCTGCCTGTTCTCTCGGTTGGTTTCGCTGTGCATCACGCATCCGGAATCCGGGTCGAAGAGCAAGATATCGCATTGCTGGGCAAGCAATTCGGTGGTCCAGTGCAGTGTGTTCTGCAGAATCTGGTCGAGGTTGAATGTCCCGGCTGCGGTCGTCGCCATCGCATTGAGCGCGGCCAGTTCACGGTTACGCCGCCGCATCTCTTCCTCTGCCCTCTTCTTCTCTGTGATGTCTACCAGAAAGCCCTGATAGCGCTCGATATTTCCCTGCGCATCCCGCGTCGCAAAGCTGTTCTCCATCATGGTCACGATACGGCCATCCTTGCGGCGGAGCATAACCTCGTAGTTGCGCATAGAACCTAGCCGCGCCATATCCTCCGAATATGCAGCACGCTGTTCGCGGCTCAGGAAGAGTTCCCTGCCAATGTCGATATCAAGCATTTCCTCGCGTCCTGCATAGCCCAGCATGGACGCGAAGGCGCGATTACAATCCACCAACCGCCCCTCAGGGGTAGAAACGAACACGCCCTCCTGCACCGACTCAAACAACAGGCGATAGCGCTGCTCCCCGATGCGCCGTTCGGTGATGTCGCAGATAACGTGAACCGTACCGGCCCTGCCTCCCTGATCCTCGAGGTAGTTGGCAGAGGTGGAGATCAGTGAGTACCCTCCGAAACACGGATCGGAGACCTCGCCGGTGGTGTGCTGCGCCAACTCGCAATATGGGCAGCCGAGCTGCGCGCCGGGCAGAACCGAGGCCAGCGGCTGGCCAATCAGTTCCGGCAGCGAGCGACCCAGACGATGCGCCAGTGCCCGGTTCATGCGCAGCACGCGCGCGTCGGCGTCATGCACCAGAATCGAGTCACGAATGGAGTCGATGGTAGCCAGCCACTGCCGCTGCGAGTGCAGAACCTGCTGGAACAGACGCAGGTTTTCACCCGCCACGCCCAATTGATTCCCTGTGGTCGTAAGAAAACGGAGTTCCCCCGCGGTAAACCAGCGCCGGCCAGTCAGGCCAAAGCCGAGAATCCCCACCAAAGCCGTCTCTCCCATCACCGGAACCAAAAGCAGGTACCGCATTCCAGCCCGCTCCAGGTCATCGCGTAGGTCCGGAGCCAGGCTTCGGACGCTCACCCTTCGGGCCTCGCGTCCATTCAGCAGCGGCATGATAACGCTAGTGCGAAGAGATACCCTGCGGCGAGGCTCGATGATCCAGTCAGGGAGTCCCACATGCTGCTTGAGAACCAGTTCGCCTGCTTCCACCATTTGGAACCAGGCGAACTTGGCGCCATGGAGCCGGCACAATTCATTCATCGCCGTCAGCATCACACCGCTATGGTCGCGGGCTCCCGCGGCGACGCTCGCAATCGCGCTCATCACATCCAGCCGCCGGCCCAGCACCCGCTCGCGAAAGCCGAAATAGGCTATCATTCCGGCAAGCGGCAGGCCGAGCGCCGTCGCCCACTGCCCAGCGGGCAACAGGACTGCTGCCGCCGGAGTACCCAGCCAGCCGAGGTAAGCGACGTCGATCATCTACTCTCCCGCCCTAGCTATATACCACATCGAAGTTATATAACCCTCAGGTTTTCTGCGGATGTGAGCTGAAAGTTACCAGAGTACAATGTAACTGTCCCCAGAACTAAGTACCGTTGCTGCCGTATTGCGAATTCCACGAGGCGAAACCCGATGTCGGTTGAGCGAATTCTTGTTGTCGATGACGAAGAACCGATCCGCGAAGTCGTCTGCGCCATGCTGCAGAACGCCTCTTACAGCTGCGTGCAGGCATGCTCGGGAGCGGAGGCGCTGCGAATCCTCCGTGACGACAGCAATTTCCAGCTTGTGCTTACCGATCTGATGATGCCGGAGTTGGATGGCGTGGGACTGCTGGAGAAGCTCAAGAAGCATCACGAGGATTTGCCCGTCGTGATGGTCACCGCCGTGCACGATATTTCCGTCGCGCTTGCGGCGATCCGTAACGGGGCCTACGATTACCTGCTGAAACCATTCGAGCGTGATCAATTGCTCGCCGTCGTTCGGCGAGCTCTGGAAGCCAACCGTCTACGGGCGGAGAACCGCACCTACCAGTCCAGCCTGGAAGCGCTTGTGGACCAGCGCACCGCGGAACTTCGCGAGACCATCGCCGAACTGGAACGGTCCTACGACGTAACCCTGGAAGCCTTGGGCGACGCCCTCGATCTGAAAGATGCCGAAACCGAGGGCCACTCCAAGCGCGTGACGGCCTTCACGATCCAAATCGCGCGCGCCATGGGGCTCGATCCGCAAACTATTCAAATACTGGCCCGCGGCGCCTTCCTGCACGACATCGGAAAGATGGCCATCCCCGACGCCATCCTGCGCAAGCCGCAACATCTGGATGAAGAAGAAGTGGCTATCATGCGGGAGCACAGCTACCTCGGCTATCGAATGCTGAGAAAGATTCCATTTCTCGCCGAATCCGCCGAGGTGGTGTATGCACACCAGGAACACTGGGACGGAGGCGGATACCCGCGTGGGCTGAAGGGCGAGGAGATTCCAATGGGCGCACGAATCTTCGCAATTGCCGATACTCTGGACGCGATTACTTCAGACCGCCCGTATCGCGCCGCGCGCAGCTTCGATGCGGCGCGAAATGAGATTGCCGCATGGTCGGGCCGGCAGTTTGATCCCTATGTCGTCGGCGTTTTCCTCTCGATTCCCGCTTCCGCATGGGAACGTCTGCTTCAGGGAATCAACTCTGACGATAACCGCTTCTGCTATAGTGAGCATCTTTCCAAGCAGCCTGGCTAGGCTGGAAGGAGCTTATACAGATGGCGGTGAAACTGGAACGACAACAGGTGGCCGAGGGGCTACAGAAGCTCACTCAGTGGACGTTGCAGGGGGACCAGATTGAGCGCCTCGTGACCTTTGAGAATTTCGTCGACGCCATGATCTTTGTGAACAAGGTCGCCGAAGTTGCCGAAGAGGAAGGGCATCACCCGGATATACGCATCGTTTACAACCGCGTCACCCTCGCGCTCACCACCCATGATGCGGGCGGACTCACCCAGAAGGACTTCCAGATGGCGCGCAGGATCAACGCTCTGATTTCTCCGGAGAGCGCCGAGTAGAACACACCGCATCCAAATGGTGGCGACCAGTGCCGAAGCAGAATCCTGTGTGGAAATGACCGGAACCCTGAGGCGGATCGCCTGCTAGTTTCTGGCCACGCGGTCATGTTCCACGGTGATGGGGCGCTCCAGCACCATGTCCACCAGCGTGCCACTCTCAATGCGCACGTCCGGCCCGCGAGTCAGCAGAACCGACGCCAGACCAGCCCCCGCGCCCAGCAATCCGCCGACGCCGGCTCCTCCGGCGCTGCCCGCGACCACCGCGCCCAGAACAGCTCCGGTGCCCGCGCTGGTTGCGATGGTTCCGGCATCCTTGCCCTTTGTGCCCTGGCTTTCGATGCCGCCTTCCTGCTTGTCTTTCATCTCCGTCTTCTCCGCGCCGGGCACACTGTCAATGGCGCCGGGGAGCAGCAAGGTGTAGCCGGAGGGGAAGATGAGGGAATTGAAGTGAATCACAAGTTCCCCGCGCCCTTTCACCCGTCCGGGGCGCTGCGAGCGCTCGATCACTCCTTGCACGTAGGTCCCAGCTGGAATCACGATGTGGCCGTTCGAGACAACGGGGAACGAGGTTTCTGCATAGACCGGATCGTTCACCCGCGCGTTTTTGGTGGAGATAGCGTGCTTGATAGTCACCGCAATTCGCGTCCCCGCCTCCAGTGTGTATGCCTCGGCGCTGGGCGAGGAGGCCGGAATGGAATGAACGGTGGGCGCGGGAACCGGGGTTGCCGCCGGATCGACCAGCGCCGGAGCGCCAGGCAGGCCCTGGGGCACGCCCACGTCGGGCGATCGACGCTCCTGAGCTGCGGCAAAAATCGAAAGCAAGAGGATCGCAAGAAGTGCGCGCATCGTGATCACCTCAAATCTGACTAAGCTTATCGAATACCAATGACACGATGATTTGTACCGCCAGTTCCGCGCTTTCGCAAGCTCGATAAAGCGTTGCGCCAGGCATCGGCTCGCCGCTCGATTTCCCCGCCGGGGAGGCGCTGTGGCACTATCGAAGGCTGCACGCGAGGAGAACCATGGCCCAAATCATCGTCGAAGTCAGCGGCACGATCGGAACGATCACGCTGAACCGCCCCAAGGTCAACGCGCTGAGTGAAGCGCTGATCGAGGAGATCACCTCGGCGCTGGATTCCATGAAGGCGGAGAACCTGCGCGCGGTCATTCTCCGCGCCCAGCGCGGCGTCAAGGTCTTTTCCGCCGGACACGAGATCAGCGAACTGCCGACCAATGGCCGTGATCCGCTCACCTACAACGATCCACTGCGCCAGCTGGTGCGCGCCATCCAGTTGCATCCCTGCCCAATCATCGCCATGGTCGAGGGCTCGGTGTGGGGCGGCGCCTGCGAGATGGTGATGAGTTGCGACCTGATCGTGGCCGGCGAGGACACCACCCTGGCAATTACTCCGGCCAAGCTTGGTGTTCCCTATAACCTCTCCGGAATCCTGAATTTCATGAAGGTCTCCGACATGCACTTCATCAAGGAGATGATGTTTACCGCACAACCGATCGCGGCAAAGCGCCTGATGGAGTGCGGAGTCATCAATCATGTGGTCCCCCGGGCAGAGTTGGAAAGCTTTACTCACAAGTTGGTAACTCCCATAGTGGAAACCTCGCCGCTCGTACACCGCATCCTAAAGGAGCAATTGCGCGTGCTGGCTGCGGCACACTCCATTACGCCGGAGGCTTACGAACGCATCCAATCTCTGCGCCGCGAGGTGTACGACAGCGAAGATTACCAGGAGGGGATCCGGGCGTTTCTGGAGAAGCGCAAGCCGGATTTTCAGGGCAAGTAGCAAGGCAATCGGCCATGCGTCGGTTGGGGCATAGGGGTGGTGCCCGTTTATTGGCAACCCTATGCAAAGCTTCAGCATCTGAACGTTTATACGCACAGTGTGCTTACGAGCTGGAGACTTCGATTCGATGGCCAAGTCGCGTGCCTGGAATGAATTACCAGAGCCGGAGGAACCAACGGACAGCAGGACAAAACAGCATTCGGCTCTTGCGGAATTGAGTCAACTTGCGCTTCAAAGCAGTGAGTTGGCGGGCTTGCTCGAGGATTCCATGGGTCTAGTCGCGGAGATATTGCAGCTTCGTTTCTGCGAGGTATTGGAGTTCCTGCCTTTAAATAATCAATTTATCTTGTCTGCCGGACTCGGCTGGAAGCCTGGAAACGTCGGAGTGACCACCTTTCCAGTGACTCGCGAATACCAGGCGGGATATACCTTCCTGACCAAACGCCGGGTCGTGGTCGAGGACTATACCTCCGACACGCCTTTCGTTCTCTCTCCTCTGTTGGAGAACCACAAAATTCGCAGCGGTGTCACGGTTCACATCCCCGGACACGACGGCACCTTTGGAGTGCTGGGCGCATACAGTTCGACAATGCGTAGCTTCAGTCCGGACGACATCAGCTTTTTGCGCTCCGTCGCCAACATCATCGCGACGGCCATGCAGCGAAAGCGAGACGAGGAAGCAGTGCGACGTAGTGAAGCCTATTTTCGCGGACTTCTGGAGTCCGCGCCCGATGGAATGGCGATTGTCGACAGCCACGGCTGCATCGCCCTCGTGAACAAGGAGAGCGAGCGGCTCTTTGGCTACGAGCGCTCCGAACTGATCGGCAAGAAAATCGAAACCCTCGTTCCCGAACGTTATCGCCAGTACCACACCGGGCACCGTGATGATTTCTTCGCATCTCCTCGGCCCCGTCCGATGGGAGTGGGGTTGGAGCTGTTCGGCCTGCGCAAGGATGGCTCGGAGTTTCCGGTGGAGATCAGTCTGAGCCCGATGCAGACGCCAGAAGGCACGGTCGTCACCGCGGCCATCCGTGACGTCTCCGAGCGCAAGAAAGCTGAGGCGCAGATCAAGAAGTTGAACGCACAATTAGAGGAAGCTCTGCACCGCTCCGAACGGCTTGCCGCAACCGGACGCCTCTCCGCCAGCTTGGCGCACGAGATTAACAACCCCTTGTCGTCGCTCACCGACATCCTCTACGTGCTCACTTCAGAGAAGGGGCTGAGCGACTACGCCAAGACGCTGCTCCAGTCTGCGAAAAAGGAGGTCGACCGGCTTGCCACGATTGCCAAAGAAACCCTGGCGCCGCATCGCACCTCTGGGGAACGGGTCAAAATCAAGGCCACCGACTTGGTAGATGCCTCGCTTGAATCTTTCCATCGCCAGGTCGAGCAGGCAAAGGTTCACGTTGAGCGCCACTACGACACTGACGCGATGATTGACGTTACGCCCGGAGAACTACGCCAGGTCTTCACCAACCTTATCTCAAATGCAATCGACGCCATGCCCCAGGGCGGCTCTCTGAGTCTGGAGGTTTTTTCCGATGGCCAGGATGTGAAATTGATTTTTTCCGACACCGGCACCGGCATCGCACCGGAAAAGCTCGACGAGATCTTCGAGCCGTTCGTCACCACCAAAGGCGAAAAGGGATTGGGAATCGGCCTCTGGATTTCGCGCAACATCGTGGAAAAACTGGGCGGCACGATTCACGTACGCAGCACCACCTCGGAAGCCGGCCATGGCACTCACTTCACGATCTGTCTTCCGGCAGTGGCGCCATCACGAAACTCGAATCCGACCAGCATTCGCCTGGTTGGGTAACGCCGGTGGGCATTGCGATCTGAATAGAACGGCACCCATAAAAGGAGCGCGAGCATACAGCCCGCGCTCTTTTCGTCTAACTCTCCTGTACTACTTTTCGCCGCCGTCCTCCGCTGAGGAATCGGGCGATTCAGCCGGGGCCTCGGAATCTTTTTTGCTCTTCAGCCGAACCACGATCACCTTGGCAAAACCTTCGTCGAACTTGGGTGGCCGCAGCTTCTGCGCCATGCGCAGCATCACTTCGTCAGGAACATTGCGAAGTCGCTTGCGGTTGCGTTCCATGCAAACCTCTGTGGGCACGTCAAAGAACACGGCATGAGCCTCATAGCCGAAATCGTGCGCCATCTTGATCCAGCTATGGCGCTCCTTGGGCGAGAGGTTAGTGGCGTCGATGAAATTCATCGGGCGCCCCGCGATCAGACGCGCGCGCAACAGCGAGCGCAGCGACGAGAACACCAGATCCTGAAAGCGCTGCTCAGTAGCGTCATCGAATAGCAATCCGCGCACCAGATCGCTGGAGAGAGGGATGATGTTGTGACGCTTGAACCATGAGCTCTTACCGGAGCCGGGAAGGCCAATCGCCAGAACTACCGCGCCCTTTCCGCCCTTAGGCGGAGCGGCTTTGCGCGGCCCGGCCGCGGCGGCATCCAATTCCGGGGCCTCAACGGCCGCCTCTGGATCGTCGATTTCGGCAGCTTCGCCGGTCGCCTGGCCGGGAACAATCGGAAGCCCCGGAATAGTGACGGACGACTGTGCGGCCTTCTGCTGCTGGTCGGTGCGATTGCGCCCGCGTCCACTGCGGCCTCTGCGTCGCGAGCGATCGCGACGGCCAGCAAAACGGTCGCCGGAGGCGCTCTGCACATCGCCATCAAACGGATCTTTTTCGGGCTGGGCCTCGTATACCGGCTGGGGTGCGCTCTCTGCGGGAGCATCGACGCGCCCTTCGCTGGGCTCTGCCCAGGAACTGGCCCGGTCGAGAAATGTCGGCAGCAGGGGAGCGGGCCCCAGCAGGGCTTCGTGGGACGGCTGCGGATTCTTTTTCTTATTATTGCGACGCTTCACGCGATCGCGCATCCATCTGCGCATAAGGGACTTATACCACGTCCCGCGAATTCGGGCGAGTCCTGCTCGCTAAATTTTATAGAAGCGTTCCGTAATTCGTGAGAGTTGCCGTATTGGCTGGCCGATCCCGGCTCGAAATCACCCCGCACAAACTTCCCGGCGACAATGCGTCTCCCTTCAGACGGGAGCAGCGCCTCCCAATCGCGGAAGTGCCGTGCGCTCGCGAGAAGAAACTTCATGAGCTCCGCTTACAGTTTGCTCAGGGAAGGAGGCAGTGCTAGCATTTCTCTCGGTTGCAAAGAGCGCGGGCGGAGCTGTGCCATCGACACCGCGTCTATGCGTCTGCTAAATGCCTGGAGGCAAGAATGGCAATTAAAGTTGGTATTAACGGCTTTGGCCGTATTGGCCGCAACGTTTTTCGCGCATCTCTTAACGATGCGAACATCGATATCGTCGCTGTAAACGATCTGACCAGCCCGAAGACTCTGGCCCATCTGCTCAAGTACGACTCGATTCTCGGCAATCTTAAATCCGATATTCAAGCTGACGGCGATTTCATTGTGGTCGACGGCAAGAAGGTGAAAGTCTTTGCGCAGAAAGACCCCGCCCTGCTGGATTGGCAGTCACTGGGAGTTCAGGTTGTAGTGGAATCGACGGGCCGTTTCACCAACGCCGAGGATGCGAAAAAGCATATGCGCGGTACGGTGAAAAAGGTCATCATCTCCGCTCCGGCGAAGAATGAAGATATCACCATCGTTCTTGGCGTCAACCAGGACAAGTACGACCCGGCGAAACACCACATCATCTCCAATGCATCCTGCACCACCAACTGCCTGGCTCCCGTAGCGAAGGTCTTGCAAGACAACTTTGGCATCGTCAGCGGCTCCATGACGACCATTCACAGCTACACAAACGATCAGGTGATCCTTGACTTCCCGCACTCCGATCTGCGCCGCGCCCGCGCTGCCGCTCTGTCGATGATTCCTACCTCGACCGGCGCCGCCAAAGCGATCTACCTGGCGATTCCGGAGCTGAAGGGCAAGTTGGACGGCTTCGCCGTGCGCGTCCCGACCCCGAATGTCTCGGCAGTGGATCTGGTCACCCAGGTGGGCCGCAACGTAACCGTGGAAGAGGTCAACGCTGCCATGAAGGCCGCCAGCCAGACGGCTCCGCTGAAGGGTTACCTGGCCTACACCGACGAGGAACTTGTCTCCTCCGACTTCAAGGGCGATCCGGCCTCCTCGACTTTCGACTCGAAGCTGACCCGCGTCATTGGCGGCAACCTGGTGAAGACCTTCGCCTGGTATGACAACGAATGGGGCTACAGCTGCCGGGTGAAAGACCTGATCACTTTCTTTGGTCAAAAGGGACTGTAAGAAACCGCAAACGGGTTGGAGGCAATTGCCTGTGACCCGTTTTCACTATCCGCAACCGCGCACGGCACAAACCGTCAGCAGTAACGAATCACTTCAGGTAGGCACGCCATGGCCAAGCTTTCGATCCGCGACCTGCAACTTAACAACCACAGAGTTTTAATGCGGGTGGACTTTAACGTCCCCCTCGATAACGGCCGAGTTACGGATGACACGCGCATCCGCGAGACGCTGCCCACCATTGAGTACGCGCTGCGCCACGGCGCCAAACTGATTCTTGTTTCGCACCTCGGTCGCCCCAAGGGAAAGCCCGATCCCGCATACAGTCTCAAGCCAGTGGCCGAGCGCCTGCGCATCCTGCTGGATGAGCGCATGGGCCGTGGCCAGAACGTCGGCTTTTCGCCAGACTGTGTCGGCCTGCAAGCCTGTGAAATGGCCAGCCAGTTGGAACGCGGACAGACCCTTCTGCTCGAAAACGTCCGTTATCACGCCGAAGAAGAGAAGAACGATCCCTCCTTTGCCAAGCAACTGGCGAGCCTCGCCGAGATCTACGTCAATGACGCGTTCGGCTCGGCTCACCGTGCCCACGCCCGCACCGAGGGCGTAACTCACTTCATGGCCAAGAACGCTGCCGGTCTGCTGATGGAGCGCGAGTTGGAGTATCTAAGCAAGGCAACCGAGAACCCAGCCAAGCCTTTCCTGGCGATCCTGGGCGGGGCCAAGGTCAGCGATAAAATTGGCGTCATTCGCAATCTGCTGCCCAAGGTGGACGCACTCATCATCGGCGGCGGCATGGCCTACACCTTCCTGAAGGCCAAAGGCCAGGAGGTCGGTAAATCCCTGCTGGAGGCCGACAAGATTGAGCTTGCAGCCGAACTGCTCGCCGAAGCCAAGGCGAAGCACGTCCGCCTGCTGCTTCCGGTGGACCACGTGGTGGCCGATAAGTTTGACGCTGCCGCCGTGGCCACCGTCATCCCCAAAGGCAAGCCGATTCCCGCCGATAAGATGGCGCTCGACATCGGCCCCGAAACCATCGAACTCTTCTCTGAGGAGATCTCCGGCGCGCGCACCATCGTCTGGAACGGGCCCATGGGTGTGTTTGAGTTCGACCAATTCAGCAAGGGCACCACGAGGATTGCTGAAGCTGTGGCCGACAATCCGGGGGCGACCTCGATTGTGGGCGGCGGCGACAGTGTGGCGGCGGTACACAAGGCCGGCGTTGCCGAAAAAATCACTCACATCTCCACCGGAGGCGGCGCCTCGCTTGAATTTCTGGAAGGCAAGAAGCTGCCCGGCGTGGAAGCGCTGACCAACAAATAATCGTGAAAAACCTCGTCCGGCTCGACCTCGGAGATGGTGCGCAGATCTTCTTCGAGGCGGGCGACATCACGGAGCAGGCCACCGACGCCATCGTCAACGCGGCAAATTCCACCCTGATGGGCGGAGGCGGAGTCGATGGAGCAATCCATCGCGCAGGTGGTTCGGCCATCCTCGAAGAGTGCCGCAAGATCGTCGTCCGCGACGGGCATTTGCCCCCCGGCGAAGCCGTGCAGACCACGGGCGGAAATTTGCGCGCGGCGTTTGTGATCCACACCGTTGGCCCCGTCTGGCGCGATGGGATGCAGGGCGAGAGCGGCATTCTGGCCAACGCCTACCGCAATTCTATGCGCCTGGCCGACCGCCTGAGCCTGCACTCAGTTGCCTTTCCGGCAATCTCCACCGGAGTGTACGGATACCCGGCCGAGGCTGCCGCGGCCGTCGCGGTTTGCACCGTCGTCGACGAGTTAAGCCACGCACGCAGCGTTCATCAGGTGCGCTTCGTGTTGTACAGTCCTGATATGTTGTCCGTTTTTATACAGGCTGCGAAAGACGAACAGCGGCGGCGCAATGCCACCGGCTGGAGCTTCGTAACCATGCCACTCCAAGGAATCACTCCATCAACGAACGAGGAACTATGAGCCGCCAGAAGATCATTGCCGCCAATTGGAAGATGTACAAAACCCCGGAGCAGTCGTGTCAGTTCATGCAAGAGTTCGTGCCTTTGGTGGCCGGGCACACCCGCGACGTGATCGTAATCTGTCCGCCCTTCGTGGACATTGCCGCGGTGGTCGAAGGTGCCGATGGCACCAACATCGAAGTGGGCGCACAGAATATTTACTGGGAAAAAGAAGGTGCATTCACCGCCGAGATCAGCGGCGAAATGCTGGTGGGAGCCCGATGCAAGTGGGTCATCATCGGCCACTCCGAACGCCGCCAGTACTTTGGCGAAACCGATGATACGGTCAACCGCCGCCTGAAGGTCGCGCTCGAGGCCGGACTCGCCCCCATCGTATGCATCGGCGAAGTCAAGGAAGAACGCGAGGCCGGAATCACCGAAGACGTGCTGCGCCGCCAGTGCTCGCGCACCTTCGGCGGCATCTCCGCCCGCAAGGCCGCCAAGATGGCCATTGCTTACGAGCCGGTCTGGGCCATCGGCACCGGATTGACGGCGACGCCTGAGATGGCGAACGAAGCACACCAGCTCATTCGCCAGGAAGCAGCCAACGT
>VFSW01004192.1_pt1 | contig 21492 bp, 17 predicted proteins | sample 5358111 | NCBI WGS metagenome assembly VFSW01 (sample SAMN11554181, study PRJNA540505) | mine drainage metagenome | isolation source: sediment from site ElyBrook_90M | place: USA: Ely Copper Mine, Vershire, VT | collected 2017 | reverse complement strand
ACTTGACGCCGTTCCACTGCGCCGGATTGTGCGAGCTGGTGATCATGATGCCGCCCGCCGCCTGGCCGTGGAAGACAGCATGGCTCAGCGCCGGGGTGGGCGTAATGTCGCTGGCCAGCTTGACCGGAATGCCAGTCGAGGCCACCACCTCCGCGCAGGTGCGCGCAAAGGCCTTGGACCCGAAGCGGGTGTCGTAGCCGATGCAGATGCCGCGGGCGGGGTCTTCCTTGTCCGTGCCTTTGCGGGAATGCCCGTAGGCCGCCACAGCTTCGGCGGCGATGCGCACATTGGCGAAGGTGAAGTCGTCGGCGATCACACCGCGCCAGCCGTCGGTGCCAAACTTGATCTGTGCTTGAGACATGGGTGGGTTCTTGCACTCCCTCCGGTCTAGGTTAATGGATCGCGGAGACGCGGACCGGGAGGTATTTTCCCCGGCCCGCGCCTGCCTCAGAAGTTGAACGTAACCTTGGCCGTCAGCGCGCGCGGAGTCACATAGTGCGTGCCGCTGAAGGTAGAGAGAAAGTTGTACAAGGCTACCTTGTTGGTGATGTTGATGGCCGTCAGGTCCAGGTTCATCTTGTAGCGGCTGGCGCGGAAGATGTTGTCCTGGCCGATGCTCAGATCAAACAGATTGCGGGGGGCAATGCGCGGCGGATTCTTGTCGGCGTTTTCCGTGCCAGGCGCGGGGATGGAGACCAGCAACGAGGAATACGCCGAAGGCGCGCAGGAGGTGAAGCCAAGCGTCAGCGTGGCCTTCACGCCGCCGCAGGCAATCCCGGCCTCGGCCTGCTGATCGTTGGTGAGTCCGCTCAGGTCCACCGGCGTGGTGTTGTTGACAGCGAAGGGTACCGTGCCGGCCACCATGCCGGAATCGTAGCGCCAGTTTCCGCCCGCCCACGGGCCGCGCTTGCCGAACTGATATTGTACGTGCGTGGTCTGGTTGAACTTCTCGTCGTGGTCGATGCGGAAGGGCTGTCCGACGGTCTGCGGCGCGGCTCCTGCTCCGGCCGACTGCGGCGGGAAGAAGCGCGCCGCCACCGACGAGGCGACAAAGTAGGCGCTGAAGTTGTGGAAGTTGGGAATGTCGGCATTCAGCGCGTAGCCCGGAATCTTGGAGTTGTGCCAGTCGATGGGGAAGGTGATGGGCGTATTGCCCAGCACGCTGAAGTCGAAGGCGTTGTGCGTGTACTTCCAGATGTACTCTCCACTGACCACGGCGAACTTGCCGAAGGCCTGCTGCAAGCCGGCGTGAAACTCATTGCGGTAGCCGGGGTCCATGGTGCCGGAGACGCCCGGCGAGCAGGCCAGCAGCGGCGCCAGCACGGCGTTCGTGCAGCCGGTGCTGGACAGCACCAGGTTCTCGTTGAAGGGCGTTTCCAGAGAGCGCGCATAGGAGGCGCGCAGCACGGTGCCGGTCCGCTTGACGTTGTACGCAATGCCCACGCGCGGCTCCGTCTGGTTGGCGTCGGTCAGGCCGTTGTACACGTCCTCGCGCACTCCCAGGTTGAAGTCCCAGTTGCCCGCCTTGATTTCGTCTTCGATGTACAGCGCCAGTTCCTTCACGTCGGTGTGGCCGTGGAAGCTGTAAAAGCCGCCGCCGCGGGTCAGGTCGTAGGGTGCAAGAACGGAAATGTAGTTCGGGTTCTGCTGGCCGGCCGGGCACTCGGACGGATCGGTGTAACCGGCCATGGGGGCGCCGTTTGCATCCACACAGGGCGCATTGTAGGTTGGGTCCACCACGCCCAGGCTGTCGTTCTCGCGCAGAAATGTCTGTCCGTACTGCGCGCCAATTTTGATGTTGTGAATCCCCTTGATGTAGGAGAGGTCGGAGTGAATGCCGGCATCGGTCAGTGTGCGGTTCTGCCCGATCGACGAGGTTTGCAGGTTCGCCGGGCCGCGGTCGGCCAGCGGATCGCCGCTCGGATAGTAGTCGTAGTTGTCCTTGCGGATGAAGGCGCCGAGATTCCAGACCATATCGCTGCCGATAATGCGCGTGTAGGTGGGCGAAATGTTGAAAGTGCCGATCTTGGAGCGCTGATCGGTATCGCCCACGACGTGCAGGATGGGGTCGGCGCTTGTGCCGCTGTTCGGGCCGCTGGTATATACATTCTTCACGTTTAGGTTGTCGTAGGAGTTCGGCGTCTGGAACCAGGAGCGCGAGTAGTTCAGGTCCAGGTGCAGCGAATCGACTGGGGTGAAGTTGTAGTCCACGCGGTCGAAGAGGTTCTGCTCGTTGCCCTTGTCGTGGAAGACCTTGAACTCCGGCGGATCAAGGAAGCGGCCAGTGTTCAGGCCGTCGGCTTCGGCAAAGTTGCCCCAGTTCTTGCCGCCATCGGAGAGGTCGAAGCCGCCCGATGCCGACCCGAAGGAGCCATAGGAACTGTTGATGTCGCCGGTCGGCTTGGTAGTGCCCAGACCAGAGCGGGTGGTGGCCACAATCACCAGGCTGGTCTTATCGCCGTACTCGGCTGGCGGCGCGCCGCTGATGACCTCGATGGACTGAATGGCGTTGGAAGGCAACTGATTGGAAAAGACCTTGCTCTGCTGATCGGTAATCGACTGGCCGTCCACGGAAAACGAGTTTTCCGCATGATCGCCCAGTCCGTGGAAGAGACCGTTGGAGTCGGCAGAGACTCCGGGCGTGGTCTCCGTCACCAGCGAACTGAGCGTGGAAGACTGGCTCTCCATGGGCACTTTGGTGAACAGGCCGCGGTCCACGTCGGTATGAAAGGTCGGGTCGTCCTCCACCAGGTCGCCGGAAGACTCCACGGTCACCGTCTGTGAAGCGCCGGCAACTTGCAGCACCAGCTTCAGGCTGACACCCACCACCGAGCGAATCTCGAAGTTCTGGCTCGACGGAGAAAAGCCCTGCGCGGAAACTTCAATCCGGTAGGGGTTGAAGGGAATGTTGGAGAACTCGAACTGGCCCGTTGCGCCGGTAGCAACAGTTCTGTCCAGGCCGCTGACTTCATTGGTCAAATGAACCTTGGCGTTGGGAATCACAGCCCCCGATGGGTCGGTGACCGTGCCGCGCACAGTGCCGGCGTTGCCGCCCTGGGCCTGCGCGCCAAGCGCCGCCAAACACAAAACAAGAATGGAAAGAATGCGAAGAATCGCGCCGCTTTGGAACGGCATAGAAAAGCCTCCTGAAAAAGGGCTGGAAAATGCACGACAGGCCGGGGCTCGATGCGCCGCGGCTTCCTCTGAGTAGGAATGGGCATGCTTCCTATTCAAAATCGGCCTGCGGGAATGCGCCTCGGCGCACCCGCTTCAAAACAGCGGGCAACCGGGGTCACGCGGAGATGGAAGATCGGAAGAGCAGCCCTAGCAGCCGGCAGGAGGGGGACGGGTGAGAAGTTTGGGACGCCAATAGCGGACCGCCGCGCGCGCCTCAAAAACCGGCAGCGGGAATTCGAACCGGAGCAGCACCACCGGCGCGGCCACCACCGCAACCGGCGCGGCCGAGTGCATGGCAATGCACAGCGGGCAGTGGTCGGGATCACTGTCGATGGCGTGGATGTGCGCCACCTGGATGATAGCCAACATCGACGCCAGCAGCAGACACAGCAGGGCCGTCGCCCCGAGTGCGCGCGGCCTGGGACGGTTCTGCCCACGGAAATCTGGCTGCTGCTCTGTCAAGAAAAATCCCTTGTTCTCAAGGATACACAGAATTGTATGCGGCCGGCAGGGGCAGGGATGCGCACCGAGGTCCAAAAACCTGCGCGCTTTGCTCTGATGACTGGACTTCGGGCAGGCCGGGGAGAGCCGTCAACTGTCCTTGCGGTAGAGCAGATCGCGGATCGCCTGCCGCCGGGCTTGGTTCATTTCGCTTTCCGTTTTGCGCGCGACCTCCCTTCGGTGGTCCGGATCGGAGGGGCCGGTTTCCTCCGGCAGACTGCACGCGGGACAGCGATTGGCAAAGCCGGGTTTGTCCGGCCTCAGCTCAAACTCTTCAGAACAGACAACGCAAACTTTGATCGGAAAAGCCATTCAACTCCATGATAACGCAGACAAATCATGCCCGTCGGCCGTTCTTGCGCGGACAATTCAAATAATGAGACGGTGGCCCCATCGGGAAGGGAACTGCACGGGAATTTACACGTATTTTCTACCATCCCACGTTGACGCCCCGCCCCGCTGGGTTGAGGATGGAGACTGGGCCAGCTTGCTTCACCCCCGAGAGGAGCCGTCTCCATGCCTCAGAATTTGTCCCGGAATCCCGATTCTTCGCCCGACAGCCTGATTCCGCCGCAGCCTATTCCGGCTGGCGCCTACGCATTTTCCACGCAGATTCGCGGCCTGATGAATGGGCAGCCCAAGGATGAAGCCACGGTTGCCAAGGCCTTCGAGGGTCTGGAAGAGATGTTCGAGGTGATCGCCGCCGGACTCTACAGCCTTGCCTCGATGCTGGTGGGAGAAGGCGAGGAGAGCGTGCGGCTGGTGGAAGAGGCCGTGGCCAATGCGGAGGTTTCCGCCTGCGACGATCCACTCAAGGGACGCAAGAACAGCCGGCGGACACTGGCGACCGCGGCTCTCGATTTGCTGGCCGAGCGCAGCCCTGGCTGCCTGGGCGCGCCCGACGGGCCGGAGCCGGCCACAACCTGCATCGAGGACGACGACGTAGCTTCCGCCGGCCTCTCCACTGAGCAACTGAAGCACATGATCGGCGGGCCGGACCGCGACCGGGTGCGGAAGTGGCTGGCCAGCCTGCCCACGGCCATGCGCACGGTTTTCGTGCTGCGCGCGGTGGCCGGATTCACGGCCGCCGAGACGGCCATCTTGCTCCAGCCGCACGGCGGACCGCAAGCCGTCGCATGGAGTCCGGATGCGGTCCGCGCCGTCTTCCGCCAGGGGCTTTGTTCGCTCGCCTCGCAACTGATTCACGCCACGGCCGCGCGCTGATAGCAGCTACAAGGGACTCAGGGTTCAAGAAGAGCTGGCCCTCCCGATGATTCGATACACTACATATACGAACCCTGCCGCCCACCTTGCGCATCTACTCTGGAGAGAGCCATCTCCGGAAGCGGATTCCTGTTGCGTATTCCTGTTGCGAATTCAGGTGCGAAGTTTTCCGGTTGCGGTGCATGCTGAAAGACGAACGATCTTCATGTTTTCCATATTTTCGAGCAGCAATTCGATCCACCTCCCTGCCCGCGCGCAGCGGCTGTACCCGCGTGTTCTGACCGCTGGTCTTGCGGCGGGATTGGCAGCGGCCAGCCTGGGGGCCCAGAACCCTCAGCCCGCGTCTTCCTTTCAGGGCAGCGTGGCGCAGGGCGAAGCCGCGGTGCAGCCGGTTGCGCTCACCCTCGACGACGCCATCCAGCGCGGGCTCAAGGCCAATCTGGGCGTCATTCTCAGCGGCGCGCAAACTGCCCAGGCGCACGGCCAACAGCTCAGCCAGTTGCAAGCGCTGCTGCCCTCGGTGGATTTCACCGGTAAAGAAGCCGTGCAGCAGACCGACCTGCCCGCCGAAGGGTTGCGCCTGCCCGGCTTTCCCACCATCATTGGACCTTTTGGTTACACCGATCTGCGCGCTTCGCTGAGCTGGTCGCTGGTGGATATGGCTTCACTGCACGACTACCTGGCTGCGCGCCACAACTTTGCCGCCGCCACGTTGACCGCTCAGGATGCGCGACAAATGGTGATTCTGGCCGTGGGCAACGCCTATCTGCTGGCCTTGGCCGATGAGGCCGAGGTTTCCAGTCTTGAGGCGCAAGTATCCACCGCCAATGTTTCGCTGAACCAGGCCATTGCCCGCCACCAGGCCGGCACGGCGCCCATGCTGGACGAGCTGCGCGCCCGCGTGGACGCGCAGTCCCTGGATCAGAAGCAGATCGTGTCAACGAACGCCCTGGCCAAAGACAAGCTGGCTCTGGCGCGGACCATCGGCCTGCCCCTGGGGCAGAGTTTTACGCTGGCTGACGCCGAGCCGTATGCGGCTTTCGACCAGATCGACCTGGACGCCGCCCTTCGCCAGGCTCATCTGAATCGCAAGGACCTGCGGGCGATGGCCGAGCAAGCCCAGGCGGCCAAAGAGCAGCGCAAAGCGGCCGCCGCGGACCGGCTGCCCACGCTCAAGTTCAACGGCGACTACGGCGACATCGGCGTCAATGTGAAGACCTCGCACGGCGCCGGCGACGCCACCGGCACGGTCAGCGCCCCGCTCTTCAAGGAATTTGCCCTGCGCGGCGAAGCCCAGGTGGCCCAGGCGCAACTGGACACCGCTCAGGCGCAACTGAGCGACAAAAACGCGCAGGTGGACGCCGATGTGCGCAATGCCCTGCTGGACATTGCCTCCACCGAACAGCAGGTGCAGGTGGCCCGCTCTTCGGTGGAGCTGGCCGGCGAGGAACTCAGCGACGCGCAACAGCGCTACGCCAACGGCGTCAGCGACAATCTGGCCGTCAGCCAGGCTCAGCAGTCCGTGGCCCAGGCCAACGACCAATACGTGACCAGCCTCTACCGGCACAATGTGGCCAAACTCAGCCTGGCCCGCGCGCTGGGTGTGGCCGAGAACTACAAAGATTATTTGGGAGGGAAGTAAACGTGGCGGATTCAACCCCCATACCAACCTCAAGGCAGGCAGTCGCAGAGCTGGAGACAGCGCAGCCGCAACCGTCCCGCCGCAGAGGCATCATCGTCGTCGTGCTGCTTGTCCTGGCGCTCTCGGCGGCAGGATTCTGGTGGCGCTCCACGTATACCGAGAGCACCGACGACGCCCAGATCAACGGCCACCTGATTCAGATCAGCTCGCGCATCGCGGGCCAGGTTCTGAAGGTGGACGTTGAGGAAAACCAGGTGGTCAAGGCCGGCGACGTGATTGCCGAGCTGGACCCCAGCGACTATCAGGTGGCCGTCGAAAGCGCTGAGGCCGCACTCGAAAGCGCTCAGGCCAACGCCGCGGCGGCCAATGTGAATGTGCCCATCACCAACATCGATACCGGCAGCAATCTGCGCTCGGCGGGAGCCGATCTCAACGGCGCCTCCGCCAGCGTTGCCCAGGCGGAAAACCAGTTGGCTGCCGCGCATGACCGCGTGGGTCAGGCCAAGGCCAATTCCATCAAGGCCGAAGCAGACCTGGAGCGCTACAAGCCGCTGGTGCAGAAGGACGTGATCAGCAGGCAGCAGTTTGACGCCGCCGTGGCCACAGCCGCCGCCGACAAAGCCGCGCTCTCCGATGCCCGCGCCACCGCGCGGGCCGCGGCCGACGGCGTGCACGTGGCCCCTGCCCGTGAAGGCCAGGACCAGGCAGGAATGAAGTACGCCGAGACCGGCCCGCAGCAGGTGGCCGCGCAGAGTGCCCATGCCCGCCAGGCTCTGGCCCTGGTGGCGCAGGCCCAGGCTCAGCTCGACCAGGCCAAACTCAACCTCGGCTATACCAAAATCGTGGCGCCGGAGGCGGGTATCATCACCCGCAAAAACCTGGAGGTCGATCAGAACGTCGCCGCCGGTCAAAACCTGCTGACGCTGGTCTCGCTGCAGGGCCTGTGGGTGACGGCCAACTTCAAGGAAACCCAGCTCAAGCATATGTTTGCCGGAGAGCAGGTCGCCATCGAGGTAGACGCCACCGGCAAAACCTATCACGGCCGGGTAACCCAGATCGGCGGAGCAACCGGCTCGGTTCTGTCGCTCTTTCCGCCGGAAAACGCCACCGGCAACTACGTTAAAGTAGTGCAACGCCTTCCAGTGCGCATCGACTTTACCAATTTGGAGAGCGAAGACCAAAATCACTTGCTCCGGCCGGGCCTGTCGGTTGAGCCAAGTGTGCGCGTCAAGCGGTAGGGCAGCTCCCAGCTCTTAGAACCGCCGCGGTTGCCAGTCGCTGGCGCTTCCGGCTTCTTCCTCGATTCGAGGGTCTGCCGGTTGGAGGTCAGATTCTTCGCGGAAGGATGCACTCTTTGGCTATAAGCTAGGAGCTAGAGGCTGGTAGCTGTAATCCCGATGAAAGATTCCATCCATGTTTCAAAAGAAAACTACCTCAAGGCGATTCTGGAAGCGGAGGCCGAGGGGCGTCAGGTGATTCCGGCCATGCTGGCCCATTGGCTGGAGGTCTCCGCGCCGGCGGTGACCATGGCCCTCAAGCGGCTCAAGCGCGACGGCTACGCCGCGGTGGACACCGACGGCATTGTGCGCCTGACCGCGGCGGGGCGCGAGACCGCTTACCGCACCGCCCTGCGCCACCACCTCATCGAGCGCATGCTGAGCGAGATCTTCGGCATGGAGTGGTACGAGATACACGAGGAAGCCGAGCGGCTGGAACACGCTGTCTCCGCGGCCTTCGAAGCCAAGCTCAAGGAGAAACTGGGCGAGGGCGGCGCCTGTCCGCACGGCAACCAGGTGCTGCCGGAGAGCCCGGCGGAACGCAGGAAGCGCGGCGAGGCGCAACTCTCGGATGCCACCGAAGGAAGGCGGTACATCGTCGCCAGCCTCCACGAGCGCGATCACAAGCTGCTGCTTTTTCTGCACGGCAACGGCATCAGCCCTGGCCAGGCGCTGCGCATCCTCAGCCAGAATTACGACCAAACTGTTTCGATTGAGCTACCTGCCGGAATCGTAGTGCTTGGCCGGCCGGCCGCCGAGGCGGTCTGGCTGCGGCCGGGGAACGCGAGCTGAAATTATTGGCCCCGCCGCAACGGCGAGGCATCCCGAAAGTCCCAAGTTGACATTACGCCGCAAGCAGCGGGGAATCTGAACCGAACGAGATTTCATATATTTAAATTTGAAAAGAATCTTTCCGGTAGAATGTCGGGAGTCAGGGGATTAATTCATGCACCTTGGTAACGATACGGAAATTGAGCCTCATTGCCTTCATTTCCTCTACCATGAGCTCATCTCGACACAACGAGGTGCACACTCCTACGCCGTAACGTCCGAACAATTCAAGCTGCACACTGAGTTTTTCAGCTTTATGCGCAAGGGATCCGATGCCTTGCGGCCGATCATAACTTTTGACGATGGCCAGATGTCCGACTATGAAATAGCTCTTTCGATTTTGCAAGCCAGCGACCAAACCGCAAGGTTTTTTATCACCCCATCTTTGACGGGGAAGCCTGGCTATATGGGATGGAATGAGATTCAATCCCTGTTGCGCGCCGGGCATGCTGTTGGCGCACACGGATGGTCGCATAATCTGCTCACACATTGCGACAAAAAACAATTGGACACTGAACTCCTCAGATCCAGGCGCACCATCGAAGATGCAACAGGATGTAGCGTGACAACCATGTCATTTCCTGGAGGCCGCTATAATCATCGCGTTTTGCGGGCTTGCCGGGAAGCTGGTTATACTCGCGTTTATACGAGTATCCCGCGCGCGGAACCGCTCGACCTCGAATTCATCGTTGGTCGGGTGAATGTGGATAGTGGCTGGCGAGTAGACAAACTGGCAAAGGTTCTGCTTCATGAAGGGCACTTACTAGGCTCACTTCGACGTTCTTACCGTTTCAAGAAATTGATGCGGACGACAATGGGAGATAATCTTTATAACAAGCTCTGGACGTTCGTGAATATGAACGCGCCAGACGCCGAAGAAGAGACGAGTAATATTGCATAAGAATGTCCTGGCAGCCTGTGGTGAAAGCCCAAAATACTGAGAAACGTCCCTCCGGGGCTCAAGCCCATTGTTTCTTGTCAGGCATTTGCGGCACGACTGAAGTCGTGCCCTTGCAAAACCAGACTTTCACCACAGAACCAGACTTTCACCACGAGCTGTTCGGCTGTGGAAGAACAGAACCTCCATTTCAACCCCTGTCCGAAATTGCGGAACCGGCTCATTGGGATTATGAGTCTTCAGCGCAGATTGAGCGCGTTAACCGCGATTAACTACTTGTGGTATACTCAGGTTGAGCGATCGCTGCGGTCGCCTCCCCTTCGCGTATGTCCACAGAAGCTGTTCCCCAAACCGACCTCGTCGAACCTTCCCTGGCGGAGGTCAATTGCAGCGTCCGTATCTCCCGCTCGCCCTTCTACTGGCGGCGTCTGCTCGGCTTTCTCGGCCCCGGATTCCTGATCTCGGTTGGATACATGGACCCCGGCAACTGGGCCACGGACATTGCCGGCGGCTCGCGCTACGGCTATACACTGCTGTTCGTCATCATGGTCTCCAACCTGATCGCCGTTCTGCTGCAAAGCCTGGCGCTCAAGTTGGGCGTGGCCACGGAGCGCGATCTGGCGCAGCTCTGCCACGAGCAGTACGGACGCAGGGTGAGCTTTGCGCTTTGGATGGGCGCTGAAATCGCCATCGCTGCCTGCGACCTGGCCGAGGTGATCGGCTCGGCCATTGCCCTGAACCTGCTCTTCCACATTCCGCTCTTCTACGGCGTGCTCATCACCGGCCTGGACGTGCTGCTGATTCTGCTCATGCAGCGCTGGGGCTTCCGCTACGTGGAGGCGCTGGTCATCACCCTGATCGGCACCATCCTGGGCATGTTCGGCGTGCAGATGTTCCTCTCCAGGCCGGATTATTGGCCGGTGCTGCGCGACCTCTTCATTCCCTCGGCCTCCATCGTCACCAACCCGGACATGCTGTACATCGCGATCGGGATTCTGGGCGCAACGGTGATGCCGCACAACCTCTATCTGCATTCCTCCATCGTGCAGAGCCGCAAATATGAGCGCACCTCCAAGGGCAAGCGCGAGGCCGTCCACATGGCCAACGTCGATTCCGCGCTGGCCCTGACCCTGGCGCTGTTTGTGAACGCGGCCATTCTGATCGTCGCTGCGGCGGTCTTTCATCGCCACGGTCTCTACAACGTGGCCGCCATTCAGGACGCATACAAACTGCTCAGCCCGCTATTGGGCGCGGCCGGGGCCAGCACCCTGTTCGCCATCGCCCTGCTGGCCTCCGGGCAGAACTCCTCGATCACCGGTACGCTGGCCGGGCAGGTGGTGATGGAGGGCTTCATCCACCTGAAGGTTTCTCCCTGGCTGCGCCGCATGATCACCCGCTCGCTGGCCATCATCCCCACGGTCATCGTGGTCGCCCTTACCGGCGAGCAGGGCACGGAAAAACTGCTCATCCTCAGTCAGGTGATTCTCTCCCTGCAACTGAGCTTTGCCGTGGTTCCGCTGGTCCTGTTCACAGGCAACCGCAAGATGATGGGCGAGTTTGTGAACGCCCGCTGGCTGAAAGCCCTGGCCTGGACCACCGCCGTGGTCATCGCCGTCCTGAATGCCTGGCTGCTGATTCAAACCGCGCGGGGCAGCTAGGGCCTGCTTCTTCTCCCTTCATGAACTACCATGGTTGCCATGCACGTTCTTTCCGCAGCCGAAATGCAGACCTGCGACCGTCTGACCACCGAGCGATCCGGGATTCCGTCCATTGATCTGATGCGTACGGCTTCAGCAGCCGTGGCGGCCTTTGCGCGCCGGCAGTTTCCGCGGGCCAGGCGGGTAACGGTTTTGTGCGGCCGCGGCAACAACGGCGGCGACGGCATGATGGCCGCTCGGCTGCTCACCCTGGCAGGGTTGGAGGTGACTACGCTGCTGCTGGGCACCCCCTCCCAGCTCAGCGGCGATGCAGCTCAGGCTTGGCGGGAGCTGACCAATCCCGAATACGGGTCCGCGCTGGGACCAGTTCACATCATCGAGGCGCCGGCGGATCTGATTCAGAACACCTCCGCGCTCGAAGCCGATCTGATCGTGGACGCCGTGGTCGGCGCCGGCTTCAAGCCGCCGCTGAGGGGGTTGGCGCTGGCCGCGCTGGAGTGGATCAAGAGCGGCGCCGCGCCGATTCTCGCCGTTGATATCCCCTCCGGCTGGCCGGCCGACGCGACCTCGGCCACGGTTTCCGGCCCGGTCTTCCCGGCCGATGCGGTTATTACCTTCACCGCGCCCAAGCCGGCGCATCTCTTCGGCCAGTTGACGCGGCACTGGTCGCAGCCCATCTTGGTGGCGCCGATCGGCTCACCGCCGGAGGCGATTGAAGCAGCCCTGCGACCCGGCGAGCCTGGTCTCGCCTGGGCGGGCGCGGCGATGGAACTGGTGCAGGCGCCTCGAGCCGCAGCGGCCAACAAAGGCAACTTCGGCCACGTGCTGGTGGTGGGCGGAACGCTGGGAACGGCGGGCGGCAAATCCGGCGCTGCGTCCATGGCGGCACTGGGCGCGCTGCGCTCCGGAGCCGGCCTGGTCACCGCGGCCGTTCCCGCTCCCGCGCTACCCGTGGTCTCCGTCCTCGCGCCGGAGCTGATGACCTGGCCACTCATGGCGACAGACGCAGGCTCCATCGCCGCGGAGAATCTTGCGCCGGATTTTTTGCCCGCGCTCATGGCTGGCAAAACAGTGCTGGCCATCGGTCCCGGCATGGGGCAAAATCCGGAGACGGCGCAATTCACCCTCGGACTGCTCGCGGCAACACTGATTCCCGCGGTGCTCGACGCCGACGCGCTGAATATTCTGGCCGCGGAGCTGGCCCGCAACCCCGAACTGCTGGCCAAGCTGTCGCAGAACCGCACGCTGGTGCTCACCCCGCATCCCGGCGAAATGGCGCGGCTGGCCAGGATTTCCGTGGCCGGGGTACAGGCCAACCGGCTGGAAGTCGCGCGCGGTTTCGCGCAGCGGAACGGCGTGACGCTGGTGCTCAAGGGCGCGCGCACCCTCATCGCCCATCCCGATGGCCACGTGGCTGTGAGCACCACCGGCAATCCCGGCATGGCCAAGGGCGGCTCGGGCGACCTGCTCACCGGATTGATTGCCGGCCTGCTGGCACAGCATCCGGACGAAGCGGCAACGGCAGTCGAAGCAGCAGTGTATCTGCACGGACTGGCCGCCGACCTGGCCGTGCGCGCCACTGATGAGCACACCTTGCTGGCCACCGACAGCCTGCGGCATCTTGCACAGGCTTTTCACTGCCAGACTTTTCACTTTCAAGCAGACGGTCCCAGCAGTTATGTTTGGTTACAGGGGTTGCCGGCGGATGCCGTGCAGACCACAGCCCTTCGCGAGGCCACGTTATGAATCCAGATGCCCCTGCCGCCGAAGGCCGAATTCATGAGTTCACCACCACCAGCGGCGAGGACACCATCGAGGTTGGCCGCAAGCTGGCGGGCCTGCTGGCTCCGCCGCATCTGCTGATTCTGCGCGGCGATCTGGGAACCGGCAAGACCACGCTGGTGAAGGGCATCGCCCAAGCCCTGGACGCCGCCGAAGCCGACGAGGTCACCAGCCCCACCTTCACCCTGATTCACGAGTACGACGGCGCACGTCAGGGCCGGCCGGTGAAGCTCTTTCACCTGGACGTGTACCGCCTGGAAGGCGAGCGCCAACTGGAGACTCTGGGCCTGGATGAGTTACTAACTCCCGACGCGCTGGTCCTGATCGAATGGGGCGAAAAGTTCAAGAGCATTCAGAAGAAAGCCAGCGGCGAGATCGCCATCGTCTCCACCGGCGGCGATGCGCGGAAAATTACGGTGACGCTGAAGGAGTAACGCGCACAACTCCTCGATGACCTCGCCGAAGGCAGACCGCCGGGTGTCCCAGATCCGGATTCTCGGACCCGGAATATCACAAAACCCCCGCGAGCGAACAGCGAGCCGTTGGCCCCACCGCAGGTGGCAGGTGGTCAGAACCCCATCACGTTGTAGCCGCAATCCACGTACATGATTTCGCCGGTGATGGCGCTGGACAGGTCGCTGGCCAGAAACAGCGCCGCTCCGCCCACTTCGAGCTGATCCACGTTGCGATGCAGCGGGGCGCGGTCGGCGTGAGAGCGCATCATCTCGCTCAGGTCGCCCACGCCGCGGGCGGCGAGAGTTTTAATGGGGCCGGCGGAGATGGCGTTGACGCGAATGTTCTTGGAGCCGAGATTATAGGCCAGATAGCGGACCGTGGATTCCAGTCCGGCCTTGGCCACGGCCATGACGTTGTAGTTGGGAACCACTTTTTCGGCGGCGTAATAACTCAAAGTCATGATGCTGCCGCCCTCGGTCATCAACGGCGCCGCGCCGCGCGTGACGGCGATCAGCGAATAGACGCTGACGTCGTTGGCCACCCGGAAGCCTTCGCGGGTGGTGTTGATGAACTCGCCGCGCAGCTCCTCGGCCGGAGCGTAGGCCACGGCGTGGACCAGAATGTCCAGCTTGCCGAACGTCTCCTTGAAGGTGGCGAAGACGGCTTCGATCTCATCGTCGTTGGAGACATCGCACTGGTAGCCGCTGGCGCCCGGCAGCTCATCGATGAGGCTCTGGGCCTCCAGCTTCATGCGCTCGTTTTGGTAACAGATGGCCAGGGTTGCGCCGGCCTCGTGCAGTTTTTGGGCGATGCCCCAGGCGATGGAACGCTTGTTGGCCAGCCCGAAGACCACGGCCGTCTTACCCGCCAAATTGATCATGCTTGCTTTCTTCCTCCATGGTCCGCGCAGAGGGAAGACCGGACCACTGTACATCTAGAATATCAGAGCAATTCCCCAGATTGCGGGACTGAACGAGCTCTGAGAACGAGTCCGCTGCCTGAAAAATCGACACGTGCAGGCACTTGTCCGGAGCATTTCCCAGCAGCTAACTCGCCCCGATCCGATCACGGAGGCGCTTGAGCACGTTGGGCGGGACCAGGCTGGTCACGTCGCCGCCGAAGCTGAAGACCTCCTTCAGCATCCGCGAGCTGACAAACGAATAGCGTCCGGCCGGCTGCAGGAAGACGGTCTCGATCTCCGGAGCCAGGCGGCGGTTCATCAGCGCCATTTGGAACTCGTGCTCGTAATCGCTGATGGCGCGAATGCCGCGCAACACCGCCTTGGCGCCCTGCTGGCGCGCAAACTCCACCATCAGCCCGTCGAAGGTGGCTACCGAGACGTTGCCCAGAGCGCTGGTCGATTCGCGCAGCATCTCGACCCGCTCCTCGACGGTAAAGAGGGGATTCTTGACCGGATTGTTGAGAATGGCGACTGTGAGGTGCTCAAACAGCTTGGCCCCGCGCTGGATCAGGTCGATGTGACCGTTGGTCGGCGGGTCGAAGGTGCCGGGATAGAGGGCGTGTACGCTCATGAAGGCTGCTCTGTTGAGATTTTAGCAGCCACCTGCGGCGGGGCCAATTGCTCGCTCTTCGCTCGCGGAAGGTTCATGATGGACCGCATGACCACCTGCGGTGGGGCCAATTGCTCGCTCTTCGCTCGCGGAGGGTTCATGATGGACCGCATGACCACCGGCGGTGGGGGGGACTGGCCGTCCAGGCGGTGCGCTTGTCTGGAAGGTCCGGCCTGCCGCGGCTATCGCTGCAGCAGGTCGATAGGCTGGGTGAAGTCGGTGACGCGAATGTGCCTGGCCAGCGTCGGATGCTGGCGCTGCAGGGCTAAAAACATCTCCCACGCCACGCGGCGATAACTGAAGTGGCCGGCGGGGCCGGAGCGCAGTTCGCCGATGTACTGGGCCTCGGCAAAGTCCATTTTGAACAGCGAGCGGATGCGCGTGGCCAGCGGCAGCAGGTAGAGCGCGGACTGATCGGCCTCGGGCGAGTTGCCGGCGGCGATCTTCGCGGTGGCCGCGTGGGCCTGCTCCAGCGAGGCCTGAAAATCGGCCAGCATGCCGGCTTCGGCCAAAATGTTCACCTCCGGGCCCAGGTCGCCGCAGGCGGGCGTCTCGTAGCCGTGCAGCGCGGTGAAGGGCTGGATGATCTGTACGCAGCGGCGATGCCGGTGCATGTCACGGAAGCCGCCAATGTCCATCAAAATATCGAAGCGGAGCGCAGCGCCGGCGCGAAAAGCACGCAGTGCCTCGTCGTGCTTGCCGCGGTGGCGCAGGCCCAGCTCGACGATCTCGTTCACCCGCGCCTCGGGCAGCGCCGCCGCCAGGTCGCGAATCTGCCGATAGGAGTGGTGGCTGGCCGAATAAAGCAGCGTGGCGGCCAGTTCAACCTCCAGGGTCTCGGTCCGCTCCACCAGATCCACCACTTGCGGCACTGCCTGCGGCAGACCTTTTAGAAGTTCAGCGGCCGCCTGGGCCAGCTCCGCGCGCGTCTGAAGTTCGTATTCGCTGGGCTGGGCATACTTCACCAGTGTCGGCACGGTGCGCACCTCGCGGGTCAGCAGGCTGGCGGCTTCAGCGGCCAGGGCTTCCGCGTCTAGCGAAGGATCGGTGGCGGCAATCTCGGCGATCTTCTCGGCCAGCGCAGCGCCTGCCTGCGCGTTCACGTTCCACGCCGGGCCGGTGGCGGCTTCGCGCAGCTTGATTCCCAGATCGCGCACCTCGGCGACCGGGTGGGAGAGGAGCCGCGAAACCTGGGTTTCCAGCGTCCGCGCGTTGACGATCTGCCCCAGCGAGGTGTTGGTGGCCAGCGGAAGCAAATAGCGGGCAACGTCAAAGGCGCGCGCCTTGAGCGTGCGTTCGTAAGCTTCGGGCTTCAGGGTTTCAGGGCAGGGAACGCGGCGGCGCAGAGCTTCCAGCACGGCAGCCGTGGTGCGCTGGTAGGCGGCAAAAAGTCCAGAGATCGTCGCGGAATAAAGCTGGGCGGAGGCGGCATCCTGTCCAAAATCAGGAAAATACCAGCCGGATTTGAGAAAGTTCTGGTAGCGCGTGGAGCGCTCCTGCCCATCCCAGCGCTGTTCGTCCACCAGCACAATGGCGGCCAACAGGCTGAGCCGCTCAATAGCCATGGCCACGTGGGCCAGATCGGCGATCGAGCGGTGGCCGTACTGAAAGTAGAAGGTGTTGAGGAACTGCTCGGCGCGCTGCGAGCTGATTTCGGCCAGCGACTGGCGCATCGACAGCGCCGAGCGGGAGTACTTGGCCATGGCGTAGGCCAGCACTTCGGGGTCGGCGCCGTGGACGGCGAAGACCTCGGTTTGGTTGCAGGCGCCGAGGGGCATGAAAGATTCACTGGACATTGTGGTGGTCTCGCGAACAGAATACGTCATTGGGGCTCTCCGAGGCGTGGGTTTTCGGCGAACTCCGGCGCTCACCTGAACGGGAAGCAGGAGCAGACAGACAGATGCAGGAGTTTCTGGTGCGCACATCCCACAGACCGCGTCCTTTGCCCCCCGGTCGCTGGGCCATGACCCAGCGTTGGAACGACCTGCTGTTTGCGCATTGGCCATTGCCAGCGGCAACGCTGGCGGCGCTGCTGCCGGAAGGCTTGCAGGTGGACACTTTCCAGGGATCGGCATGGCTGGGCGTGGCGCCATTCTGGATCGACCGCATCAAGGTACGGGGAGTGCCTCTGGCGGCGCGAGCCATGAGCTTTCCCGCGCTCAGCCTGCGCACCTACGTCCGCGACCAGCGCACGGGCACGCCGGGAGTGTATTTCTTTTCGATGGATGCCGGCAGCCTGCTGGCCGTAGCCGCGGCGCGCACCTTCTATCATCTTCCCTACCATTGGGCGGATATGCGCATGGAGCAGCGCTCGGAGCGGGAGTTTGCGTTCTACAGCAGCCGCAGGCTGAACCGCCGCAAAGTTGTCTTCAAAGCCCGCTACCGGGGGCTGGGGCCCACCCAGAAACTTGCCGAGGGCCGCGCCGGCACGCTGGAACACTTTCTCCTGGAGCGGCACTGCCTGTTCACCCGCAACCGGGCGGGAGAGCCGATCCGGGCCAATATCCACACCGCTCCGTGGCCTCTGGAAGAAGCCGAGGCGCAGATCGAGCAGAACGATCTGGCCAAGACTCTGGGGATTGAACTGCCGCACCAGGAGCCGGTGCTCCACTACGCGCGGCGCATGGCGATCTACGTGTGGCCGGCCGAGCTGGTCCGTCAGGCGCTGGTGACCCGGCCGGTGACCGTGACGGCTACGCCCTTGGGGGGATAAATTCCAGTCGTGAAGCGGAGCAAGCTTCTCCCATCCCGCTGAATACCGTACGCGCGGCCGCGATGGTGGCAGCAACCTCTTCTTCGCCGTGCGCCGCGCCAAGGAAGGCCGCTTCAAATTGCGATGGCGGCAGCCAGATACCGGCGTCCAGCATCGCCCGGTGAAAGCGCCCGAAGGCGGCCGTGTCGCTCCGTCCGGCCTGCGCGTAGTCGGCGACCGGCCCTGCCGTGAAGAACCAGGTCCACATGGAGCCAACGCGGTTCAGCGTCAGCGCAATGCCGGCGCGCGCGGCTTCGTCGGCCACGCCCTCGGCCACAGCCTTCGCCGTAGCCTCCAACTGCGGATACACTTCGCCGGCGTGCTCTTGCAGGTACGAGATGGTCGCGATCCCCGCGGCCATGGCCAGCGGATTGCCGCTCAGAGTTCCAGCCTGGTACACGGGCCCAAGCGGCGCAAGAAGATCCATGAAACGGAGTTTCCCGCCGAAGACGCCCACTGGCAGCCCGCCACCCACAATTTTGCCCAGCGTCACCAGATCCGCGTCGATCCCGTAAAGCTCCAGCGCCCCGCCCAGCGCCACGCGAAAGCCGCACATCACCTCGTCGGCAATCAATAGCGCCCCTTCGCGCCGGGTGAGAGCGCGCAATCCGGCCAGGTAGCCGGCGGCGGGCGCAATGCAACCGGCGTTGCCCACAACCGGCTCCAGAATCACCGCGGCAATCGCGCCGGCATGGGCCGCAAAGGCGGCTTCCACAGCGGCCAGATCGTTGTAAGGCAGCGCCAGCGTCAGGCCGGCAATCTCCTCCGGCACGCCGGCCGAGCCAGGAATGCCAAACGTCGCCACGCCGGAGCCGGCCTTCACCAGCAGCCCGTCGGCATGGCCGTGGTAGCAGCCCTCGAATTTGACGATGATCTTGCGTCCCGTGGCCGCCCGCGCCAGCCGTATGGCGCTCATCGTGGCCTCGGTGCCGGAGCTGACAAAGCGCAGTTTCTCGATGGCCGGATAGCAGGCCACGACGCGCTCGGCCAGGTCGGCCTCGGCGGCTGTCGATGCGCCAAAGCTCGCCGAGTTGCGCGCCGCCCGCTCGATCGCCTCCACCACCGGCGGAAAAGCGTGGCCCAGTATCATCGGCCCCCAGGAGCCGAAATAGTCGATGTATCGGTTGCCGTCGGCGTCGGTAATCCACGCGCCCCGCGCGCTCCGCACAAACGGCGGCGCGCCGCCCACCGCGCTGAAGGCCCGCACCGGCGAGTTCACCACGCAGGGAAAATAACGCTCCGCGCGCTGCTGAAGGGCCTGGGAACGGGTGTGATCGGGAGCAGAATTCCGTGAACTCATGATGCCTTCAGTATAGAAGGTCTACACCTCGGCCTACGGGCTGCCCCGCGTTCGCAGGCTGGATGATTTCTTATGCGGACCTGCGCCACCGCCAGTCGGCCCCACCACAGGTGGCTGGGCATCTACAGAATGATTCAAGCCGGAACGGCTTATCCCAGCTTGGCCAGGAACTCGCCGATGCGGCGGGTACCTTCGTCGATGTTCTGCTTGGTGACCGGGTAGGAGATGCGGATGTGCTCAGCGGTGCCGAAGGCTTCGCCGGGCACGGTGACCACGTGGGCTTCGTGCAGCAGGCGGGTGGCCAGCTCGGTGGCGCTCTTGATGCCCCCACGTCCGATAAAAGCGCCGATGTTGGGGTAGACGTAGAAGGCGCCCTCGGGCCTGGTGCAGGTGACGCCGGGGATCTCGGCGAGGCGGGCCAGCATGTAGTCGCGCAGGTCAATGAACTCGGCGCGGAACTCGGAGACGCACTCCTGCGAGCTGGAGAGAGCGGCGATGGAGGCCTTCTGCACCATGGAGGCGGCGTTCGAAGTGGACTGCGACTGGAGCTTGCTGAGGTTGGCGACGACGGACTTCGAGGCCAGGGCAAAGCCGGCGCGCCAACCGGTCATGGCGTACGTCTTGGACAGCGAGCCGAGCACCACGATGTGCTCCTTGGCCCAGGTAAAGGAGCCGCCCGAGACCGGCTTGCCGGCGTAGTTCAGGTAGACGTAACACTCGTCCAGCAGCAGGAAAATCCCGCGCTCGTGGGCCAGGTGGACGATGCGCTCCAGGTCCTCGGCAGAGACCACCGAGCCGGCCGGGTTGGAGGGCGAATTGAGGATGATGGCCTTGGTGCGGGGGGTGATGGCCTTTTCAATGGCGTCGGCGGTGATACGGAAGTTTTCCGCCTCCTTGGTCTCGAGGTACACGACCTTGCCGCCGGCGTACTGGATGATGTCTTTGAAGCTGACCCAGTAGGGGACGGGCAGGATGACTTCGTCGCCGTGATCGACGAGGATTTGCAGCGTATTGAAGAGAGCCAGCTTGCCGCCGGTGGTGAAGATGGCCTCATCGATCGCGTAGTCGGAGCCGAAGTCGGCCGCGTGGCGCTCGACGATGGCCTTGCGCACGTCGGGGATGCCGGGGACGACGGTGTAGCGGGTGAAGTTGGCCTCGATAGCGGCAATGGCCGCGTCCTTGATGTGCCGCGGGGTGGAAAAATGCGGCTCTCCGGCGCCGAAATCGACGAGATTGGCGCCCTGAGCGCGCAGCTTGGCGGCCTCCGCGGCCACGGCCATGGTTGCGGAAACCTCGATCCGGCCAATGCGGTCGGCAAAGACTTTGGAAGATACGGAAGTTGTCATAGCAGTTCTATCTTTACAGATTTTGGGGCTGGGGTGAAATTTGCCGGTAGAATTTCTCTGCACGGCTCCGAATTCGCTCTAGCCGCCCAGGTCCACCAGTTCGACCGTGCCGGTGGGCCGGCCGAGGAAGCGGGAGCCGAGGCGCTCGAACTTTTCGACGGAATCGGTGGCAAAGCAGCGAAGTGGCGCGCTGGGCGGCTGCGCGGGCGGCGAAGGCTGACTTGCCGGCGGTTGCCCGAAGTGGCGCATGGCGGCCTCGGCCGTGGCTTCGGCGGAGTCGATGACCTTCATGCCGGGCGGGACGGCGCGCCCGATGAGCGCGCGCAGCAGCGGGTAATGCGTGCAGCCGAGCACGAGCGCATCGGGATTCATGCCCTGGGCGGCGGCTTCGGCGGCTAGCTCGTCGAGATAGATGCGGATGACCTGGGACGTAACATCCACCTGCGGTGGGGCCAACTGCTCGCTGTTCGCTCGCCTGGGGTTTGTCGCTTCCCACCCTTGCGACCCCTGCGGTGGGGCTGGCGTGGATCGTGTCGCAAAGGCTTCAGTAACAGCTCCACCAGCGCCAGAAAGCCCGGTCCAGCCCTCTTCGACCAGGGGGACGAGCAGGGGGCAGGCTTTTTCCAGAGCACGCAGCCCACGCGCACGGCAGGCGGCGGCGTAGGCGTGGCTGTGCACGGTGGCTTCGGTGGCGATGACCAGCACGTCGCCGGTGCGCGAGGCGGCGCGGGCAGCTTCCGCGCCGGGTTCAATGACGCCCAGCACGGGGACCGGAACGGCTTCCTGGATGGCGTCGAGAGCCAGGGCGCTGGCCGTGTTGCAGGCGATGACCAGAAACTCCGCGCCCTGCTGGTTGACCAGGAACTGCGCGCTCTGGGCGGCGAAGCGGGCGATGGTGCGGCGGGATTTGGAGCCGTAGGGCAGACGGGCGGTGTCGCCGAGGAAGGCATAGTGCGCGCGCGGCAACTGGTCCATAAGGGCTCGCAGCACGGTCAGGCCGCCGAAGCCGGAATCGAAGACGCCGATGGGGGGGGTCATCCGTTGGCTTCCTTCTGGGTACGGCGCACGGCATCCAGG
>VFSW01004191.1_pt1 | contig 21498 bp, 16 predicted proteins | sample 5358111 | NCBI WGS metagenome assembly VFSW01 (sample SAMN11554181, study PRJNA540505) | mine drainage metagenome | isolation source: sediment from site ElyBrook_90M | place: USA: Ely Copper Mine, Vershire, VT | collected 2017 | reverse complement strand
ACGCTGGACGCCGGCGAGACGCCCAGCGCAGAGGCCGCAAGGATCATTCTGGCGCTTGCTTTGCCGCGCGGCTGAAGGGGCAGTCCGGCATCGGCGATCACGCGCTACGGTCTCACAACTGAAGTGCGCCAGCGGCTTTCCGATATTCGACATTAAACCCAATCTTCCGTCATTGCGAGCACAGCGAAGCAACCCAGTGGGCTACGGAAACCCCTGGGTTGCTGCGCTGTTCTCGCAATGACAGCGAGCTATACGATGCGATGTCAGACCCCGTTTTGAAATTCGATTGCCCTGGCACTGGAGCCACGCCCTGTTGACAAACTGTAAAAGCAGAATACTCTGTGATAGAGAGTAATCTGAGGGCTCAAACATGGCTGCTGCAAAATTTCGGCTTTTCGGGAAAGTCGTTTTGGCTGTCATCGGCGCGGCGGTGCTGGGGCTGGCGGTGATGCTGGCCATGCCGCTCAAGCGTCCGCCACCACTGGAATCCATTCAGAAGGGGGCGCTGAAGGTCAGCCAGGCGGATCGCCCAGCGCCAAGCACTTTCCGGGCGCGTGACGGCTCAGAGCTGTCGTATCGGCTTTATCCGGCCAAAGGCGGCGTTGCGACCACGCTGGCGATTCTCGTTCATGGCTCGTCCGGTTCATCAGCCGCGATGAACATGATCGGCCTGGCGCTGGCAGACAACGGCATCACGGCGGTGGCCATGGACATTCGCGGACATGGCGCGTCAGGGCCGCACGGGGATATCGGCTATCTGGGCCAGCTTGACGATGATCTTGCCGATCTGATCGCCCATCTGCGCCAGACATTCCCCAAGGCCAGACTGGTGCTGGTCGGCCATTCGCTCGGCGGTGGCTTTGTGTTGCGTATAGCGAGCGAACCACTTGGCAAGGCCTTTGACAGGTTTGTGCTGCTGGCTCCCTATCTCGGCTATCGCGCGCCGACCAATCAAGTTTCAAAAGGCGCAGGCCGCTGGGCCAGCGTCGATATCCCGCGCTTCATTGCCATAGCCATCTTGCAACATCATGGCCTTGACTGGTTCCAGTCTCTGCCGGTGATTGCCTATGCCGATGATCCGAGCGCGGCAAAATACGTAACCCCGGTCTATTCCTATCGGCTGCTGGTCAATTTCGGTCCGCCGGACGATTGGCGCAAAGCCTTTGCGACGGCTCCCGCACCGGTGGACGTCTTTGTCGGTGCGCAAGATCAATTGATGAAAGCTCCCGCCTACGTCACGGCCCTGGCACCTCTGGCCCCGAATGTGCGCGTAACAGTTTTCCCCGGCGTCGATCATATGGGGGTGGTTTACGACCCAAACGTGCTGGCAAGCCTTGTCAAAACCCTGAAACACTAGCAAGGAAAAACACAATGTCACCAGACCCTATTGAAGCTTCCGCGAGTCTCGCTGACATCGCCACCATTGTGCAGCGCGTGCGGCAATCGTCGATCTATCGCGCTGCGGGTGCCAATATGGTGCTCTGGGGTGTGCTGGTGGCGGCGGGCGACATCATGACCCCATGGGCAGGGCGCTATGCGGGCCTGCTGTGGGTGGGGATGATTATTATCGGGCTTGGGCTGACCTTCATGCTGTTGCGCGGGGCACGCGGCACCACGGCATCCCGCTTGCGGTTGCTGGCCGCCTTTGCCCTGTTTTTTGGTTTTGGGCTCATGTGGTCAGTTGTCATCGGCAAATTTGGCCCGCGTGAACTCAGCGCCTTCTGGCCGATGCTGTTCATGTTCGGCTATGCGATGAGCGGGCTTTGGTTCGGATGGGCCTTCAGCCTGCTGGGGACGGGCGTCGCAGCCCTGATTGTCGCCGGATATCTATTCGCCGGGGCGAGCTTTCCGCTGTATCTGGCTGTCATCAATGGTGGCGGCCTGATTGCCTGCGGCCTCTGGATGCGGCGGGCCTAGCCGATGACCACGCCTTTAACCCCGCCGGATGAAACCATCCACCAGCCCGTCCGCCTGCGAATCATGGCGGCGCTCTGTGCATTGTCCCCCGATGAGGCCGGGCTCGATTTTGTTCGCCTGAAACAACTGACCGGCGCTACCGATGGCAATCTGGGTGCCCATCTCGATCACCTTGCCCGTGCAGGCTATATCGAGGTGAGCAAGGAATTTGTGGCGCGGCGTCCGCGCACAACGGTGTGCGCCAATGGGGTCGGGCGTGCCGCCTTTGCCAGCCATGTCGCATTTCTGCAGGCGATTATCGCGGGCGCGCAACCATGACGCCTGATCAACAAAATAAAAATGCCGGACAGCGACGAATCGCCATCCGGCATGGTCTCAGGTGGCGCTCATGAACCGCTGAAGGCGCCGAGCGTGTTTTTCAGGGCGTCAAGCGTGGGTTTTACCGTGTCGCCAAGGCCGGGCATCGCCTCGATCTTGTCGATCGCGCTGTTGACGTTGCCAATGGCCGGACCGGTCGCCGCCGAGATCGCGGTGCGGGCGGCGGGCGGCAAAGCGGTGACGGTACCATCTAGCTTGGTGAGGCTGGCTGTGGCTTCGGTCAGTTTCGGCAAAGCGGCAGTGGCGGAAGCCGGATCGGTGATCGAGCCGAGCGTGTCGCTGACGCCGCCGAGCGCGTCGGTTGCCTGCTTGGTGATGGCGGTGACATCTGGCAGTGCGGCCACCGCCGGAAGCGCGGCAGCCGGGGGCGTTGCTGCGGGTGCCGCCGGGGTTGCCGCTGCTGGTGCCGCCGGGGTTGCCGCTGCTGGTGCCGCCGGGGCTGGCGTCGTTGCGGCCGGCGCAGCCTCGGGCTTGGCAGGTTCTGTCGCCGCAGGGGCGGGGGGCGGTGCTGGCGGCGTCGCCGCCTTCTGGGTGAACCAGTAATAGGCACCTGCCAGCACGATCAGGCCGACAACACCCCATGTCCACGAGGGCATGCCGCCGCTGGATGAATCATCGCCGGATGCGCTCAGCGAGGGGGCCGAGAGGCTCGTGGGGATGGCCTGTTTCGCCATGCCGGCAACACCGGCAGCGGCGGCACTGGCTGAGCCCAGCGCGGCACCACCCATGCCCATGATCGAGCCGAGGCCGGCAGGAAGCGCCGAGGCGATGGCGTCCTTCTGGCTGGCAAACATGCTCATGATGCCGGAACCATTTGCCCATGTAGCGGGATCCTGCTGGCCGATCACGCCCATTGCGGCGGGGGCCAGCGTACCCATCACGGTCTTGACGGCGGAGGCGGGCGCTCCGGCAGAACTGCCAACAGCCTGGGCGATCTGGTCAATTTTGCCATCGCCGAGCAGGGATGACAGCATCTGGTCGCCGCCCGTCGCACCCATGATGTTGCTCATGACGGACGGGTCCTGGTTGGCAACGGCCGAAGCTATGGCCTGCGCACCCGTTGGGGTTGCGGCCGTAGTCGCGAGGCCGCCGAGCATGGCAGGCACAGCAGCATTGACAATCGACTGTGTTTTGGCCGGATCAAGCCCAAGCCTGGCACCAAGGCCGGCGACCATATCGGGCTTGACCGCCCCAAGTACCATATCAACAATGTTATCTGCCATGAACCTTCTCCCTCACTCATTTCAGCCATAGTAAAGCGACAAATTGTGGAAATAACACGTCGCAACCATACGTGGCAGGATGGCGTATTATCCTGCTAAATGCAACCACGCCAAAATAGCCTGAGGGCAACAGGGAGTGTCCATGTCACAAAACGTCGATGTAATTGTGCTCGGCGGCGGCATTGTCGGCACAGCCAGTGCTTTGCACATCCAGGCCAAAGACCGGCTGGTGGCGCTGATCGACATGACCGGACATCCGGGCCGCGAAACCTCCTATGGCAATGCCGGGCTGATCGAGCGTTCATCGCTGACGCCCTATATGCTGCCGCTGGAGGCCCTGACGCTGCTGCGCTACGCCCAAAACCGTGCGCCGCAGGTGCATTACCATGCCAATGCCTTGATCGAGCTGGCACCCTGGCTGATGGCCTATGGCCTGAATTCACGCGCCGCACCCAAAGCGCGTATTTCCGCAGCCCTGCTGCCGCTGATCGAAGCCAGCGTCACCGAGCACGAGGCCCTGATGCGGGACGCGGGGGCGCTTGACCTTTTGCGGCGCACCGGCTGGATCAAGCTGTTTCGCAGCGAAAGGCCCTTTGCCAAAGCCCGCGCGGAGGCGGCGGCCTTGCGTAGCGCCGGGCTGACTATCGACCAGATCGACCAGGCCGGATTGGCGCTGCTCGAGCCTGATCTCAACGGCGGCATCGGCGCGCTGCATTACCGTGATCCGGCTTTTGTGCCTGATCCGCTGGCGCTGACGACGCGCTATGCCCGGCTCTTCGAGCAACGCGGTGGCTTTATCCTGGCGGGCGATGCGCGCGGGCTTGAACAGACGTCCGATGGGTGGCGGCTGATGACCGACAGCGGCGGGTTGACCGCGCATCAAGTGCTGCTGGCTTTGGGGCCGTGGTCGGCGCAAGTGCTGGGGCCGCTCGGCTATCCTATCCCGCTCGCGATCAAGCGCGGCTACCACATGCATTATGGCACGGCGGGGCAGGCCAGGCTCAACCATCCGGTGCTGGATGAAGAGGGCGGCTATCTGCTGGCCCCGATGAACCAAGGCATCCGGCTGACCACCGGCGCGGAATTTGCGCGCTTTGACGCTCCGCCAACGCCGGTGCAGCTTGAGGCGGTTGAGCCGGTGGCACGAAAGCTGTTTCCGCTGGCCGAGCGGCGCGACGCCGTGCCGTGGATGGGCCGACGGCCCTGTCTGCCAGACATGATGCCGGTGCTCGGCCCCGCGCCCCGCCACAAGGGACTCTGGCTGAATTTCGGACATCAGCACCATGGCCTCACGCTCAGCGCCGCAACCGGCAGGCTGATTGCAGAGATGATGGCAGGCGAAACGCCGTTCGTTGATCCTGCGCCCTTTGCCATCACAAGATTCTGAAACCTGCCAAGGGCGCGATGTTCAGGGCTGCGCGAACACAGGGGCCGCGTGCGCTAAACAGCGTCGGCGCGAAAACGCCGCCAGCCTTCGGCGCGCAGGGCGCAGGCGGGGCAGGTGCCGCAGCCATAGCCCCAGGCGTGTTTCAAGGCGCGCTCGCCAAGGTAGCAGCTATGGGTTTCATCGCGGATGAGGCTCACAAGCTCGTCGCCGCCAAGCTCCTGCGCCATTTGCCAGGTTGCGGCCTTGTCGATCCACATCAGCGGCGTCTGGATGACAAAGCGCTTTTCCATGCCCAGATTCAGCGTCACCTGCATGGCCTTGATGGTGTCATCGCGGCAATCGGGATAGCCGGAATAGTCGGTCTCGCAAACGCCCATGATGATGTGGCGAATGGCGCGCCGGTACGCCAACGCTGCTGCAAAATTCAGGAAAATCAGATTGCGCCCTGGCACAAAGGTGTTGGGCAGGCCGGACTCGCTCATGGTGATTTCGGCATCGCGGGTCAGCGCCGTTTCGCTCAGGCGTCCCAGCACGCCAAGATCAAGCACGTGATCCTGGCCGAGTCTCGCGGCCCATGCCGGAAACGCCGCGCGCAGGCGTTCCAGAAACACCAGCCGCACATCCATCTCGATGCCATGGCGCTGGCCATAGTCAAAGCCCAGCGTCTCGACGTGGGCAAAGCGCGTCAGCGCATGGGCAAGGCAGGTGGCCGAATCCTGTCCGCCCGAGAACAGGACGAGCGCGCGATCGTGGCTCATATATCGAGATTAGCCACATCCAGCGCGTTTTCCTGGATGAATTCGCGGCGTGGTTCGACGACATCGCCCATCAGCTTGACGAAAATATCATCCGCCTCGTCGCTCTCCTTGATCTTGACCTGAATCAGGGTGCGGGCGTCGCGGTCGAGCGTGGTTTCCCACAATTGCTCGGGGTTCATCTCGCCAAGGCCCTTGTAGCGCTGCATCTGGCTGATGCCCTTCGAGCCTGCCGCCATCGTCGCTTCGAGCAATTCCACCGGCCCGGCAATCGATTTTTCCTCGTTGCGCCGGATCAGGCGGGCCGGGGCGCTATAGGCGGTTCGCAGGCTTGGCGCATGTTCGCTGAGTTTGCGGGCTTCGCCAGAAGCCAACAGCGCGCCATCCAGCACGGCGACCTGATCGACACCGCGAATTTGTCGGGCAAAACGCAAAGATGCGCCATCAATTTCGCCACGCCAACCGCGCTCGGTTTCCTCCGAAATCGCATCGAGGCGGCCGACCACCAGCGCGACCATGGCGCTGGCATCTTGCTGGGTGTCAACCGGGCGCAGGGCGCCAGCAATGGCGGCTTGCTCGACGACCATGCGATTATAGCGCCCATGCAGCGACGCGAGCAGATGCTTGACCTGCCGGGCTTCCTCGACCAGCGCCCGGAGGTCATTGCCAGCTCGCTCTTCACCGGAAGCCAGTCGCAGCACCGCGCCTTCCAAAGCGTGGGCGATGAGGTAATCCTCGCGGGCCCGCTCGTCCTTGAGATATTGCTCGGAGCCGCCGCGCTTGACCTTGTAGAGCGGCGGTTGGGCGATATAAAGGTGGCCGCGATCAATGAGTTCGCGCATTTGCCTGAAGAAAAAGGTCAGCAGCAGCGTGCGGATATGCGAGCCGTCGACATCGGCGTCGGTCATGATGATGATCTTGTGATAGCGCAGCTTGTCGGGGTTGAAGTCATCGCGGCCGATGCCGGTGCCGAGCGCGGTAATCAGCGTGCCGATCTGCTCGGAGCCGAGCATCTTGTCAAAGCGCGCCCGCTCGACATTGAGGATTTTGCCCCGCAGCGGCAGGATCGCCTGAAACTCGCGGTTGCGGCCCATTTTGGCGGAGCCACCGGCAGAATCGCCCTCGACCAGAAACAATTCCGATTTGGCCGGATCGCGCTCCTGGCAATCAGCCAGCTTGCCGGGCAGATTGGCGACATCGAGCGCCCCTTTGCGGCGGGTGAGTTCGCGTGCCTTGCGGGCGGCCTCGCGCGCTGCGGCCGCTTCCACGACCTTGCCGACCACGATCCTGGCTTCGCCCGGATGTTCTTCCAGCCAGATGCCAAGCCGGTCATTGACAATGTTTTCCACTGCCGGGCGCACTTCAGACGACACCAGCTTGTCTTTGGTCTGCGAGGAAAATTTCGGATCGGGCACTTTGACCGAGATAATCGCCGTCAGGCCCTCGCGGCAATCATCACCGGTGAGATCGACCTTCTCGCGCTTGGTGAGGCCGGAGCGCTCGGCATAGCCGGTCATCTGCCGGGTCAGTGCGGCGCGAAACCCAGCCAGATGCGTGCCGCCATCGCGCTGCGGGATGTTGTTGGTAAAGACCAGCACATTTTCATGATAGCTGTCATTCCACCACAGCGCGACCTCGACATTGATGCCGTCGCGCTCGCCTGCCACCAAAATCGGTTTGGAGAGCAGCGCGGTCTTGGCGCGGTCGAGATAACGGGTGAAGGCTTCAAGGCCGCCCTCATAAAACAGTTCCTCGCGCCGCTCCTCAGCGTGGCGCCGGTCGGTCAGCACAATGCGGACGCCGGAATTGAGGAAGGCAAGTTCGCGCAGCCGGTGCTCGATGGTCGCATAATCGAAGTCGATCATGGTGAAGGTGGCCGGCGAGGGCCAGAACCTCACCTCGGTGCCGCGTTTGGCCTTGCCGTTCTCCATCGGCGCATCGCCGGTGATGATCAGCGGCGCGACCACATCGCCATGGGCAAATTCCACCAGATGCGCCTTGCCATCGCGCCAGATGCGCAGTTCCAGCCGGGTCGAGAGCGCGTTGACGACGGAGACGCCGACGCCATGCAGGCCACCCGAGACCTTGTAGGAATTCTGGTCGAACTTGCCGCCGGCATGAAGCTGCGTCATGATCACTTCGGCAGCCGAAACACCTTCCTCGTGGTGGATGTCGGTCGGGATGCCACGGCCATTGTCGGTCACGGTCACCGAGCCCTCGGCATCCAGCGTGACGGTGACGAGGGAGGCATGTCCCGCCAGCGCCTCGTCAATGGCGTTGTCCACCACCTCATAGACCATGTGGTGCAGGCCTGAGCCATCGTCCGTATCGCCAATATACATTCCGGGGCGTTTGCGCACGGCGTCAAGGCCGCGCAGCACCTTGATGGAACTGGCGTCGTAATCGGATTCGGGCCCAACCGGAATCGCGCCAGCAGCACTTGTGTGTTCATTCATCTCAAAAAGACTTTCGCATTTCAAAAAGGCTTTCGCCTGCGGGCCATCGTAGGCCAACGCGTTGCGGGTGACTGATTCGTGAGGCGTATTTTACTCCGGAAATGCGCTCGTTTGCAGCGTCTCCGTCCCAAGCAAAGCGGTTTTCGACATGCTCGACGCGGCCTCGCTCAACGCTGTCTGACAGTCCCAGCTTCAACCTGAAAAACCATAGCATGTTCGGGGAGATCGGCAAAGTGCTGCGGGTCAGCGCCGCTCATCCAGACCTGCCCGCCGAGGCTTGCCAGTTCATCAAACAGCGCGCGCCGCCGCAGCGGATCAAAATGCGCGGCGATCTCGTCAAGCAGCAGCAGCGGCGCGATGCCGCTCATTTCCGCCACCAGCCGGGCATGGGCGATGACCAGGCCGGTCAACAGCGCCTTCTGCTCGCCGGTCGAGGCGCGACCGGCCTCGATTTGCTTGGGGCCGTGGCGCACCGCCAGATCGCTGGCGTGGGGCCCGCGCAATGTGCGCCCGGCGGCGCCGTCGCGGGCGCGGCTGAGGCGCAGGATTTCGGAATAACGATCTTCGACCTCCAGCGCTGGCAATGTCTCAAGCGCGGCTTCAAGCTCGCCTTGCAGCGCCAGTTCGGCCCACGGAAAAGCCGACGCCTCATCGCGATGGCTGGCAATCAGGCCGTTGAGCTTGCTCACCGCCTGGCGGCGCGCCGCGGCAACCGCAACGGCGACCTCGCCAAGCTCGCGCTCGCAGGCATCAAGCCATGCCCGATCAGGGCAGGGCGCTTCGAGCAGGCGATTGCGACTGCTCAAAGCCCGCTCCAGTGCGGTGACGCGCGCGCCGTGGCCGGAATCCAGCGCCAGCACCAGACGGTCGAGGAAACGCCGCCGCTCGCCGGGCGTGCCGTTGAACAGGCCGTCCATCGCGGGCGTCAGCCATAAGACGCGGACATGTTCGGCAAAGGCGCTCGCCGAGCCCACCGGTTCGCGGTTGATGCGCGCCTTGCGCCCGACCTCGCCGGGAAGAAGCCCGGTGCCGAGTTGCAGGCTGGCTTCCTCATCGCCGATCAGGACGCTGACCGCAAAGCCGCCACCGCCGCCGATGCGGGCGCAGTCGCCCAGCGCGGCCCGGCGCAACCCGCGCCCGGGCGAGAGCAGTGACAGCGCTTCCAGAATATTGGTCTTGCCAGCGCCATTGGGGCCGCAGAGCGCCACCATACGGCCGGCAATATCAAGATCGAGCGTCGCGAACGAGCGGTAATCCTTCAGCGACAGGCGACGCACTTGCGGGGCGTGCAGCATTTTCCTGGCACCCCGCCACGCTCCGCTACACCCGCATCGGCATCAGCACGTAAAGCGCTGCCGCGCCATCACGATCGAGAATGACCGCGGCTGATCCGGTGTCATTGAGCTTGAACAGGGTCGTATCCCCCTGCATCTGCGTGATGATGTCCATGAGATAGGCCGAGTTGAAGCCAATCTCGAGGGGCGTGGAATCATAATCGACCTCAAGCTCTTCGGAGGCCGAGCCGCTATCAGGATTATTTACCGACAGCGTCAGTTTATTGTCACCGATGGCAATTTTCACGCCGCGACCGCGCTCGGAGGAAATGGTCGAGACCCGGTCCACCGCCGCGGCAAACGGCTGGCGTTCGACGGTCAGACGCCTGGAGTTGCTGGCCGGGATGACGCGGGCATAATCGGGGAAGGTGCCGTCGATCAGTTTGGTGGTCAGCACAACTTCGCCGAAGGTGAAGCGCGCCTTGCCGGTGCCGATCTCAACCATGACCTGCGCTTCACCATCTTCAGACAGTTTCAGCACCTCGCTGACCGCCTTGCGCGGAATGATGATGCCGGGCATGCCTTCCGAACCCTTGGGGGCGGGCATTTCAATGCGGGCGAGTCGGTGACCATCGGTCGCCACCGCGCGCAGGCGGGTGGTGCCATCGCTCTCCAGCGTGTGCATGTAAATGCCGTTGAGATAATAGCGGGTCTCTTCCTTCGAGATGGCAAACTGCGATTGCTCGAACAGGGTTTTGAGGTCTTTGGCACTCAGCGCAAAATCATGCGTCATGGTCCCGGCATTGAGATCAGGAAAATCGCTCTCGGGCAGAGTCTGCAAATTGAAGCGCGAGCGTCCGGCACGCAGCGTCAGTTGCCCTGTCTCCCCCGTCGCATCCAGCAAAATCTGCGCGCCCTCCGGCAATTTGCGGACAATCTCGTAGAACGTGTGGGCTGGGACAGTGACGCCGCCAGGCTGGGCCACGTCAGCTTTGAGAGATTCGGTCATTTCCAGATCAAGATCAGTCGCGCGCAGCCGCACTTCGCCGTCGATCGCCTTCAAAAGCACATTCGACAGAATGGGAATGGTGTTGCGTCGCTCGACAACGCGATGGACATGGCCGAGCGAGCGGAGGAGCGCAGCGCGTTCGAGCGTGACTTTCATGGCAGGTATCCTGTATAATGTGAGCCTGGAATAATTGGTGCGCGACATTGGACGGATGAGCCGCGATTTTCAAGCAGCGTGATGCTTTGATTCACCTCTTTCGCGTCTGATGCGGGAGCAGCGCGAGATTTTGCCGCTGGCGAAGCGTCTTTGATGAGGCTAAACCGCATCGCGTCGAAAGGCGCGTGGAGACAAGATGGCACGCAAGGGCAATAGATCGGGTTCGAGAATCGAGCCGTCACTTGGAGGTGACGGGCGCGACAGTGGCGATGGTGCGCTTCGCGCCACCCGCGATGACCGGGCGATTCCGACGAAAGGCAAGACGCGCACCGTCAAGGCCGCTAGGGGCGGCAGCAGCCGTCGGCGGCCCAGACGTTCGTTGCTCCGCAGGCTGACCTATTGGGTTTTCGTCTTGGGCATCTGGGGTGCCATCGGGTTTGGCGGCATCCTGTTTTATTACGGTTCGCGCCTGCCGCCGATTGATCAACTCGCCGTGCCCAAGCGCCCGCCCAACATCGCCATTCTTGGGTCGGATGGCACGCTGCTCGCCAATCGCGGTGATTCAGGCGGGGCGGCGGTGCGGATCAGCCAATTGCCGCCGTATCTGCCTGCAGCCTTTGTCGCCATTGAAGACAGAAGGTTTTATTCCGATTTTGGCATTGATCCGATCGGCATTGCGCGCGCGCTTTTTCATGATCTTTCCGGCCATGGCGGCTTGCAGGGTGGCTCGACCCTGACGCAGCAACTCGCCAAAAACCTGTTTTTGACGCAGGAGCGCACCCTGTCGCGGAAGATTCAGGAAATGATCCTGGCGCTCTGGCTTGAGCACAAATACAGCAAGGATCAGATCCTCGAGCTTTATCTCAACCGCATGTATTTTGGCTCGGGTGCCTATGGCGTCGAGGCGGCTGCCCACAAGTATTTTGGGGTCGATGCGCGCCATGTGACCCTGCCGGAAGCGGCGATGCTGGCCGGCCTGATGAAGGCACCAACCCGCCTGGCCCCCAATCACAACCCCACCGCTGCCGAAAACCGCGCAAATCTGGTGATTACCGCCATGGCGGCGCAAGGCAAGATCAGCGAGGCGCAAGCCCAGGTCGCGCTCGCCAATCCCGCCCATGCCATCAAGGATACGAATGGCGGGCAGGTCAATTACGTCGCCGATTACGTGATGGATGCGCTGAGCGACCAGCTCGGCGCGATTGACCATGACATTGTCGTCGACACCACCATCAATCCAGCCTTGCAGCGCGTGGCAGATACAGCGCTGACTGACGAACTCAACAAATTCGGCACCAAAGACCACGTCAGCCAGGGTGCCATGGTCGCGATGGACATGCAGGGCGACGTCCTGTCCTTGGTGGGTGGCCGTTCCTATCAGCAAAGCCAGTTCAACCGGGCGATCGCGGCCAAGCGCCAGCCCGGTTCGTCGTTCAAGCCCTTCGTCTATCTCACCGCCCTCGAAGGGGGCCTTACCCCCGATTCGATCCGCGATGACGCCCCCATCAACGTGCGCGGCTGGAAACCAGAGGACTATGAACGCCATTATGAGGGGCCGGTGACACTGCGTCATGCGCTGGCGCATTCGATCAACACCGTCGCGGTGCGCCTTGGCCTTGAATATGGCCCGCGCAATGTCATTAATACGGCGCATCGGCTTGGCATCCTGTCGCAACTGCAACCCAATGCCTCGATTGCGCTGGGCACCTCGGAGGTTTCGCCCTTTGAAATGGTGTCGGCCTATGTTCCGTTCGCCAATGGCGGCATTGCGGTGCTGCCGCATATTATCCGCGATGTGCACACCACCAATGGCCGGGTGCTGTACCGTTTCAAAAGCTGGAGCCTGGGCCGTGTCATCAGCCCCGAGCATGTGGCGATGATGAATGACATGATGATGCGGGTGGTGCAGAGCGGCACCGCTACCCGCGCGAGAGTGCCAGGCTGGCAGGTGGCGGGAAAGACCGGCACCAGCCAGAACTTCCGCGATGCCTGGTTCATTGGCTATACCGGACAGGTTGTCGCCGGCGTCTGGCTCGGCAATGAAGATAATTCACCAACGCGCCGTGTGGTGGGTGGCAGTCTGCCCGCGGATATTTTCCGCACCTACATGAGCGCCGCCGTCGCCAAACTGACCCCCGTGGCCTTGCCAACCGGGGCCTGGGGCAGCGCCCGCGCACCTGCTGCGCCCAGCTTTGATCCTCGCCCGCCAGCGAACCCCAACGCGCCGCTGACCATCAACCAGGCCGCCGCCGTCGCCCAGAACCAGCGCAACATCCAGCCGCCGATCCCGGCCCGTGATCGCAACCTGCTGGAGCGGTTGCTGGGGCGGTGAAAGTGGCAAATCGCCATGTCAGAAAACGGGGCGGTCATCCCCGATCGCGCATCAGCCTGGCTTTTTCGCGGCCCCAGTCGCGCTGCTTTTCGGTTTCGCGCTTGTCATGCAGTTTCTTGCCGCGTGCCAATGCGAGCTCGATTTTGGCGCGGCCCTGGGCGTTGAAGTAAAGTTTCAGCGGCACGATGGTCATGCCGTCGCGCTCGATGGCTTCGGTAAAGCGGGCGATTTCGCGCGCCTTCATCAGCACTTTGCGCGGGCGCTTGGGGGCGTGGTTGAAGCGGTTGGCTTGCAGATATTCGGGGATCGTGGCGTTGATCAGCCAGATCGCGCCATTCTCCGCCGAGGCATAGCTCTCAGCAATGGTGGATTTGCCCGCGCGCAGCGATTTCACTTCCGTGCCGGTCAGCACCAGGCCACATTCCACAACCTCGCCGATCTCGAAATTGAAACGAGCCCGGCGGTTGTCGGCGACGACTTTGTAATTATCAGTTTTCTTTTCGGCCAAAGCGGCTCATTCCTCACGCAACATCAAGCCTCACGCAACATCAAGCCTCACGCAACATCAAGCCTCACGCAACATTCAGTCCGGCATAGGCCATCGCGGCGCTCACGGCCTTTTGGGCCGCAGCGCTGGCGGGCACCATCGGCAGGCGTAATTCGTTGCGCAACTTACCCATTTGCGCCAGTGCAAACTTCGGCCCGGCTGGGTTGGGATCAACAAACAGCGCGCCATGCAGCGGCACCATCCGGTCGTTGATCGTGCGAGCCCTGCCATAATCGCCCGCAGCGCAAGCTTGCTGCATGTCGGCACAAAGCTTAGGTGCGACGTTTGACGTCACTGAAATACAGCCGTGCGCGCCTGCGCCGTGGGCCGCCAAAGCCAGCATGTCGTCGCCGCAAAGCTGGATGAAATCAGCGCCCAGGGTGTGGCGCTGCATCGAAACGCGGGCGATATTGCCGGTGGCGTCCTTCACCCCGGCAATGTTCTTCAGCTCATAAAGCCGCGCCATCGTCTCAATCGACATATCAACCACCGAGCGCGGCGGGATGTTGTAAATGATGATCGGGAGGCCAATCGCGTCATTGATCGCCTTGAAATGCTGGTACATGCCCTCCTGCGAGGGCTTGTTGTAATAGGGTGTCACCACCAGCACCGCGTCAGCCCCGGCCTTTTCGGCATGGCGGGCGAGATCCACCGCCTCGGCGGTGTTGTTGGAACCCGCCCCCGCCACCACCGGCACGCGGCCAGCGCCGATCCTGATGCAGGTTTCGACCACTTGGTGATGCTCGTCATGTGACAAGGTGGGGCTTTCGCCCGTGGTGCCAACCGGCACCAGCCCCTGCGTGCCCTGGTTGATTTGCCAATCCACGAGGCTTTCATAGGCGGCGTGGTCGAAACGGCCGTCCTTGAACGGCGTCACCAAAGCGGTGAGCGATCCCTTGAGCGCGCTTCTCGTAAAATGTGCCATGGCCGCGTTTCCTGAAAATTGGCTTTGGAGGTGAAGATGCGCCCTCTTAGCGCCTTCCGGCGCATCCGCAAAGCCCCCGTATGGTTAGCAAAGATTTAAGGCTGCCGGGTGATGATCTCATAATTGCCATCTTTTAAGAAATTGATATGCCATGGCTTGGATAAACAGAAAGCGCCTTGCGGCGCTGGTCGTGCTGTTATCTTTATCCAGCCCTGCGTTGGCTTTTGCCGGCCAGCAGGGGGGGGTATGTGAGCGCAAAATCGGCCCAGGGGCACTGGGCACGGGCAGCCTTGGTCACCCATCCGTGTCGTTGCCTGCCGCTCCGCCCAACCTCACGCCCAGTCTCAGCGGCGTTTTGGCCCTTTACCGCCAGGGTCATATCCGGCTGGCCGATGCGCTTGGCGCGCAATTGCCCGGTGCGCAGGCTCACATCGCGGCGCAATGGGCGGCGATAGCGCTGCAACCGCGCCTGATGGGCTCGTCGAGGCTGATCGGCTTCCTCGACGCCCATCCGCATTGGCCAGCCCGGCCTTGGGTGCGGCGGCAGATTGAGGCGGCGCTTTATATGGAGAAGCCCGGCCCCCTGAAGAGCCTGCAATATTTCTCCAGCCACCCGCCACGCTCGCCGCTGGGCACCATGGCGCTGGCGGACACCTATCTGGATGTCGGGGACAAGGACGCGGCGGCGCTGCTGGTGCGCCCCCTCTGGCGGCGCAGGAAGCTGACGCACTGGGCCGAACGCCAGTTCATCGCCACTTTCAAGGATCAGATCAACGCGAACGATGATGATCGTCGCGCCGAACGCATGGCCTTGAAGCAGCATTTCGCCGCCGCCCTGCGTGCCGCAGCACGCGATGGCAAGGATGAAATTGCGCTGGTGCAGGCAAGCGCGGCGCTGATGCGCCATCAGGGTGCCGATGCTTTGATTGCCAAACTCCCCGCCGCCAAGCGCGCCAGCCCGTTGCTGCGTTACGGCAAGGCGAGCGTACTGCTTGGGCAGGGCAAGCTTGATCAAGCTGCCAGCCTCATGCTGGAGGCACCGCAGGATGCCAACAGCCTGCTGGTGCCCGACCAATGGTGGCGGCTGCGGCGTCAGATTGCCCGCGCGCTGCTTGATCGCCACCAGGCGGCGCTGGCCTACAAGCTCTGCGCGACGTCGCCCGCTCAAGGCAACCGTGAGCGTGTCGATACTGAATTTCATGCAGGCTGGATCGCGCTGCGCTATCTCGACCAACCAGAATTGGCTGCCCGGCACTTTGCCGCCCTGGTGATCATCGCCAGAACGCCGATGTCCCTGACGCGCGGCAATTATTGGCTTGGTCGGGCGATGGATGCCGAGGGCCATGCCAATCAGGCACAGCTTTATTATGCCCGAGCGGCGCGCCAATCAAACTTCTATTATGGCCAGTTGGCCGAGGCACGGCTCACCGCGCCTTTGCCGCCAGCGATGCACGCACCTGTTGCCGCGAATGCCGGGCCTTCGCGTGTCGTCATGCTGGCCAGGGCCTATTTTGATGCCGCCGCGCCAGATCTGGCGCGCAAATTGCTGGCAGCGGATGCGGCCAGCGCCCGCCCTGGCGAACTTGCCAGATTGGCAAACTATATCCACCGGCGCGACGATCCGACCCTGGCCACGAAAATTGGCAAGATTGCTGACCGGCGCGGCCTGTCGCAGGGCACGCTTGCGTTTCCTGCGCATGGCTTGCCGGATTTTGTGCCCCTGGCTGATCGGGCCAGCAGAGCCTTGCTCTATGCCATCGCGCGGCAGGAAAGCACCTTTCAGCCGCAATTGGTTTCGACGGCAGGCGCGCGCGGTCTGATGCAACTGATGGTGCCGACCGCCAGGCGCACCGCATCTATGGAGAAAGTTGCATTCGATCTCAACCGGCTGACCTCGGACCCAGCCTATAATCTGCAACTGGCGGCGGCTTTTCTGGGCCTGCTTGAGCATGAGCAGCGCGGGTCGCTGGCGCGCACGCTGGCTGCCTATAATGCTGGCGGGGGCAGGGTGAGCCAGTGGATTGCCGCGCATGGCGACCCGGCCAATTCCGATGTCGATCCGGTCGATTGGGTTGAGGCGATTCCGATTGATGAAACCCGCGATTATGTCGAGCATGTCATGGCCAATGTTGGCGTCTATCGTCGGCTTTTTGGCGAGGCGCTCCCGAGTTCAGCCAAAATCGGCGCACCGCCGGAGACTTCGCAGCGCTAACCCCTCGACGATAGGTGCGATTGCGTTATGATGACGCAACAATGTCGCCTGCGATAGGTTTGCCCCGTGACCCATGATGCCCAGACTGAAGCTGCCTCTCCTGAATCCACCCAGGAATACCAAAGCCATTTTATCACCATGCAGGATGGCCTGCGCCTGCACCTGCGGGACTATGGTGCCAGGCATACGTCGCTGCTGCCGGTGGTGTGTCTGGCGGGACTGACCCGCAACAGCGATGATTTTTCAGCTCTGGCGCAAGCCCTGGCGAGCGGACGTTTCGGTGAACCACGCCGCGTCATCGCCATTGATTATCGCGGACGCGGCCTGTCCGATTATGATTCCGATTGGCATCATTATGATGTGCGGGTGGAAAGCGCCGATATTGTTGCCGCTTTGACGGCGCTGTCGATCTGCGAGGCGCAGTTTGTCGGCACCTCACGCGGGGGCCTCAATGCGATGGTGCTGGCGGCGATGCGCCCTGGCCTGATCAAGGCCCTGGTGCTCAATGACATTGGCCCGGTGCTGGAGCCCAAGGGTCTGGCACGAATTAAATCCTATGTCGGGAAAATGCCGCAGCCGCAATCCTGGGCCGATGCCGAGAGCTTGCTGAAAACCATTTCGAGCAACCACTTTCCGGCCATCAGCGAGGAAGACTGGCAGGCGTTTGCGCGCCAGAATTTCCATGAAGTCAAAGGCAGACTGGTGCCGCGCTACGACCCCAAACTCGCCAACACCCTGGCCTCGCTCGACCTTGATGCGCCCCAACCCGATCTCTGGCCGCAGTTTGAGGCCTTGCGGGACATTCCGGTGCTGGTGCTGCGGGGAGAATTGTCAGATTTGCTCTCGGCCGCGACGTTTGCGGAAATGCAGACGCGCCATCCCCGTTGCAAGGGCATGACGGTGCCGGGGCAGGGCCATGCCCCGATGCTGCGCGACAGCCTTTCGATCAGCGCCATCAGCCATTTTTTGGAGGAGGCCTGACCCGGCGCGCGGGGCCCATTCGACAAATGGGCCTTCCCACCCCACATTAGGGTCATGATTCGGAAGATCGCCTTATGTCGCTAAACGCTCCCAAGCCGATGGGTCTGGCTGCCCGCGCCATGGCGGCGGCGGCCCCGGCGCGGTATCTCGATGCGCTCAACCCCGAGCAACGGGCGGGCGTCGAGACGCTCGACGGTGCGGTGCTGGTGCTGGCGGGGGCGGGCACCGGCAAAACCCGCGTGCTGACCACCCGCATCGCGCACATTATGGCGCAAGGCCGGGCGCGGGCTCATGAAATCCTGGCCGTGACCTTCACCAACAAGGCGGCGCGGGAAATGCGCGAGCGCGTGGTGCATCTGGCGGGCCCCGTCGCCGAAGGCATGCCCTGGCTGGGAACGTTCCATGCCATGTCAACCAAAATTCTGCGCCGCCACGCTGAATTGGTAGGCCTGAAATCCAGCTTCAGCATTCTCGATACCGACGATCAGATCAGGCTGTTGAAGCAAGTCCTCAAGGCCCAGAACATCGACGAGAAGCGCTGGCCCGCCCGCGCGCTGGCGTTTCAGATCGATGCCTGGAAGAACCGTGGCCTGACACCAGCCCAGGTGCCGGCAGGCGAGGCCGAGCATTTTGCTGCCGGCCGCGCCATCGCGCTTTACAAGGAATATCAGGAGCGCCTGAAAATCCTCAACGCCGCCGATTTTGGGGACCTGCTGGTCGAGGCGGTGCGGCTGTTTCGCGAAAACCCTGACATTCTTGCCGAATATCAACGCCGCTTCCGTTATATGCTGGTCGATGAATACCAGGACACCAACAGTGTGCAATATCTCTGGCTGCGCCTGCTGGCGGCGCGGCCCAGTGGCGCGGCCCCCGCTAATATCTGCTGCGTTGGCGATGATGACCAGTCGATCTATGGCTGGCGTGGTGCGGATGTCGACAATATCCTGCGCTTCGAGACGGATTTCCCCGGCGCGAAAGTCATCCGGCTGGAGCGCAACTACCGCTCCAGCGGCCATATTCTGGCGACAGCTTCGCATTTGATTGCCCACAACAAGGGCCGTCTCGGCAAAACCCTGTTTACCGATGGCGACCAGGGTGAACGCCCGACTGTCACCGGCCTTTGGGATTCCGAGGAAGAGGCCCGCAGCGTTGGCGAGGAAATCGAGCAGCTCCAGCGTGCGAAACATTCGCTGGATGACATGGCGATTTTGGTGCGCGCCGCGTTTCAGATGCGCGAGTTTGAGGAGCGCTTTGTCACGCTGGGCCTGCCTTACCGGGTGATCGGCGGGCCGAAATTCTATGAGCGCGCCGAAATCCGCGATGCTTTGGCGTATCTGCGCTGCATCGCGCAACCTGCCGATGATCTCGCCTTCGAGCGCATCGCCAATGTTCCCAAGCGCGGCCTCGGCGATGCCACCCTGCAACAGATCCATGATTACGCCCGCCGGGCTGGCGTGCCGATGATGGCGGCTGTTGCCAGTCTGGTCGAGACTGACGAAATCAAACCCAAGCCGCGCCAGACCTTGCGGGCGCTGCTCGGCGATTTTGCCCGCTGGCGCACCGAAGCGGAACACCTGTCGCAGCATGCGCTGGCCGAGGTGGTTCTGGAAGAATCCGGCTATACCGACATGTGGCAGAAGGACAAGACGGCGGAGGCGGCGGGCAGGCTCGACAATTTGAAAGAGCTGGTGCGCTCGATGGAGCCTTTCCCTGATCTTGCGGCGTTTCTTGAGCACGTGTCGCTGGTGATGGACACGCAGACCGAGAGCGACGAGCCGCGCGTCTCGATCATGACGCTGCATGCCGCCAAGGGGCTGGAGTTCGACACAGTGTTTCTGCCAGGCTGGGAGGAGGGGCTGTTTCCGCACCAGCGCGCGCTCGACGAGAGTGGCGCGGCGGGCCTCGAAGAAGAGCGGCGTCTGGCCTATGTCGGCCTCACGCGCGCCCGCCACCGTCTGAAACTGTATTTTGCCACCAACCGGCGCATTCGCGGCCTGTGGCAATCCACCGTGCCCTCGCGCTTCATTGATGAACTGCCCGAAGCGCATGTCGAGGTGGTGGAGGCAGCGCAAGGCTCCGGTTATGGGGGCTATAGCGCTTCGCGCTTTGCAACCATGGACAAATTTGCTTCGCCCTATGCCACGCCGGGCTGGCAAAGGGCGCAGGCCAATCGGCAAAGCCCGTCCCCAGGCCCCCGTTCACGCGGCCCCACGGAAATTGAAGGCACGCTGGTGGCCCATTCTGCCGCGGCCTCCAGTTTTGCGCCTGGCGCGCGTGTGTTCCATCAGAAATTCGGTGCCGGTTCCGTTGCGGCAACCGACGGCAATAAACTGACGGTGGATTTTGATCACGCCGGGCGGCGTATGGTGCTGCAAGCCTATGTATCTTCGGCCTTATCCGGCGCGGCGGGGATCTAAGCACCTGGATTCAGTTTTGGTTTAGCATCCGCAAAGGTAGCGGTGTGAAATATAACGCATGAATCAAACTGGATCGAAGCAATTAAGGGATTTTTATCGGCGGAGTGGCAGCTTCAGGTGAGAGGTTGCCCTAATGCGCAAGAAGAAGTTTTCATTTGCAATTCCGCTGCTGGCCGCCGTGCTCAGCAGTGCCTTGCATTTGTGGGCACCAGGCAATCTTGCGCTGCTCTCGTGCAGCCTCATTGTTTCGGGCTTGATTATCCTCGAGGTCATTTCGGCGTCAGCCGCCCTCGGCGTTTTGATGACCCTCGGCTTTGCCGTTTTCGCGATCCTGTCATTTCACAGGGATACGCATATTTCAGCGAACATGCAGTATTTGCGTGGCTTCGCCATTTTTATCCTGCCGAGCTTCAGTTGCGCGCTGGCCCTGTTGGTGCGGCTGCTGCACAGCCTGCTGCGCCGGACGCTGCTCGCCCGCATCGAGGCCAGCAAAGCCAGACGTGAATTGCGCAGTCTACGCGAGGCGCTGGATTGCTCGAAGGATGGTGTCGCGGTGCTTGATGGCGATTTGCGGATGCAGTTCGCCAATCAGGTGTTCATGCGCCTCTTCCGGTTTTTCCCGGCTTTCATCGAAATGAAGCCGCTGTATCTGCAAGTGGTCGGCACGGCCTTGGCCAATGGCGCCTATGACGTCGAGACCGAACTTCAGGACAGCCTCGTGAAGGAGCGCATGGCCTTCGTGCGCTCCGGCAACCCGCAGCCCGTTTTGCTCAAACTCGCCGGGGGCAAGAAAATCCGGTTCACTTGCAGCGTTTTGCCTGATGGCGGGCGCATGCTGAATTATTCGGATGTGACCGACATGGTCGATGAGGCCGCGCGCCTTGAGGAACTCGCCAATCTTGACGGACTGACCGGCCTTGCCAACCGTCGCCAGCTTAACGTCATCGCCCATCGCGATTTCGAGCGCGCACGCCGGGAAATGACGCCCATGGCGATTATCCTGCTCGATATTGACCGGTTCAAGCTGGTCAATGACGATCATGGCCATGATATCGGCGACCGCGCCATCTGCCATGTCGCCAATATCTGCCGCGACAGCAAGCGCTCCACAGATTTTGTCGCCCGCATCGGCGGCGAGGAATACGTGATTTTGCTGCCCGATACCACGAGCGAGGGTGCACTGGTCATTTCCGAGCGGATTCGCCGCCGGGTCGAGGCCAATCCCCTCGTCATCAATGGCACCCCACTCAACCTGACGGTCAGCGCCGGTGTTGCCGAGCTCGATTTTGCCTGCAGCGATTTTGCCAGCCTGATGAAGCGCGCGGATCGCCTGCTGTATCAGGCCAAGGCGGAAGGTCGCAATCGGGTGGTCAGTTCCTCCTCAGCCCCTGAAGCCGAGGCCATCGTCAATGCCGCGTAAGGCAGCCCCGCTGATATAGCAGTCGCCAAAATGAGCAAAACCGACTAGGACGACACCACTTTGTTTCCGATTCTGGTGCGATCCCTTTGCCGACATGCCCCCGCTCTTG
>VFSW01004190.1_pt1 | contig 21499 bp, 43 predicted proteins | sample 5358111 | NCBI WGS metagenome assembly VFSW01 (sample SAMN11554181, study PRJNA540505) | mine drainage metagenome | isolation source: sediment from site ElyBrook_90M | place: USA: Ely Copper Mine, Vershire, VT | collected 2017 | reverse complement strand
TGGGCAATCCCTCAACATTATGAACAACACACCGGCGTCCGCTTCTGACTTCACCAAGAACCACATGCACGACCGGGGAACCATCGACGGCCTCGACTGGGAAGGTTTTCATTGGGTGATGATCGCCGACGCAGTGAATGAGTCCTTGACCACTATCTACACCATGCTGCCGCAACCGACCTCGACTACTCGCGCCGTTCTTTTCTTCGCCAAAGACGCGATCGGCCTGTCGATTGGCTCGGGCGTTCAGAATTTGGTCAGCCAGCGCCACGACTTGAACGACGAGTATCAGGTGCGTGCGTGGATGGACATGAGCGCAGTGAGAATTTGGGAAGCAGGTGTCGTTGAGGTGGATTGTTTGGAAAATTGACGTAAAATCAACAATTTAGCAATGAAAGTTAAACGTTTATATTGGGCCGCTGGCTTCTTAGATGGCGAAGGATATTTTGCTTCTGCGCGGGTAGGAAAATCTACTCCGGTTGTCAATGCTACGCAGATATCGCCGCAAACGCTTTATTGGTTAAAAGATATTTTTGGCGGGAGCGTCACCGGGCCTTACAAAAATAGTTCGAGGCCGCATCATCAAGCCGCATTTCGTTGGCAGATTTGCGGCAGCAATGCGATTGCGGTCATGTTTACGGTCTATTCTCTTTTATCCGATAAGCGTCAGGCAGAAATTCGTAAGGTTGTCGATATCTGGAAAGCTGCGCCGGGCAATCCTTCAACATGGCGCGCGCGCGGATTTTGTAAAAACAAACATTCGCTGAAGGGAGAAAATTACGTAGTAGCACCATCAGGCCATGGTCGATGTCGTCAATGTGGCATTGAAAGCAGACGGCGTTATTACGAAAAGCATCCTGACAAGTGGTTGGAATATGCACGCCAACAACGGGAGAGAAAGCGGTCCAAAGAAGACGAAATTCTTCATTAAACAGAAAGGAAAAAATACATGACGGCTACAAACAGAAATTCAACGCTTTATGCGAATCGGGACGGTTCAAATGAGGGCGGTGCGGGTGGGCCGCAGGTCTATGACGGGTAGCAGATGGGAGGCCGGATCTTCTGGGTCGATTTCAAACATACCACACTATCGGCTGAGGCCAGCGGCGATTCGGTCAACTTGTGCATTATTCCCGCAGGGGCGCGGCTCAAGGGCCTCAAAATGTACGGTAACGGCCTTGGGGCTTCGGCGGCGTCTCTTACCGTTAAGTTGACGGCGACCGATGACGGCGCAACAGCCATAGACATCACCGCGGCCATTAATGCCGGATCTGCAACATTCTTCTACAATCAGTTGGCTGTTGCCGGTTGGAACTATACGCCGGCTTCCGGCAAGGCTGTCGTTAAAGCGACATGGGGCACCGCAGGGCCGGTCGGCGCAAAGATTCTACAGGGAGCCTTAGAAATAGAGTTGCCGAGCTAAAATGCCGCGGACGATCAATGCCGCCTCATTCTCCATTGAATGGATGAATGAGGCGTGGAACTTCAGGGGCTACTATGGCGCCGGGAATACGGTGGGTCTCCTAGACTCGCTCCATGGCCGGACTGCCATAGTAGCCGGCGCGGCTGAGGGGGTTTTCGATGAAGTGGAAAGGGCCTCTCAGGGAGTGGAGCCGGTCTATTTTGCCGCTAACGATGTTGGCGTCTATCTGCCTTTTGTGGATCATCTGGTTTCTCTCCACAGCGACAACCTGGTTCACTGGGCGGCCTTGAGAGCAGACAAGAGGCAAAGATTGAGCTTTCGCACACACTCGCTCGACAGTGCCGATTATAACTGGGAGCAAGTGACTCCGGTATTCGCGCTGTCGGGCTACTTTGCAATGCAAATCGCGTGGCTTATGGGCTGCGAGAAAATAATTCTTTGCGGATGTCCGGGCGACAATACCAGGCGGTTCTTTGATGCCAGACCGCGAGAGAATTGGCGGCGTGAGGTGATGCTGTATCAGGAAGAAGGCGTTTTGCAGCAACTTGAGGATGAAATGCGGCGACTGCCGGACTTCAAGGCGGCGGTACGCTCTATGAGTGGCTTCACTAAGGATTTTTTTGGTGCGCCTTAAAGGTGAATGCAACCGATGCTCCCTTTGCTGTTTCGTCGGCAATGCCCGATGCGCGAACCTACAAATTACCGGCAAGCCGGGAGAGCCGATGGCGAGTAAGTGCGCAGCATACGAGAAACGAATAGACGGGATGCCGATTCTGCTTATCCAGCCCGGCGGGCGCATTACCTGGGGGCAATGTTGGCACAACTCGGAAATGGAAAACGAGGTTATTGCCCAACGTATAGGACAGGGCTGTAGCCTAGAGAGAGAGGAATAACATGCCTGCCACGAATCAGCTTCCATTACAACTCGTTAAGATTATTCCGCCTGGGTTCTGCAAATGTGGATGTGGCAACAAGACACTACTCGCGCCCAGGACGGATATAAAAAGGGGCTGGATTAAGGGGCAACCCAAACCTTGCATAACGAAGCATGGTCACAGAAATGCCGCTATTAACGGGAATGGCGTACGGATTTGCACTATGTGTTATAGGGAACAGCCATTCAGCGCGTTTTATCCCGTTAGTCGTAAGAGAGACAGGGATCGCGGCCGCGGCGATTTACTGACGACGACTTCGGTATGCCGGAAGTGCAACCTTAAGCGGAATAGAGTTTATCGAAAAAAGAATCGCGAAAAATGTTTTTCGATGGTGGCGAGAAGTACCCTGAAAAGAATGTATGGCATGACGGGCGATGACTACGCCGTCTTATTAAAATCGCAACACGGCGTCTGCGCTATTTGCAAACAAACAGAACGGAAAATTGTTAACGGCGAGCCACAGAACCTGTCCGTAGACCATGACCATGTTACGGGGAAGGTTCGTGGGCTGCTCTGCTCTCGATGCAATCTGTTTCTGGGAAGAATCGAAGATAGTATCCAGATATTATGCTCGGCGATTGATTATTTGAGCCCGATAACTTTAGAGGAGGTAATTGGAATATGAGTGCCTTTAGTTCCTTGAGCGCCGCTGAAATTCGCGCCGAGGCGCAAGTCTTAGCCGGGGCCTGGATTGAGGCGCATTGTTGCCTTAACCGAACCGGCGTTATTGCGGTCAGACTACTTCGGAAAAAGGACGATACGGCTACGACATTCGATTCCCAAACGGGCGGCGGTTCGTGGGACGAGGTAACAGACGATACGACGGCGTGATTTAAATGGCGGATCTAGTTGATTTCGTAAATACCGCCCTGTCGTTGATCGGGCATGATGGCATTGCCTCGCTCGATATACCCAATGACCCGACGCAGGCCGACCCGCTTGTCGCCCAAATCTTGCCCATATTGCAGCCGACTATCGACATGGGGCTGCGTGCGGCGCATTGGAACTGCGCTACCGCGCGCCAAACATTATCGCAGACGGTCGCCTATGTTGGCAACGAGTTCGGGAACGCGTATCAACTGCCGACAGATCCGTACTGCATCAAGGCCAGGAGAATCGCCGGCGCGAGTTTGACCTTCGACGACACGCCAAATGCAGACACCGACGTTCCGGTACTCAATGACGCCGACCGTTACCATCCGGCGAAACTAATCTTTCGCGTCGAGGGGCGGCTTCTGCTTACCAACGTCACCACGCCGACCCTGGTTTACACCGCACGCCTTACAGACCCAACCCTCTTCGACTCCGAATTTTATATCGCGGCGGCGACACTCCTGGCTTCGTTTTTTGCTATCGGTATTCGCAAGGACTACAAGCAACAAGGCGAGTTATTTAAGATTTGGGGCGGCCTTCGGGACGAGGCGAAGGGCAGCGATGAGTCCGAAGGCGGCAAGGACGAGTACGTTTCAACCGAGCTACTTTATCACCGATGAGCGCGCGCCCGGCTTATATCAACATTGCGTTTAATGGCGGAGAGGTATCGGAGCGCTTCGCCGCGAGGCAAGACCAGAACAAGTATCTGGCTTCCGTCGCGCAGGCTTTAAACTGGATACCGACCTACACGGGTAGTATGCGATTTCGTGAGGGCACTAAGCTCGTTGCCCGTGCGAAAGAAGACGGCCAGCCCATTCGCTTGATGCGGTTTCTTTACAATGATACCCAAGCGTATTTGTTCGAGGTTTCATCTCACGTTATTCGCATTTACGCGAACAATGCGCTAGTTACCGAAATCTCGCACCCGTACAACTCAGCTATCCTGTCCCTTCTCTACGATTTCCAGAGCGCTGACGTGAAATACGTTTGCAGCGACGGATCGATACCGCTCTACAAAATCTCGCGCACGGACCCATCGACGTTCCTGCTGCAACAGGTCTCCTATTCGACGCCGCCGCTAGAGGAAGATGAACCGACCGGAACGCAGCTCAATTCAGGGAACCTTACGCTCAGTGCGGTCACTGGGCACGACATCAACATCACCGCATCCAACAACTTATGGCTCAAAGGGGACGTTGGCAGAGTCGTCGTTAGCGGCGCCGGTCGTGCGCAAATCACCAGCATGTCATCTGGTGAAGTTGTTGTTGCCGATGTTATATCCAATTTTGCCTCGACTAGTATAACTGCGGCAAATTGGTTTTTCCGGGGATCGCCTGTTGCCGGCGCTACGCCTACATCGGCAGGCAAAAATCACGTAATCAAGATCAATTTCGATACGCCCTGCATGAGATCGGAAGATGACGGCAAGGTGATTTTTATCTACGGCGGCTCGGTTCAGATTACGCGAGTGAACAGCTCTACGCAAATTAGCGGAATTGTCGTTGAGAACATGAACGATGCCCCGCTACCGATCAGCACGAAAACATTTATCTGGACTCTCAATTCGGCCAAGTACGCCAACGGCCAGTACCCAACCTGCGGCACTTTTTTTCAGAATCGAATGTTTTTGGGCCGCAATCAGGACGTTGACGGATCGGTAACGGCGGACTTTGAGAATTTCGCTCAAGGATCAGGTGATGACGCCGGCATTTCGCGCACGATAGCAAGCGACGAGATTAACCCGGTTTTGGCAATGGCATCAGACACCTTTCTGCAATTCTACACGCGATCGGGTGAATACTTTGTTACTCCAAGCTCGCAGGATGGCCCGCTGACATCAAAGGACTTTAACGTGAAGCCGGCATCGACAAACGGCACCCGGAGAATCAAGCCGATAATGATCGAGGGCCGGATTCTTTCCGTTGAGAGTGGAGGCAGACACGTCCGGGAACAAATCTACGATGTTATCCAAAACAAGTATCGGACCCCGGACCTTCTGAATTTCGCCGATCATCTAACCGAGAAACGCACAATCCTAAGGACCGCCCTGCAACGTCGTCCGTGGCGGATTATGTGGTGCGTCATGGACGACGGCAATATCATCGGGCTGGTTTACAACACGGAACAGGAGATCGCCGGCTGGTTTCAGTGGCAAACCACCGGCAGAATAAAGGACGTTTGCATCCTGCCGCGGACAGCCACAAATAGCGATGTCGTCTATTTTGCCATAGAACGCGACTTGCCTTCGGGCACAAGAACTTTCATCGAGCAGATCGAGGACTTTGATTTGACCATCACTTCGCGCGAATGGCAGGAGCACTACACGGATTGTTCGATCATGGTCACGCCGACCCTCGGAAGCGCAGTTCTTACCGGCTTGGATCATCTCGAAGGAATGACGGTCTCGGTTATTGGCGACGGGATGCTATTTAACCCGCAGGTGGTAACGGGCGGCCAAATCAATATCGACCCGTTTATCGATGGCCTTACGCAGTTTGAGGTCGGGCTGTCTTATGCCAACGGGCTCACGCCCCTAGAGCCGGTTGTTCCGAAGGAATTAGGCGGTCCATTGATGGCCCGGGGATGGGAAGTAGCCGGTGTGCGGGTGCGTCGGACGATGGGGATACAGATTAACGGCACGCAGATCCCGTTCCGGCAGCCGACCGATGTACTTGATGCCCAGATACCGCTTAAAAAAGGTAAAATCGGCATTTCTAGCTTCAAGTCGGACGGCAAGGGATTGATTACGATCACTCAGCCCGTTCCTTTTCCCGCCGAGGTATTGTGCCTAATGGGCCGTGTTGCCATAGGAGACGAGCCGAGCTTCGTGCTCGAAAATCAAAATGTCTGAACTTGCGCGCAATAAAAGCTACGGCCCGGTACTCGTGAAATTTCGCCTGCATCATGCGCGCGCGCTTTTCCCTAACTTCAGCCCGGCAGAGATCCGCCAGATGAAGATTTACGAGGAGCGCGGGGAAGGCTTCACGCTTTTCTACGATGGCAGCCCGATTGCTGCGGCTGGCATTTGTATTGTGGGGGAAGGCGTAGGCTCGGCATGGGGCCTTATCACCGATGCGGCGCGGCAAAGGCCGGTCCTGCTCCACAAGACCACGAAGCGACTTTTTAACGAAGTCGTCCAGCGTAACAAATTGCGCCGGGTAGACGTTCTGATACATCCCGAACGTGACATTTCTAAGGCGGCAAAAGCCTGGGCGGAACGGCTCGGGTTTAAGTTCTGCGCGACCATGGAGAATTTCTATGCAGATGGCACGCCCGCCTTGTTTTACGACTATGTGCGGAGGTCCGATGACTAGCCCCGACGGCGCGACAAACTTCTTTCAATCAGTTGTTCCTACTACCGGACCCGCAACGGGCGGCGGCGCAACCATGACGTTACCTCCGGGCGTAAGCGCTCCTGCCGGAATGTCGCAGGCCGTAGACTGGCAAAGTCTCGCAATGAAAATAGCCAGAGTTGGGCCTTACATTGGTGCCGCCGGTGCGGACATCGGTCAGTACCGAGGCGGTATGGCAGCGGCGAGCGCGGCCCAAAAAGCGGGAAAAGCGGCAGCCAATCAGGTCATGCAGCAGGGATTCAAGACTGCGGCCCGGGCGAGAGCAGTTGTTGGCGCTCAGGGCACAACGGAAAAGGGCAGTCCGATAAATCAGGAAATGTCGATCATTAACGATGCCAACCTAGAAGCCCGGAACCGTATCTACGAAGGCAACATTCAGGCGTACTACAGCCAGCAGCGCGCAATTGCTGCGCTTTACAAGACCCCGCAAGACCTGCTCAGGGCGGTGATGGCAGGCCAAATAGACCCCAAGAAACTCAGCGACCCCTACTCGGGGATGATTCCGCCAGGAATGGGATACCCATGAGAAAATTTCTATTAGCCCTTCTCTTTGCCGTTTCTCTAGTTGTTCCCTTCTATCCCGCGGCTTCCCACGGAACCGTGAGCACGTGCAATCCATGCCGCAACCAATACACGGCGACGGCGAGCCAAACGGTTTTCCCTTACACCTTTCGCATACTCGACAAAGCGCATATTCAGGTCATAGTTGATGGAGTAACTAAGACGGTCGATACCGACTATTCGGTTTCAAATGTGGGCGTCGCGACGGGCGGCAATATCACATTCGGAACCGGACTCAATGCCGGTCAAGTCGTCACGCTCCTGCGCAACGTTCCCATCAATCAACTAACGTCTTATTCCACCGGCAAGACCCTCAGCGCGAAGCAAATCGAAAGCGATTTCGATAAGCAGACGATGATCAACCAGGAGCAAGCCGAGCAAAACGCACGCACCATCACGGTTCCGCAAACCAGCACGGCAACGGGGGTTACTATCCCCGATGTCAATGCCTCGGCTAATTTCGGGCAATACATCAAGGTGAAGAACGCGGGCGGCGGATTAGACGTGGGCACGGGCGGTGGCGGCGGAACGACTACGATCACTGTTGCTAACGGTGGAACAAGTCAGGGAACGGCTACCGGCATAAACTGTACCGGAGCGGGAATTTCGTGCTCAGTGGTGAGCAGCGTGGCGCAATTAAGCGTGGCTGGTGGCGGCGGTGCTACGGCAACGGCAGTCCAGCAACTTGCGACCGCGAGTCTGCCGACGACCGCAGGAGCGGTGGCGCGGGTCACGGACGGATTCGCGGCGGGCGCATTGACGATGGGCGACGGCACGAACGCGACCTGCCTAGAGCTTAAATCGCTTGCTGTCTACGTGCCGAGTTGCCCGCCATGGAATTTGAAGGGCGATGCCAGCACGGATGATGGGGCGAAGTGGGCGACCTTTATCGCTGCGGTGCCAAACGGCGCGGTCGTATGGCTTCCGCACGGCTTCCAATCCGCCACGACGGCGACGATCGATCTATCCGGGAAAAAGGACATTAAGTTTTTTGGTGCGGTTGCGGGATCGGGATCAGCCTCTACATTGGGGCAGCCGACGCTAAAATGGACCGGGCTTGCCGGCGGCACGCTTGTTCTATGCTCGCCGTGTCAGAATATCGTATTCGACGGCATCTTTTTCGATTTAAACGACGGTGCTGATTTCGGTTTCCAGGCGCTTTATAACGCCTCGCCGACCTACGGGGTGAAATTCGTCAATGACACTTTTCATCGGGGCGCGACCGGGGCGCGGACGGGGGCGATCCTCCTGGATTGGTGCGGCACAGGCGCAACAAGCAACTGCGAGCAGTTAAACGTGACCGGGTCGTACTTTGTCGGCGCGGGTATGGGATCAACCTCAATTGCGATCCGGATCGGTCACAGCAACGCACGTGAGAATATAATTTCTGGCAACAATATCACGTACAACCATCAAGGGCTTTGGATAAACGGCAAGAGCACCATCGGGCCAAATCTCTACGACCACAACGACATCGACATTCAGGCAGCGGCGAGCGAGCCATTGACCATATCGGGCGGCGCCACGGAGAACGGTAAGCAGTTTTTTAACGGCTACGCCGGTGGATTGAAAATGGAGGGGATTCTCTTCGGCTCCCACGACCCAACGCCTGCGGCATGTTGGATTGCTATCCCTGCGGGCCACGGCGAGACCACGCTAGATTTCTCTTTGAATCAGTTCGGAAATAGCGATGCGCTCGTGCCGTTCTGTACGGGACCGTCATCTAAGCTCGACTCGCACGACAACTGGTATTCCGCCTCGGTAGCCTCATCGCACACCATTCCCTCGATGGCGAATTTCGGCACGGGATATTCGACAAGCGGCGATCAGTATTATGGCGGATTGGTTAGCCCCGCCAGGTCGCTTGGATCAACTTTCCAAGAAACGTTAAACTTCTACAATGCCGGAAACTCGGTGGCTGCCTACGATTACAGTGGCATTTCGGGGAATGTCACTAGAACCATCACGGTTCCCAATGCTAATAGCACCTACGTTGTGCCCGATACCGGCGCCACTCATAACTTTTTAACCGCCATTTCTGCGGCTGGCGCTATCAGCAAAGCGCAGCCCGGCGCAGCAGACTTGAGCGATGGCTTGAGCGGCTCGGGGCACGTTGTCATGGACACAGCGCCGACAGTCTCAAGTCCAACAATCAACGCTGCGGTTAGTCAGGGCTCGGGCCTCAAGCACCAACGGGTAACTACGGGCTCAATTGCCGCAAGCACGGCAAGCGCAGTGACCTTTACGTGGACGGCGGCATTTGCCGACGCGAACTACACGCCTCAATGTTCGGTCACGGAGGCAGGAGCCGACAATAATACGTTGCGCGTGCACCACATTGAATCAGTGACGGCGGCGGCTCTGGTAGTCGTGGTTTACAATGACAACACGACAACGGCAAAGACGGGAACTTTGAATTGTATTGCGATGCACGATTGAGGTAGAGCATGAAAAAACATCTTTCTTTATCGGCCTTAGCCGCGTTTCTGGTGTGGCCGCTTACCGGAGATGACACAGTAAAGGAGACCGAGATGTTCAGAGGGGCGGGACAATAACTTAACAAAGGAGACTCCATGCTAACAACCCAACAAAAAGCAACACTCAAAGCGTTCATCCAGGCCGATCCGACTCTAGGCCCGGAGGCCGTCGCGCAGAACTATTACTTGATGGCAACGCAACTCAATGCGCAAGCATCGCCCGCTTTCACCGTATGGAAAAGCTCCGTCACAGTAGCCGCAGTCGGTAACGCAATGTTGGGCAGTGACGTTGCGAACCTGACCACGGCCAACACGGGCAGACCTCAAACCTACTCCCTGTTCGCGGGCGGATTCTTTACTCCTACGAATCTGGATATGCAGGCCGGATTCAGCTGGAATTATCCAACTTACGTAAGTGAACGGAGTATTCGCGCCAACTTACTGAACCAATAGCCAGTTCAATTAGAAGGAGAGACCATGCAAGCAGAATATCGAATCATTATGACAGTAACGTTCGTAGATGCAGCTTCGCGTGATGCTGCTTACCCCATCATCAAAACGGCGATGACAAACTTCGGCGCGGCGCATCCAAACGCTTTCAAGCGTGCCGACATGACCAAGGACGACTACACGATCCCGGATGCTATTGGCGTGACCGAAAAGGTGCTCTAAATTGCCAACGTACTTCGGATACACGACCGTAGGTGCAAGCAGTTATGCTGCATCCCAGGCGTTTTTGCTGGTTGACTATAAGCAGTCGGGAGCTGCATTTACCTGCCCCGGGTCCGGTAGCCAGACGGTGAAGGAATTATCCATTTACGTGAATAGTCCGACCACGGGTGATGTGCGAGTCGCCCTCTATGACAGCACTGGAGCAAACCTAATATGCCAGGGCGCGGCGGCGGTAACTCCAGGCGGCGGTCCTGCTTGGTTTGGTCACACAACTCAGGCGAGTATCACGCCTAACCCATGTACTTTGACGGGCGGAGCGGCTTATGTACCTGCGGCCAGTATAACTGGATTGGGCGCTGGTTGTACCATCTATTTCGATCATTTAACGGCGGCGGATGCGGCTTATTTGATTAATACTAATTACACGGCCAGCGGTTTTCCGGCATCAATACCAGGCGGTCTGACTTCTGTCGATGACCCATATTCGATCCGTTGCGGCGTAGACGCAGCAGGTGGGGGATTCACAGCGAAAAATCGTCGCACATTTGGCCCACGGGTAGGGTCAAGGATGGCAGCATAAAATGGAAGGCATTCTGAAACAGAGCACGGCAATCAACATCACCGTTTTGATGATCGACTCAGCCGACCATATCACGGGCAAAACCGGCCTTGCCGCAGGGCTCACGATCTACGCAACCAAGGCAGCCGGAACACCAGCAGCAATCACGCCTACCGTAACAGAATTGGACGCGACGAACTGCAAGGGTCTCTATAAATTGGCACTTACCACGGCACACACGGATACGCTTGGCGAATTGCAAATTCACGTTACCGCCACTGGAGCCGATCCGGCGGATTACAAGTGGCAAGTATCTGCGCGGCTGATTGACGATCTCGCCTTTCCTGCGACCTCTGGGCGGTCAATGGTGGTGGATGCGAGCGGGTTGGTTGACGCCAATGCGGTCAAGGTTGGACCGACCGGCGCGGGCACGGCGCAAACGGCGCGCGACATCGGCGCAAGTGTTTTGTTGTCGGCGGGTACGGGCACAGGACAACTCGATTTTACCTCGGGGGTAGTGAAGGCCAATCTCGCGCAGATTCTTGGAACGGCGCTCACCGAGACAGCCGGGCAGATCGCGGCGGCATTCAAGCAGTTCTTTAATATCGCTTCACCGACTTCGACGATGAACACGATTACTACCGTGACCACGACCACCACGGCCACAAACCTCACCAATGCTCCAACCGCAGGCGATTTTACTGCTACCATGAAAACATCGCTCAATGCGGCAACTCCCGCGAGCGTAGTTGGAGCAGTGGGTAGCGTGACAGCAGGGGTCACGGTTACAACCAACAACGACAAGACCGGCTACGGGCTCTCGGCGGCGGCAGTGCAGGCGATTTGGGACGCACTGACTTCGGCTTTGACCACGGTCGGAAGCGTCGGGAAACGGCTCGCAGACTTCATCACCGGCGATGCCTATGTCCGTCTTGGAGCGCCCGCCGGGGCTTCCGTGAGTGCGGACATCGCAGCGGTGAAAACCGATACGGCGGCGATCAAGGTACAGACCGACAAGTTCGTCTTTTCCACAGCCAACCAAGTAGACGCCAAGATTGTGAACTGCGCGGCTGGCGGCATAGTTTCGGGCGCTCATGCAGCAGCGGAGCTAAACGCTATCGCCGACGCGAATCTCGACAGAAACATGGCGACCGGCGTGGATAGCGGCACCAATTCGACCAGTGTGAGAACCGCACGGCAGGCGCTACGCATCTTGAGAAACAAGCGGTCAGTGGCGGCTGGAACGTTGACGGTCACGAAAGAGGATGATGCGACAAGTTCGTGGACAGCGGCGGTTACGACGACCGCGGGAGACCCGACCTCGGGTATTGATCCGACATGAAAACTTTACTTGTTAAATTTGGGCTTTGGCTTGCGCGGCTCGGTGGTTGGAATGAGTTCACCCATGGACTAGATCCGGCCATTTTGGACTCCGCAAAACTGATGACTACGCAAGCCGAGACGATGGGCGGCTCCGGCGAGTATCGAAGGCGCGAGGCGCTTAGGGCGATGATGAATAGGCATCCCAAAGCACCGGAAAGGGATTTGGCGTTAGCGATAGAGCTGGCGCTGCGTAGCTAATGGACATTATCGACGGCTCAGGATTGTGGGTCACGGGCAAGGGCGGTGCCGCCACTTCGGTAATGCACATTCGCCGAGGCCGAAAGTGGCATCATAGTTGGGTGGCAATGATCCTTTTGTTATTGAGGGCTATCTAAATGGCAGTACAACACGTTACGGCGGCAGGCTCGACAGTGTTTTCACCAAACGGATGTCGGGTTAAATCGATCCACTGGGTCGGTGGCACCACTGCCGGGCATTTACTGGAAATCCAAGACGCTGCCGGAAATCACCTGTATGGGTCACAGGCTGCCGGCCAGTACAACGAGATCGAATCAATCACCGATCGGAATTGGCCGACCGGATTCAAAGTGACGACGCTCGATAGCGGCTATGTGGACGTTGAGACTTACGACCCTGGGACATCGGTGTTCTGATGGGGAATCGCCATGATCCAGGCTGACCACCACTATACGTTCCGGAGGCACAGGTAATGGTTACGCAACCTGATTTTAACTCGATATTTATATTTCTGCTGGCCACGATAGTGGGGCTACTCGCGTGGGCCTTAAAAAGGTTGATCTCGATCGACAACGGCATGGGGCAGGTAATGGCGTGGAAACAAGGCCACGAAAAGCTCGACGATGAACGGGCTGCAGCGGTTAATAAGTCACTGGATGCGATTTGGAAACGACTAGACGATGATTACGGATCAGGGAGGAAAGGATGATCAATCCAAAGACAACAATCCTGGGGTATCTGGCGATCATTGGCGCCGTGGTTTCAATCGCCCAAAAACTTCTCACTGGCAACGCTCCTAGTGCAGAGGATATAGGCGGCTTGGTGGCCGGCATCGGCCTTATCGCTGCGCGGGACGGTGGACACTGATATGCCGTGGCTTATCGTCGCGGTCGTTCTGCTGACCTACGAGTTCTACGCCTTACTGAAGGGCAAAAAAACGCTTTCGCGAATGATGTGGGAAGCTAACGCGAACTGGCCGTTTCTTTCCACACTGATCGGTTTCATAGTGGGCGGCCTGCTCGTGCATTTTTTTTGGTTGCCGACCGGGTGCAACCCGCTCAAGGGGTACTGATACGACCTTTTGCCCAAAAGCGAAACGGTGGCGCGTGTGGTCGATGAAGCCCAACGGGGATTATTCAGAGTTTTGCCCCGGCTGCGAACGATTTGAAACAGAAAAGGAGAACGACAATGGAAATAGAACAAGCGAGACGGATAAACAGGGGCAACCTATTTTGGCTGCTCATAGTGGCCTTTTTGGCGATGGGATTTAGCGGATGTGTCTCGCCGTTGGCCCGGGTCACTTCCGATCAACTCGGGACGTTGAGCGTGGATCAGATCAAGGCGCTTGACGCTGCGGGGCAGGCCATCGCGGTTTGCATCCAGGCGAATGGCCCTCCCGGCGCCGGCAGCGTGGTTATAACGAGTATCCCGAAGTCGGCGACAGGGAACCTATCATTCGGACCGGACTGCCATCCTACAATCTCGGCGACCTTGCAGGGTACGGTCGGCGTAACGCCGAGCCCAGCGCCGCCTGTCATAAATTAGAGGTCCAAATGATAAAATACGGCTTAGGCTGGCGTCCCGATTTACCCGATCGTCGCGATTGGATGGCGCTACCGCCTCCAGGCGGAATGGTTTTGCCGCCAATGATCGACCTACGTGACTCCAGGATTCCGATTTACGACCAGGGGCAGCTTGGGAGCTGTACCGCCAACGCTATCGCGCGCCTCGTCGAAGCTGAGCGGCTAAAACAGGCATTGCCGCAGTTCACCCCGTCGCGGCTGTTCATTTACTGGAACGAACGGGACATGGAAGGCACGGTCGGCCAGGACTCCGGGGCCATGATCCGCGACGGGATTAAATCCGTTGCCGGTATCGGCGCTCCGCCCGAAACGGATTGGCCCTACGACACCTCGCAGTTTACCGCGAAGCCCCCGGATGGTGCCTATAGCGATGCCAAGCTCGATCGGGCCTTGAACTATTACCGCTTGCACCAAACGTTGCGCTACCTAAAGGGCAATCTGGCGGTTGGCTACCGCTTCGCATTTGGGTTCAGCGTCTACACGAACTTTATGGACATTGGCGCGGATGGCCTCATGCCGGAGCCGAGCGGCTCCGTTGAGGGCGGCCATGCGGTTGTCTGCGAGGGATACGACGACCCTTCAGGGCGGTTCATTGTCGCGAATTCTTGGTCGGACCAGTGGGGCGATAAGGGCTACTTCTACATGCCCTATGAGTTTTTGACCGACCCGCAACTGTGTTCGGATTTCTGGACGATCAATCTACTGACAAGTCAATGATCCGCTTCGCCGAGACTGCTGCTGATTTGGACCAGGTATATCGCCTCACCCACGACGAGTACATTAAAAAAGGTTATTGCGACCCGCAACCGGATGGCAGGCTGATTCATTATCCTCACCTCGATAATATCCCTGAAACGAAGGTCTTGATGTATATCGAGGCGGGACAGCTCATCGGCACCAATTCCGTCACGCTTGACGGCGAGCACGGACTGCACACCGACCAGGATTTCGTCAAGGAAATGATGCAAATCAGGCTTGAGGGCAAGGTGCTTGCGGGTTCGTGGCGGATCGTGGTGAAGCAGGGAACGGGCATTCATGTTGCGTTGCACCTGATGAACGAGACCGTCCGACTCGCCAAAAAGAATGGCGTGCAGGTGGGCGTTTGCACGTTTCACCCGGACCATGAAAAATTTTACCGGCGCATGTTCAGGATGCAGCCGGTGGCGTTTTGCCCTGCCGTGGCGCGGCTCAAGAACGCGCCCGCTTTGCTCATGCGGTGGGACTGCAAACACCCCGACATCGAGGAATGCGACATCGACTGTGCGCACTGTCTATGAGACTCATCACCGATAGCGCCATTGGCTACATGGCCGTCTGGGCAGAGGCCGAGGGCGAGCCTTACGAGGGCAAATGTGCGGTCGCCGAGGTCATCCGGCGCCGCGCTCACCGGCACTACAATAGTGATGGGACGATAGCGGGTACAATCGCGCGGCGATACCAATTTAGTTTTCTAAACGACGATGCTCAGGACAATTTGCGGCTCATCAAAGCCCTTCAGTTGGACTCCGACGATTCTATCGTTTTGGATTGTATCAGGGCTTGGAATGCAGTCGGGCAGATAGGCTACAGCGAAATTGTTCCCGGTGCCGTTCTGTACTTTAACCCACACACGGCCCCTGCCCCCGCATGGGCTATCGGTGCCAATTTTGTCAAGACGGTGGGGAATCATGCTTTTTATCGTGACCCCTAAAGCGCCAAAACCTCTTGCGCCATCCTCCTTGCTGCAATCTCGCAATACTTCTCTTCGATCTCTATTCCGATGGCCTTGCGGCCTAAGTCCTTGGCTGCGCGTAGGGTGGTGCCGCTGCCCATGAAGGGGTCGAGGATGAGTTCAGCGTAGGGAAAGAACAGGATGCACCAGCGAATCAAATCTAATGGCTTTTGTGTCGGATGACATCGGTCTTTCCCTCCCCGCAAGTCTTTAAACGAATGAACAGCGAACTTCCTAACTCCCGCCGACCTATTGGTGTAAATTAATTCACCGTCTGAAAAGTCGCCACCTATCAACTTATCCCAGAATAACCAACCAGATGAGGGAGGCAAATAATCTGTAAAGTAATTCCCACCGAAAATTATCCACCAAGGAGCAATGGTCATTATTGCGTCGAAACATTCTTGGCTTGGTCGTTCTTTATCCCATCCGAGCTTTTCATGTTTTGGGATGGCAAAGTGAGTACGCCCAGGACCGTAGCGCAATTTATCGCCGCCATCTTCACCAATCCCATACGGCGGGTCAGTCAGCACCAGATCCACCGGCCCAAGCTGATGTAGGATCTCGCGGCAATCGCCGTGATAGATCGTAACCGCGTCGTCTTGGTAGTAGGGTTTCATGGTAGTTTGACCCCCGGATCGTCTAACTCCGGGGGACACAGTCGCCAGTTATGTGCTTCCTCTCTCCGTTTCTCCTTTCTGCGGTTTAACCCGCGTCAATTTACCTTTGCCTACGCCCGCGGTTCCGGATTCGCCCGCTTCAGCGTGAGCTTGGATTCGCGACGTTCTGCTTGCCGCTCTGCCTCGATCTCGGCAGATAATCGTGCAACGTTTTTCTTGAGCATCTTTATGCTGTCCCCAAAATCCTCCATCGCCTGCTTTTTCTCTGCCTCAACGCGAAGCAGGTCGCGCACGGCATCGGCTAACTCGAATGCTTTGAAATTCAGTTGTTCCATGGGATTCTCCTCGCTTTCTGCTTGGATTTAAGACTCGATCTTAAGACCTCTAATAGCGTCGCGAATGACAAAGGATGTTTTGCTCTTGCATGTCAACTGCCGCGCCAACTCTGCATCTTCTTCTCGTATCTTGTTGATTTGTTCTATAAGAAACGCAACCACATAATCCGTGTTCCAGTAGCCGCCCTTGATAAAATCCGCCGCGGCTTGCTTCAGTTCGTCGTGGGTCATGGGTTTTTCTTCTCACTTCTATCCACGCTGGCCGAAGTCCAGCGGGTTTGCAGGGCCTTATCGAGTATCGCCTCAGCCGATTCATTCTCGCCACATTGGTTGCAATGCCAAACTAAACTTTTGTCGGATGGCTTACAGCTTAGGTGATGCGTCACTTCGCCTCCAGTGCGGCTTTGATGTAACAATAATCGAAACCAACGCCAGCGTTGCCAGCACGACACACCGGGCACCGACCGGGCGTTGGACTCTGACAAAATAGATGCTCGCACAACCTTAGCGCATCATCCTTCTCCGCAAGTTGTCGGCGCAACTCGGCATTCTCAGCCTCCAATGCCTTGTATTCCTCGCTTTCAAAAATTGAGTCCAAGTAAACCTCCTCGCGCGTGCGGTAGGCGCGGTAAATGTTCACATCAACGGTCATCGTAGGATCTCGATAATTTTAGGCATATCCGATGGGCGCCAAACGTATACGCGCACCACGAAACTTGATTGATATTCGATGTCGGTGAGATCCTTGATCCACACATCCTGGTCCGGCGTTGTTTTGCTGCTACTATCTCGTTTCAGTTCGGCGAATATCAAACCGCCGCGCAACCGCACCATCACCAAATCCGGGAACCCCTTGCCGTCGCCCTGAACGGCAGTGACCCAATTTCCTCGCTTCGTTTGCGCCGGTCTAAAATGTGCGGTGCGCCACCCGTTCAGCTTGGCGAGGCTCAGTACTGCCTTTAAGAATTGCGCTTCCGACATGGCGGATGGCTTATGCTTCACAATTTTCCCCTTTGGCCTATCCCGCTCAACCTGCTTGCCAATCTTACTCAACCAGCGGTCAACGTCTGCCTCGCTCCACGGCTCACCCCAACGGGTCATAGATCCTCATTTTACTAGGCTTGTGCATCCACTCGGCCCGATCGGCGCAGTCCTGGCAAACGTGGATGGCGCGCAGACAGCCGGTGATCCACGCGGCGAGGGGCTTGAGGCGATGGCAGAGGTCACAGGTCATTTCTTTTTCCTTTCACTTTTTTTGATCGACCTGGCCGGGCTTGATACCGGCTCCCATAGGTTCAATATGACTACCCTCAGTTACTGACCCTGTGACCGCAGTCCAGGGATTTTCCAGAGGCCATCTCGCGTGTCCATCCACGCCGCAGGCCGATCAGTGGGCCGGATGTCGGGCAGGCAAGCCAGCCCCTTAGTGACTTCAGGTTCCGAATTGCATCCGGTCCACTCATCGGTCATTTCTTTTTCCTTCCCACCTTCAAGACTATCCGCCAATCGCCGCGCCGTGCCGTGCCCGCTTTTGCAACTTGCGCACATCGGCTATAAGTCTATCAATCCGCGCGTCCAGGTCGATCTTGGCAAGCCTAAGCCTGACAAAGGCCCGGTTAAGGTCGCGGCTCAGTTGGTCGATTTCCATGTGTTGATTCCCCGACTTACGTACCAGACTAACTGCACGACTAACTGCAATACTTTGATTGCCCTCCGATAGCTTTAGGGTTATACCTTATCGGCTTGGTCGTTTTGGGCGCTCGTTTCTTGACTGACTGCGTGACTGACTGCTGGAATTACATGCAGAAAATTAGCACACTTCTTCGTCTTCCAGATCGGATCGAAAAGCAGCGGGTAAATAAACCAGCCATTCCTGATTCCATGCGGTTCGCCTGTCATTTTCGGATCTGGATTAACACACCGAATATGGCAGTCGCCCGGCACTTCGCGTTTGTGTTGACAGTTGTAACATTCACTCATTATTGTTTTGTCCATGTTTTCACCCCCTTTCAGTTGGTCAATTTCCATAATTTACCCCCCACAATGGCTTAATCACTCCCCAGGCGTCCCCGGATCATCGCGATTTCGGCGGTCTAGTGTGGGGGATTCCACCGCCGCGGATTCCATTTGTTCGAGTAGATGTTGACGCTGCTCTTTAAGCATGTCCATTTGCGCGTAGTACCACACAAGTTCGACCGCGGCTTGCTCCCAGATATCTAGATCACTCAGTTGCCGTTTTATGAATGCGTCTCGCTTTAGGATTTCGTCGAAGGTCATTTTGCCATCCTCTTTAAGTCGGTCATCTTGTCATAGAGGTCACGCATCAACAAAAATGCTGCCTTGGCTGTATCGAGTTGCGACCAATAATGATGACTGAAGTGGATTGGATCTTCCGGCTTTTCCTGCTTGGAAAACCTCAGTAAATGAAACCCGCCGTCAATCGTGTTCCCGGCTTCCTCATCGAGTATGGCGTAGGCCGCTAATTGGCAGAGATATTCAGGATAGATACTGTTCGACGTTTTCCAATCACCGACAGACCGTTTACCGTTGACTAAAATGGCATCCCGTGTACCGCCAAACCGATAGCGTTTGGAAATCAACGGCACTTCGGTTTCTGTTACCTGAAACTTCGCACCTTGCGCCCATTCGATAAAAGCATGAAATGCAGGATCAGCTAAGGTGAGTATTGCGGGCTGATATTTGACTGCCTCAAATATCCGGCCATGTATCCAGCAGTCCATCATATCGTGGGCGCAAGTCCCGGCATCGGCAGCGGTGTCGCGTACCTCGCGGTAGTCCTTACCCTCCATGCCGAGTTTCCACGCCCAATGTATCAGCCCGCCGGACTCTTTAAAGCTGGAGAGGATGGTGGTGACAGATGGAACCTTTTGACCGTCTATAAAGTAACCGGCTTTAGGGGTTGGCATGTAGTCTCCAATCTTTGAGTTGGCATTATCCCTCACTCCCCGGCTCTGGCGCCGCATTGAGATAGTCCGTTTCGAATTGTTTATAGACGCGCGCCGCTTCTTGTGGTGTCATGCCAACGCAAGTGGTTTTGCCGCAAATCTGTTGCAGGATGTCCTTAGCTGCCTGGGCATCGTTGTTGACGTAATCCATGATCGCCTTGCCGAGCTGTGCGCTGTTCATGCCGTTACTTGGGGCCTCTCGCGGCTTCTCGAACTTCACGCCGTTAGTTTCAGGCGTCGCCGTTCGCCCATCGTCGTCGTTAGCCGCGGCAATACCGAGAGCAGCTTTTAGCGTGTATCGTTGCAAGTACGTCACGGCGCTTCCGATGGCCTGAATGTCGTTTTTCATGCCGCTATGGTCATGGTTTGCCGAGAGGGTTGTTTCCTCTGCATGGCCGTCACGATGAGAGACAACACAAGTAACGGAAACTGCATCTTTGCTGTCGCTATTTGTTCGCCAGCGAAACGACAGCCCGTGCTTGGCAAGTACCGGAGTTAGCGCCTCAGTGACGGCGCTTAGATCCTCATATCTGTAATTGACCCGGCCCTTCGTGCCTTGGTAGTTTACCGATTGCGTCTTAACAATCTGCGGCAAGTCTTCTCTCACGCTTGCCATAGCGTTGTCGAACGCCTTCCGGGCTTGGCTTGCCTCCCATCGTTCTTGGAGTGCAAGTAACCTCTCCATAACGTCTACGGTCGCGCCACTCATTACCGCTTGTTTTAATATGTCAGACGGAACTAGGTCTTTTACCATTGTTTCCGCTGTAGTTTTTGATTGTTCTTCAGCCATTATTCCTCCTATTTTCGTCTGAATCCCGGTCCGCCGTGACCGTGGTAGATGCTTTCCTTCTTGAGTCCCTTTCCCGTGATCGCGTATTTATGCCGCTCCGTGGTCGGCTCCCGCATGTTCCGGGCAACCGCGCTGGCAATCAGAGCCGCCGATATTCGCCGGTGGTAATCCTCGTGCGCGGCGAGGCTTCGCGGATCGCTGGACAGCCCACCGCAGATAGAGCATCGGCAGGCTTCAAACTCGAATCCGTGGCAGTTGATTTTCATCGTTGTCGTCTCCAAGCGCCAGCTCGCGCCGGCGCCGTTGTAACCAGGTTTCCTTGGGCCAACATATTGTATGCGCTTCCGGCTCGACGTAGACGCCGCCGTACTCACGCTGAGAGGAAAAGATGAGTTGGTAGTCCGTCATGGCTTTATCTCCTCCACCTCGGCGAATCGAACGGGAACCACTTTGCATTTAAACTGCGCCTGTAGAACCCGTTTGTGTCCCACAGCGCGACGACGTTCCAAAAAAACGACCGGCAAATCACCCAAATTTGAGCAGGCTAAAAAGCCGGTTTTGTCGCTGCGCATTATTTTGACGGCGAAGCCTTTCCTGATTTTCATCTTCATGCGGAGCTCGCGCACGTAGCCGTCTATATCAACAACGCGGCAGCCGGTGGCCTGTTCAACTTGCTTGTCAAAATTCAATACAGGCGCGTGCCGAGGTTGTTTTAAGCTCCCGTAATTAAGATGATCGCGATTAAAGCTCATAGATTCTCCTTTCTCTCCTCAATCCCTATGACTTTCAGCCCCATATACTCCGCCTCGCTCTTGCAGTTCCGGCAGACAGCCAGGGTATAAAATTCCGTCTTCACCACCGCCACGGCTTCTGCCTCGCCGCATCGCTCGCAGATTTTCATAATCCCGCCTCCCGCCGGATGATTCGCCGCGCCTCGTCGTGCCAATCGTAGCGCTTGCACCGCGGACAGCATTTAGGCTTTCTCAGCTTCGATTCCCAGTTCCAACCGCAGAGCAAGCATTGGTGTAAAAAGGTTCTGAATCGTTTCATGGTGCTAATG